>Ga0105239_10002578_pt1 | contig 22958 bp, 21 predicted proteins | sample KBSC44metaG_FD_92761 | JGI IMG/M metagenome (GOLD analysis project Ga0105239, IMG submission 92761) | Corn rhizosphere microbial communities from Kellogg Biological Station, Michigan, USA - KBS C4-4 metaG | ecosystem: Host-associated > Plants > Roots > Rhizosphere > Soil | place: Michigan, USA... | reverse complement strand
TTCCAACTACGCGTCACGCGCGTACCTTCCTCCCGCCTTTGACTCGTTAACTTTTTGACTGATACCACTGCCTACACGGCATTGCCTCGTTGACAGTAGTGAAGCAGACGTGCCTTTGATATTTGCAGTGCTTTTGTTATAACGTCGTTGTATTTTTGTATTCTCTGTCAGACTCTACTTTCCTTACCACTTGCCACTCGCCATGGACGATCCACAGCCCACCACGTTCGCGGTTCCTTCCATGAATGCAGAACAGCTCACTCCTGCCTCCAAGAAGAGAAACTACGACGGGGAACTCATATCACAAGCCAGCTCCCTTACACCTCCTCTCGACCAACACGACCAGAGCAGTGAGCAGGTCTCTCGTGCGATCTCACCGAGCTCGAGCAGAGCTGATACCCCACTCACGGATCTTGGTCCAACACCCTCGGTGAGTCCGCAGAAGAACGACAATATGGCTCCGGAGGCGAAGAAGCGGAAACTCACATTCGCGGAGAGAGAGGTGGAGAAGGCCGTGAAGAAAGCGGAAAAGGAAGAGAAAGAGAAGCAGAAGGCTGAGATGAAAGCGAAGAAGGACGAAGAGAAGAAGCGAAAGGAAGAAGAAAAGGAGGCCACTCGCAAAGTCAAGGACGCTGTCAAGGCTGAGAAACAAAAGGCTAAAGAAACTGCTCAGAGTGAGAAAGAAACTGAGAAAAAACGGAGGGAGGCCGAGGCTTTGAAGAAGGAAAGGGTAAGTCAAGGTTCTTCTCAATGGCTCTTTTTATCTTGCTGATGTCTCTCAGTCACAGCTACGTATCGGTGCATTCTTTGGGCGTCCTGCTCTGGCTTCAACACCTCCAACAACCCCCGACGATGTATCCATCGGCGCTTCCAGTCGAAGATCTTCAATTGCCTCAATTGACATGGCTCCATCTCTAATCGAAACCAAGAGTCCAATGTCGAAAGCCCAAAACTCCAAGTATAACCAATGGATTTTACCCTTCTTCATTAATGAACATACTGAACTCGCTCCCTTTAACCGGTTCCGTTCCAAGACAACCCCTTTCGGCCAGCAGGACTTATCATTCGATCAAAATGTTTCCCCGGAGAAAATCAGTGGTCGATTTCGACGGCAACATAGATCCCGGAAAATCAAACCAGTCAAGGAAATTGTTGAGAGTTTGGACGTCCCATCGAAGGAATCGACTGATCCATGTGCCAGCCCTCAAGACCTGGACTCAATCGTTTACAAATGCTTATACTTTCACACTGACGTGCGTCCAGCATATCAGGGAACATACACAAGAGCCGTCTCTCCACAATCTAAAAGGAAGATTGCTCGCAATCCTACTCACCGGGGCCTCCCCGACACAAACTACGATTATGACAGTGAGGCTGAGTGGCAAGAACCCGAAGAGGGAGATGATGACTTGATGGATGAAGATGAAATGTCTGAGGATGATGCTGGAGCAGAGGAAATGGACGACTTTGTTGACGACGATGGAGAACCAATCAAGCGACAGTTGATTGTGAGTAATATGGAACCAAAATCAACTGGACTCTGTTGGGAGGATGCAGAATCACAAACCCAAAATGGGTGCGATTTGTCGACATATCGAATGGACGTCCTTCACGATGCAACGACACTACCCATAGACCCTTTCTCAACCTTCCATTGGTCTGACATTGGCAAGCCTAGTCCGAAGAAGAAGGTCCTGAAGCCACAAGCAAGCCCAGCCGGGATGCAGCCTCCACGCGTTCCACTTATGGCGGTCGATGGTAACACAGGAGGACTTGCTCCTAGCATGAATGCCCTAGGCTTCCCCATTATCCAAGATCAGAATGGTGATAAAAAGGCTGCAACGAAATTGAAGGGTAACCTGGCCACTTCTGGAAAACCCATCAAGATGATCCCAGCAGATCTATTACCGGCATTCAAATCTGCAGTTGAAGGCAACACACTATCGAAAGTGGGATTAATTGAGGTTTTGAAGAATCAATTTCCGAAGTGCTCAAAGGAGGCCATCAAGGATACCCTAACCAATATTGCGGTGCGCCAGGGAACAGAAAAGAAATGGGTTCTCATATGAATTGCGGTTTAGGAAGTTGTTTACTACTGAGCTCATGATTCACGATCACGCAGGACTGCTTCTCTACAAGATACCGCATACATACAGCGTCCTATCCAAAGAAATGCTAGAGACCTAAATCCTTCTTGAGCAGTGCACGAAGTCTCGAATGTCCGTCATATCCAAATTCACGAAGCGTACGGAGTCCAGGGATGCCAATCATCCAGGGGGATGCAGAAGAAACCTTATGAGCTTTATGAGCTACTTGTAGAGTATCAAGGAACCAGGAGGTCCCAACAAGACAAGACAAATACAGTCAATTAAAACCACAGTGGTAGTCAGGCGGGTAGGCAGGCAGGCAGGCAGCTATTCCTGTAGGAGTCTAGAATCACAATGACAATATTAACATGTACAATTAAAGGAATGCCTTCTTGGAGGGAGACACAGTCAATCAATGAGAGATGTTCTTGTGCAACAGCATACTAGATATACTCGACGCTGTCTATGTTATTGTGAGACAAATGGGCGATTTATGCTAGACGGTAGGATGGGCTAGCAGAGTGAGTCATCATGTCTCCAACAGTAAAAAGGTAGGAGAAGAAAAGTAAAGAGAAATGGTGATAGTACTAGGCTACGAATGTGTCTAGGCATCTGCCTGACTTCGGTGCAGGAGTAGATGAGTGATAGTAATAGCAATTGATTGAGCTGGCTGCGAAAGTAAGTATCTACATAAATATCTAAAAGGTTCAAGGCATAAGGATCACCAGCCTTGTCTCTCAGATCACCAGCTGGGCAATTTGAAATCAAGTGCAGACCACTATCCAAAATTAACGTGTCAGGTCGATTGAAGCGCAATCACATTCAGTCCCCCCCTTCAGCCCCTTTCCCATCATTCCTTTCCTTTCATTTCCTTGGCTTGGTCTGTTTGGTTCGAGGAATCGATCGATGAGGAAAAAGGGTTATATGTCTTGGCGAGGACAGAAGAGGTGGTGATGGTCGGTGAGTGTGGTGCAGATGATCGATCGATCGATTGATTGAAAGAATTCTCAGTACTCCGAACAGGAATGACGTGCCAAAGGTAATGGATTTGGCCGTCTGTATGCTCTCCCAATACCAACCAGTGTACCTATTAGACGGGTGGAGAGAGCAAGCGTAGGAGGGTTTCTGGTCGATCGGCCGCCCATCCATACATAGTTGGTGCTACCGCTCACTCCGCCAATCCCCGACTGTGATGATCTGAATGCATGGCTGGATGGTATGCGAGCGCCGAGGTGCGCCGCTTAGCTGACCCCAGGGTGTGGCTTTGGAGATGGTGGTTTAGAAGGAGGAGGCTTGTTGCTTCCGCCGCTACCCTTGGAGCTGTCGACGAATGCCTCATTAGTAGAGAGGACTGCCATTTTCAAGGATCGGTAATCCGGATTCGATGAGTTTGGTTTTGGAGCTTTTGGTTTTGGTTTTTGGAAGAAGATTGTGGAATTTGCTGGTCGAAGTGGTATGAAGGAAGGAAAGATCGAGATTGGGAGGGAGATGGAGCAGGTATTTATACCATTGGAGGAGGAGGGCTGAGTTGCTCTGTGTGTCATATCATGCCATGCCATGTCATGGTTGCCGTGAGTGAGCGTCCCTTGAGGGCGCTGGAGAAACTGCGAGTCTCCTTGTCTCATATGTATGATTGCGATTGTACTGGCAGACCAAGGGTTTTCAGAACCCATGGATGACGATTTTGAGTGTCTGGAACTGAGGACTCATCCCTTGAATGGCTCTGTTCCATGCTATGTGACGCGGTCGAGTGGAAGATGCTCCCAGTCCATCACCTCTTGAACCCTATTAGATGAGACATAGAGGGAGTTTGTGCTTAACACCCTGGGTGAGAACATTGTGCCATGTGGAAACAGGCGCATTGTCATCTCATCAGATGGTACTCGACTGAGACCACGGCACTAGACCAGAGACCTCAATTAAGATGCTTTCACATTTTCTCCGCTCATCACCGAAGAGGGCGTCGTCAAGAAGGAGGACACCTCTGTGACGCAGCTAACTTAACGTCAGAGGCGTCAGACCCTGGATGCGTCGTAATTGTCAGACCTGGAGGAACGGCACGACAAGAAAGGCGATCGCATGTCCCCTGTTTCGTCATGGTAGAGCACCTTGTCCTTTTGTTATTGAGGAACCATTTGATTCAATGTGAGTTTTCGGCTCAGACATTGCGCAGCTGGAAGGGTTTTGATTCATGCACATTGCAGGTGGCTCGGGAATTACCTGGCCTCAGGGCTTCAATGACGAGCTTCAAGCTTCAAGCTTCACGTGGAAATATAGCTCCTCACTGAAAGATCTGTAATGTGAGGCTGTCGTCAAGCTCAACAAGACAGCAAGGCTCCGAGTTGGCACATTTGGGGGGTAATTGCTTGATGGTACGGAGGATGTGGATACAGGGGGCATATCAAGACGGAGTGAGACGGTTATTCTAGTAGTGGCTTGGTTGTGGCGTAAATTCACATGTCTTGACGTCTAGGCGGGTCACGTATCACCTGGGAGAAAGTTGACTTGGACGAGACGTCGTCTCCGTTCAAGGTCACCAATATGGTAGAGAGCATCTCCATACAGAGGAGGTTTCCTTCATGGATAGACTGTCCTACTTGGTATAGATACTTCTAATTGATTTCTTGTGCTGTGCCCTGTAATCTATGTCTAGGACCTTCAGGCATGTTTTACAAGTCTAGCTCCTCCACTTCCAGACCACATATTACGCATTTCTTGACTGGTATTCCAGTTTCGGGATTATCAATGGGACGACCAAAATCATGAGCATGCTTGCCGTCGCCTAGGTCGTCGCCGAAGTTCCCTCCTCCACCCTTTCGACTTCTCTGATGGGCTTCAACCCTGGTACGCTTTTTTAAATCCGCCAGCTTCGACTTGAACTTGTTTTCCTTGCGTTTCTTCTTCTCTGTTTCCCGCCTTTCAAATTCCGCATCAAGGGCCTCAGCCGAGCCCCATCTCTTCTCGGAGAAGGCATACTCTTCGACTTGACACCTGAGGTAGAGAAACATATTATGCCACGATGCCTTGTGAGGATTTGGTCTCTCGAGGTGTGGCAGTAATGCTTCATCCTTCAGCTCGGGATCGGTCAAGAGGTAGTCTTCTCTGGCTTCCGTTTTTGTAAGTAAACTGTACTTTTCGGGAAGTTTTTCTTTGCAGGTGTTGCAAACACCTAGTCCGAATACTTCTAGCCATTTCCAATCGACTTCTAAAGTTCCACACTCTCGGCAGGAGTTATCCTTGGGATCGGTGCCAGCGCTGATGCCAGGCTCGAAGGGACCGGCCTTTTGGTTGCGTAACGACCGTACAAGCTGTTGCCTTTCCCATTCCTTTTGGGTCATGTGAGCAGGCTTATCGTCGTGCTCAGGCGCATGGAGTGCCTTGTTGTGAGGATCATCATCTGCAGTCAGGAACCCACCCTTGGTATCTGTCATCTTGCTAAAATCGTACTCGACATATTTCGCAAAATTGCGAGCAGGCTGAATAGTCTCGAGAGGTCGATTCGCATTCACGTCGATTCTTGCATCGCGACGAGTTGAAGCAGGAGTATCGGAGAAGGCTGCAAAGTTACGCTTCTGGCCAGCCATTGAAGAGTCTGACCTCTGTAAGCTCGCTGCTTGGGCAGCCTCATTTTCGCGCTGCCCTCGGAGCGCTTTGGCCTTGAGGCGGTTTATCTCGATCCTGCGCACTTGCTCTGGAGTGAGAGACGCCCGAGATTGGGTCTCTGTAACCCTGGGAGGTGGTGTCGAGGGCCTCGCTGGCATGTCTACGGAGATTGGTGAAACAGAAACAGAGAGAACTTCGGATATAGTTTTGATCGATGGTGGGATGGAGAGAGAGAACGTGTTTGACACTTTATCTCGCGGCAAATAATAGTGGCGACTTGAAGGAGCACAACTTTGGAGCGCGCCTCCGTTCCAGTCTACCTAGTACCGACAGGTAACCCCACCACTTATACCTACTCTTGAGGAACTAGTACAAATCGGGGCTAGTTATCAGTTAAGTTGTTTTGAGGTTGAGAGTCAGGCACAGACGCACCACTCGGAAGGGTGGTGGCCCTGGCCGTGCAGCGCGATGGAGAAATTTATGTGTAACTCCTTGGGTGAAAATGTCATGAGGGTCTAGCTGCGAACTAAATTGTTCAAGACCCCTCCAAACACTTTTATCGTTTTGTCGGTCAACAACTCTCCCCTGTTCAACTTCTGTTACCAACGATGGCCAACAAAACAGCTCGCTCCGACTTTGAAAAAGTCTTTCCTGAGTTGGTGCAGGATCTACTGGGTGAAGCTCAGAAGTATAATCTCCCGGAAAATGCTCTGAAATGGTTCGAACAGGTAGGTGCTCCTCCAATCCAGGCTAGGCCTGTCGCAATTTGAAGTTGACCGTTCATTTTGCGCCACAGTCTCTGAATGCGAACACGCCTGGTGGAAAGTTGAACAGAGGCATGTCTGTACCGGACACAGCCCTTCAACTCCTCGAGCGACCCTTGACCCCGGAAGAGTTCAAAGACCTTGCCACGCTTGGATGGTTGACTGAGCTCCTGCAAGCCTTCTTCCTCGTGTCCGACGATATCATGGACTCCAGTATTACCCGGAGAGGTGAGCCATGCTGGTACCGTCAAAAGGGAGTTGGAATGATCGCCATCAACGATGCTTTCATGCTTGAGTCTTCCATATACTTGATCCTCAAGAAACGTTTCCGAAGCCATCCTGCATATCTCGATTTGGTCGAAATGTTCCACGAGGTGTCATGGCAGACCGAGCTGGGGCAGCTGTGTGATCTGATCACCGCCCCTGAAGATCATGTTGACCTGAACAATTTCAGCATGGACAAATACACATTCATTGTCATATACAAGACTGCGTACTACTCCTTCTATTTACCTGTGGCGCTTGCCTTGCACTATCTCCAACTGGCGTCTCCGGAGAACTTGAAGCAGGCTCATGACATTCTGATTCCCCTTGGGGAATACTTCCAGATCCAGGATGACTATCTCGATGCCTTTGGCGATCCTGCATTCATTGGAAAGATTGGAACAGACATCAAAGATAATAAGTGTGGATGGTTGATCAACCAGGCATTGTTGATCACCACACCCCAGCAACGACAATTGCTAGATGAGAATTATGGCCAAAAGGATGACGCGAAGGAAGCCAAAGTCAAACAGTTGTACAACGAGCTGCAGCTGGAGAAGCGGTATCAGGATTACGAGGAGAAAAGAGTGAGTGAGTTGCGGAAGCTAATTGATGCGGTTGATGAGAGCAAAGGATTGAGGAAGGGTGCCTTCGAGGTGTTTTTGGCTAAGATTTACAAGAGAACCAAATAGAGAATGAATGGGACCTTGCTTCCGTGGCCACTGGTCAGTGTGGTGAATATGGTCACTCGTGATCCGGTACAGAGGCAAGGGAGCTTTGATATTGCGGATAGAAAGAATGGAATGCGGGCGGAAAATGGGTAGGATGGGCCCGAAGGGGTCGAGGGGTCATTAGCTATTACCAGTCATCCCGAGACTAGGTAGGATTAGGCGTGGACCGTCCCCGACGGAATTCTGGTTGGGCGTGGGATTCGCGACAACCTGCTGGCCATGGGGGGTAATGGGGGCGCTGCGCTCCGCCTAAATGTCGCCAATAAGGGCCGTCTATGGTAGCTAGGGAGCTTCGGGGGCAGCCCCGTGCAGCTAGCTCCCAGCAATGACGTCTGCTTGTTTTGCCGAGTAGCAGAGCACCAAAGCACCAAAGCACAGGACGTCAGAAGGCAGAGGATGTGCAACACATTGGCACCTGCCAGGCATGCAGACCTGCTTTTTCTATCTTTCAATCTCCTTTCAGGCCTTGCTTGGGCTTTACTGCATCGCGTCTGAAGACTTCAGCCTTGCATAGCTTGACAGGATTGAACCCGAGGCCAAGTGGGCTAAAGTTTCCGGGCGCCGTTTGTTGTTTTACCATCTCAAAGGTCGCAAAATCTCGACCAGCGGTGCCCTTGTTTGGGGGTGGTTTTTGGTGGTGGTTCTAGTGGGCCCCTCCGCTCGCTCGCTGAAAACGCCCTTGTTCGCGCGTTCCCACCCAACTCCAAAAAATAGTCAAAACCCTCATCGGCCCAGCCTGCCCCAATTTCTTTTGTCATCGGTACCAAAAGCTGAGAAAAGTCTCATGGTACTAAACAAGAGAAAAGCACGACTGCTGCCACCTTATTTCTCTTCTTTGCTAGAAGCTCAGAGTGCGTCAATCTTGCACTCCTAGGTAGTTGGAATCGCCACCCAGCAATTCACGAGTCACACATCATCGCTCACCATTTGAGAGGGCCCACGATTGTCCAGCCAACCAACCATACCTAGAAGTTGGATCTCTAGATCAAGGTTGTTGCTGCAAGCTAATCCACCTTTACTGTGGGGTAAAAAGCTTCCTGCGAGATTCACCTTGTCCTCCTGCTGCTACCCGCAGCTCTTCCTCCTTTCTATTCTCCTTCTCTCAAAGCTCCCCAGGCAAGAGCTTTAGCTGTTCAAGATGAACGGAAGTTCGGGGAAACGAGATATCAAGAACCACCTCTTGTTCGAGATCGCAACAGAGGTTGCGAATCGAGGTACCTTCGCTCCAACCTGTTCCCGGGTTTTCCCATGTGCTAATCTACGTCAGTCGGTGGTATTTACTCGGTCCTCAAATCCAAAGCTCCTGTCACCACTGCAGAATATGGCGACCGATACACACTTATTGGACCCCTCAATAAGAACTCGGTGAGCTCTACCAAAAGCCATATCCCTCCCCAGTAGACAATTAACGGTCTTCTAGGCTGCGGTCGAAGTCGAACCACTCGAACCCACTCCTGGTCCTCTACGAGACACAATTTCTTCCATGCAAGAGCGTGGTATTGAGGTCATGTACGGTCGGTGGCTGATTGAAGGTGCACCAAGAGTTCTCCTCATTAATACTGGCACTGGCTACCGATGGCTCGATGAGTGGAAGGGTGACCTGTGGGCTGCAGCTGGTATCCCGTCACCTGACAGCGATTCCGAGACCAATGAAGCAATCGTGTTTGGCTACTTGGTAGCCTGGTTCCTGGGCGAGGTGATACTACTTGTGGTCAATTATTCGGTCAACCTGCTGACAGATATTAGTTCATCGCTCGGGAAACGAATCGAGCAGTTATTGCACACTTCCACGAATGGCTCGCTGGAGTTGCGCTACCTCTGACAAAGAAGCGCCAAATGGATCTGACGACCATTTTCACCACACACGCAACTCTACTCGGTAGATACCTCTGCGCGGGTTCCGTGGATTTCTACAACAATCTGCAATACTTTGATGTGGATGCAGAGGCCGGCAAACGTGGAATCTACCACAGATACTGCATTGAGAGGGCGTCTGCTCACTCGGCAGATGTCTTTACAACTGTTTCTCACATCACTGCTTTCGAGAGTGAGCATCTACTGAAGCGGAAACCTGATGGCGTCCTGCCTAACGGTCTGAATGTCAAGAAATTCTCGGCTGTTCACGAGTTCCAGAATCTTCATTCTGTTCAGAAAGAAAAGATCCATGAATTCGTCCGTGGTCATTTCTACGGTCATTTGGACTTCGACCTAGAAAACACGCTGTACATCTTTACCGCCGGGCGATATGAATACAGGAACAAAGGCGTGGATATGTTCATTGAATCTCTTGCTCGTTTGAATCACCGAATGAAAACAGCTGGATCAAAGACGACCATTGTGGCTTTCATGATCATGCCCGCTCAAACAACCTCGCTTTCGGTGGATTCTCTCAAGGGTCAGGCTGTGACCAAATCCCTCGCGGAGACCGTCGCCAACATCGAGCGCGGGATTGGACGAAGACTGTTTGAACGATCCGTCCATTGGAAAGAAGGAGACCCACTACCAGATGAGAAGGAGCTCATCACTCCAGCAGATCGTGTGCTACTCCGCCGTCGTCTCTTTGCTATGAAGAGACATGGCCTTCCACCCATCGTGACGCACAACATGGTTAACGATTCCGAAGATCCAGTTCTCAGTCAGCTAAGACGAGTGCAGTTATTCAATCACCCGTCTGACCGCGTCAAGGTCATCTTCCATCCGGAATTCCTGAATTCTGCCAACCCGGTTTTGTCGTTGGATTATGACGACTTCGTACGAGGAACCCATCTGGGAGTCTTCGCGTCGTACTATGAGCCTTGGGGTTATACACCAGCAGAATGCACAGTCATGGGTGTTCCGTCCATTACCACCAATCTGTCAGGATTCGGCTGCTACATGGAGGAGCTCATCGAGAATTCATCAGACTATGGTATTTACATTGTCGATCGTCGTACAAAGGGTGTGGACGACTCGGTAAATCAATTGACCGACTACATGTTTGATTTCGCCAACAAGAGTCGGAGACAACGCATCAATCAGAGAAATCGCACCGAGAGACTAAGTGATCTTCTCGACTGGAAGCGGATGGGTATGGAGTATGTCAAAGCCCGTCAGCTTGCACTTCGACGTGCATATCCAGACTCTTTTACTGACACCGACGAATTCGATGATATTATTGGTGGCACTGAGCAGAAGATCTCGAGACCCTTGTCCGTTCCAGGATCCCCTCGCGATCGCTCTGGAATGATGACCCCGGGCGACTTTGCATCGTTACAGGAGGGTAAGGAAGGTCTCAGCACCGAGGATTATATTGCGTGGAGATTGCCGTAAGTGATTCCAAATTTCCCTCTTTGAACTATGGCTGACAAATCACAGGGAAGAAGAAGAACCCGATGACTATCCCTTCCCTCTGACCCTCAAGACCAAGAAAGGCTCAGGTCCAAACTCCCCAGCACCTCTTGTTGGTGGCATGAATGGATCGTAACATCTGACGCTGACAGACAGGAGAAGCGACTTAAGGACCAGAGTTGGATTTATTTGAAGCAAAAATCCAGATCGTTATGTTGAAAATGCACCACCAAGCAGAGAGATGTCAATCGCCAGTCACACCCAGCATTTTGCTAGCACGTTCCGAGGTCTAATACGTCTTCTAATCGATCGAGAGCAGCATTCCTTGTATTTATCTGTATGCGTAGCAACGTGTTTCATCATTGATCATAAATACCTGTCTCAGTAGTCATGATATTTTTCCAGGTCTCATTGGATTAATCTTGAAAGATAGCTTGCAGGACCATATAAGACTCCCGCACTAGAGTGCCTTTTTGCTTCACGTTGCCAAGCCTTCAGCCGAGCAGGTTGAACCGGGAGGTGGGTCACCCGGTCCCGGGAAAAATTGCCCCATTAGCGTCAACAGAAAGAAAAGTATCTGGATTTTTTTTGGAGGTTCGAAGGCTCGCATTCACCGGCAAAGCAGAATCACCTAGTTGCCCCTCCCCAAATAAGCCATTAATACCATTCATCATGGGTCCTGGTCGCCGCATGAAGAAGCAAGGTCCCCCAGCCACCCTTGAAGAGCTTGGTATCACCTTGAAAAGGAAGCCTGGGAACCCTGCGTCTAAAGAGCCCGCCGCAAAGAAACGGAGAACGTCCCCCGATCCTCAAGAACCGGTGAAGAAATTGGTCAATCTAGACCGCGCTTTCAGGAAAGACAAACCAATAGAGCGGGCAAAGTCAGGACAAGAAAAGAGCGAGAAGAAGATAACAAAGATTCTCAACAGCGACGCTCAAATAACAGTCCCTCCTCCCGCTGCGTTTGCCCAAGAACTCGAGGAAGATGACGACGAGGAAGACGGTTCCGTTACTGGTATACCCCTAGATGAGGCTTCCTTATCAGAAATAGATGATGACGAGCTCGAAGCCGAGCTGGAGGAAGAAACCTCAGATGATTCAGTGTTTGATTCCGATCCAGATGAACAACCACGACGGATGTTCTCCGACGATGAGGATGAATCCGACGCTGAGGCCAAGCTCACCGCTGCAAACATCGAAGGACTATCTAGAAAGCTTGACGCTCAACAAGCCCTGGTAGAAGAGGAAGCTCAACAAGAACTCGAAGATGCAGCACTGCAGACAAATATAGCCAAGGACGAGGGTGTTCTGGATTCCGTCGCTGCTCAAGGCCTCGCTCCAGATCTGGCAGTTGTCCGATCTCGAATGACAGAGACAATCCGCATCTTGGGTGACTTCACCAAGTTAGCAGACAAAAGCAAATCGCGGACTGACTATACTACGCAACTTCTTTCCGACATTTGCACCTACTATGGCTACACCCCCTACCTAGCCGGAAAACTCTTCTCATTGTTCACTCCTGCTGAAGCATTCGCCTTTTTCGAGGCCAACGAAACCCCTCGCCCCGTCGTACTAAGAACAAACACCCTCCGAACCAATCGTCGCACGCTCGCACAGGGGTTGATCAACAGAGGTGTCGTGCTGGAACCGGTCGGAAAATGGTCCAAGGTTGGGTTGCAAGTGTTCGAAGCACCAGTCCCCCTTGGAGCCACCCCTGAATATCTTGCTGGTCACTATATTCTACAAGCAGCATCCTCCTTCCTCCCCGTCATGGCACTTGCCCCACAACCCAATGAGCGTGTGCTCGATATGGCCGCCGCTCCTGGCGGTAAAACAACTTATATTTCCGCCCTGATGCGCAACACTGGGGCCGTGTTCGCCAACGACGCTAATCGACAGCGTGCAAAAGGTTTGATAGGAAATATACACCGCCTAGGATGTAAGAACACTATCGTCTGTCATTACGATGCGCAAAAGGCCTTCCCCAAAATTCTGGGTGGATTTGACCGTGTCCTTCTCGATGCGCCGTGCTCAGGCACTGGCGTCATTGGAAAAGACCCAAGTGTCAAAACTTCCAAAAATGAGCGGGATTTCCTCGCCCTTCCACACATGCAGAAGCAACTCCTGCTTGCAGCCATCGATTCGACTGACCACAACAGCAAGACTGGTGGCTACATTGTCTACTCAACATGTTCAGTGACCATTGAGGAGAACGAGGGCGTCGTAAACTATGTTCTACGGAAACGGCCGAATGTCAAGCTCGTCGATACTGGCCTCGGGACATTTGGCACACCTGGATTCAAGAGCTATATGAATAAGAGATTTGATGACAAGATGGAACTCACAAGGCGATATTTCCCACATCGGGAGAATGTTGATGGATTTTTTGTTTGTAAGTTGAAGAAAATAGGACCAACGCCAAAGCAAGTAGGTCAGGCCAAAGGTATGGCCGGTTCCCAGCCTGAGTCCTCTATAGTTAACGGGGAGAACAAATTGTCAACCAGTATTGCAGATGAGGACAACGGGACCGTGGCCCCAGAAGATGACTTTGGAGGCTTTGACGACGGTGAGGATGCTGTGATCATTCAACGTTCAGAGAAGAAGTGGCGAAAAGCAAAGGGTTTGGATCCACGTGTCAGTGGCAAGAAAGAGGGGCCAAGGGGAGGGCGAGGGAAGGAAGGAAAACGAACAAACAGGGCGGAGAAGTCAAGGACGAAATTTTGAACGACACGGGTGGCCGAGGAAATGCAATGTTTGGAATCAGGCCTCTAGAAGGGTCTCTGGAAAGGGCAGAGACATTGTGTCACACCTTCCATCATTCGAACGGGGAGAACAAAATTTTCTCAACATCCTATGTCCTCCCTGTGCGACCTGTTGACAATTAATATCATGACCTTTGACATAATGCGTTTTCAGGAAGGACCCCATGAAAGTGACAACCCTCAGACACAAAATACATGGAACGCAGAAACCATCTCACAGAAATCTGCTGGGGCAGAGTTCACCGTATCATTGGATGCCGTGAACGATGGCCCTCAAATGCAGGTTACCATTGTACAACGACAGAGGGTAGAAGATGCTGTGCAACAGAATGATTGAACTGGCTTCCTCGGCCCCTGGCTTTACCTCTCACACAGTCGCTTCCTCACTCATCCCGTCGTCCCTTCGCCTAGTCAGATTTGTATACATGTTGTGCGAGTAGGGAGGAATGGGCGTAAATCATGTCGTTGCGCAGTTTCCTCGTGCGATCAGCACTATCCTGGTCTCTAGCCTGGCTAGTATTGCCTTTCACTATCGTTCTCGCTCATTTCTCATTTGTCCCTGCTTGATGGAGGGAAAGTAACAACAAAAAAGGCCCTCGTCGCTTGTGCAGGAGCGGTAGAGCTGTCGGTCATCTCATTGTTGAGAATGGTCATCTGTGTCCAGGTATGGAACAGCCTCAGTCGCCGCCATCGAGATTGTTTCACAGACTGGCCTCATCGAGAACAGGATACGGAATGGGGAACGGGTCGCCACCAACAGTGACAGATTTACCTCAGATATCGCCAAAGAGAGTTCCGTGGAGGAGAGTCAGGAGACTTCAACTTTCGTCCAGACAGCCACGCCTAAAGACTTCAATATGTTCATCCCCCTCACATAAGATCATCACAACTCATAAGACCCCAGAGCCTTGCACATTACCTCCTCGTCCAGCCCCTCCGCGTCCACCGCGTCCCATGACATCGTTGCAGAACTTACGCCCAACTGTCATTCTCTCACCTATTGCTATCCCGGCCACGGCGTATCTACCTTTTTCAAGTCCCAGTCGGAATTCAGGGAAGGCTGTCTCATTCTCTGACGATGTGTTTGCAGCTTTGCCAGGCTGTTTCGGGCAGCATCATTCTTATGCGCATACAGAAGCACAGAATGTCATTTCGCAACATGTTCAGGAAGAGTTCAATACTGACACCTTATATTCGTCAAAACCTACCAAGAGCCCAACGCGGGTGCAAATTGGTCATGCGTATATCCAACAGCGAGATGGAAACAGTAGCCCGTCTGAGATTGTTCCTTCCACTTATGCAAGTAGCAGCTGTCTTGGAACCAGCTTGACCTCCTATTGCCGGGAGCAGAAGCCTTTAGAATTCGCTTTGCCGACATCCGCCATTTCAAGCCGAGACCTTACAGAGGAAGACACCCCAAGGAGTGAGCAAACTCCAGGAAATAAGCGTCTCACACTGTTGCGAGTCTGGATCTCGAGGTATCGACGAACTCTGTGGATGTTGGGAACAATCTTTGGCGTTCTTGTGGCATCTAGTGCGATTATCGCAGCCATCATTTGGAAGTTGACAACCTGTGAGTTCATTTACACCTGTGCATTATGGTTTTCGCTTTCCTTCTGCGTTCCAACGAGAAACATTGGGCTTGGAAGACAGGCTAATGAACGGGGTTGCGGTAGTTGGTTGAGAAGCGAAGTCCTCGGTATCAGCAATGTTGAGTGTCCGGGATAGTGTTTACCTCTGGGTGTATGGTATCGGACGATTGATGCAACCAACAAAAGTGCATGAACATCACAAGTGCGTATTTGTGGAACAGGCATTGAGTTGAGCTTCGACCAGGATGATTTGGTCCCCGTTCATTCAAGGGATCAAATGTTGGCGGGCCGCGGCGTCGGAAGAGGGAAGCGAATGTGTCACCCGTCCCAGAATTGCTTTGGCTGCACCAGGAGGCCTCAAATGAAGTACGATTGGGTGTCAATGGCTACAGAAGGATGTACAACAACTTCGATCTCGCTGGAAGGTACATTGTAACTGGTCGAACGGTGCAATGCAGATGCAACATCTGCAGATGATATCCCCGGGATTCCATAGGGGGCTACAGCCTTGATTTAGTTTCCGAATCGTCGCCTGAGAAACAAGAGAAGTATTTCCCCAAGTTACAGGTTTGTCAAAGTGGAGTGACATGAATGAATGAAAGGATTTATTCCGCACTATTTCTAAGCTTGAATACACCATCCGTCGGTCTTGTCGGGTTGGAAGAGACGGCGAGGCAAACAATAAGTAGAAATCCATGATATCAGGCCACAAATAGCGCATGAAACTCTACACTGGATACAAATATGCGGAGGGTGTGGGTGGTCAAAGTCAACCCGAAGGGGGTACGAGCCGACAACAAGAGAATGAGGTGGCCGTCGGGATGGAAGAGGACCTTCTGGAGTCTCTGGACGCTGGTAGGCTGGGGAACCGAGCCACCGTGGAAGATGGGGCCCTGTCTAACCGGGACGAGTTTGGGTCGAAGGGTCCCTCAGGATCCGATGCAAGGCCGACGAAGGGACTATATGATGAAGTATCTCATCAAGGCGGGGTATTTAGAGTAATCTGAGATCTTATGGACGCATGCTTTCTGTTCTACCAACCAGCTGAATCTTATTACCACTACTCTCCTGAGGATTCTGCCTCTTCCTACCTCAGGTTCTACATGTTGATAACCTTTAGACGGTTGTTGTCTCTATAGGAAACCCAAATTTTGCGCCCAGAGCCTCTCAAGACTCGTCATCAACCAAGCCTTATACTAGATACCCCTAACATAACAACCCAAATATAACCCTCAGATTCTCATTTCAATCACCATGGCCACCAACGGAGTCAAGTCCGCACCTCACCGGTTTGACCCCAATTTCACACAACATGTCATCGACGCGATGGGCCCCAAGACCTCGCCGAGGATGCGAGTCGTCATGACCAGTTTAATCCAGCACCTGCACGATTTCGCCCGTGAGGTTGAATTGACTGTGGACGAGTGGACGGAAGGTGTTGCGCTCATCAACTGGGCGGGCCAGATGAGCAATGAGAAGCGGAATGAGGGCCAGTTGGTCTGTGATGTTGTTGGTCTTGAGTCGTAAGATGATCCCTCCTTTCCCCCCCATCCTTTTGCGTTGATGTGTGGTTGCTGATGTATCGTTCGCCAGGCTGGTCGATGAGATCACCTACAAGAAGGCGTCCGAAGCCACCACTGTCGCCACGCAGAGCGCCATTCTAGGCCCCTTCTTCAGACACGACCACCCCGTCCGAGAAAAGGGAGCGACCATCTCGTTTGACACCCCCAAGGACGCCGAGGTCGTGTACATGCACGGCCAGGTCTTCGATGCAGCCACTAAGAAACCACTCGCTAATGCCAGCATCGATGTCTGGGAGGCATCCACAAACGGTGAGTTGTTGTGTGCTTTCGTGCCCTGACGAGAAGGTGCTAATCTGATGCTTCCATCAGGTCTATATGAGCAACAAGACGACAACCAAGTCGACTGCAACCTGCGCGGCAAATTTATCACCGACGCCAACGGCGAGTACGCCTTTTACTGCCTGCGACCCACACCCTATCCCATCCCATACGACGGCCCGGCAGGCAAACTGCTTCAATTGCTAGATCGACATCCATATCGCCCAGCACATATCCATCTGATCGTGAGTTTTCTCTTCCGTGATCCCAAATGTCTTTGCTCTCCGCTGACAGTGGAAACCAGGTCCTTGTGGAAGGCTACAAGCCCATCACAACGCAGATCTTCGACAAGGCCAGCAAGTACCTCGACGACGACTCGGTGTTCGCTGTGAAGGACTCCCTGGTGGTTGAGTTCGTACCCCGGACAGGCGACGCGCAGGCGGCCCTCGAGTTGAAGTATGATATCAACATGGCTCCTTTGAATGGCTCGAGCTAGTCGGCTGGTTGGCAATCCAAATGTAGAGCAGGCGAGAGCGCCTGATGTCGGGCGTTCCACCCCCCGTTGGGTTTCATGGGCGTCTGTCTGTATGTAAAGAGGTTTGTGGGTCTTGATATCCTTGTTGTCTATAATAAAAACCTTTCCCACATACCTGCGGTACCACGAGAGTATTGTTCAGCGCCCAACCAATCCTTGATGATTTGCTTGTCTTTACACAAATATCCAATTTTCGGATGGCAAGCCTTCCGTCCGCGTGTTGCCTCTCCAGCCTCGGCTCTTTTTGTGAGGTCAGCAGGAGAATAAGCGTGACTGTGATTGGTGCCCCCGCCTCAGAATATTGCTTGGGCACTCATCAACCAGGAACCCCTCCCCCCAATTTGTTGCCGCCGCTTTGCTTTTGGCCTGCAGCTGCTTTAAGACTCTGGGGGATTGCGAGGGTCTGCGAGGGTCTGCGATGCCAGCCAGAGAGGCTGAGCCAACTGGCAACCGCAGCATCTCCCCCCCTCCACCCCCCAGTCCCCACAACTCACTCTTTTAGTCTCGCCCACTTCCGAACCCATCATCCTCACGACTCTTCCCCTTCTCCAGCTTTTTTCGCCCTGCCACCAAGGTGCTATATCCGGCGTATCCCACAGTTGCGCCGCCCCTCGCCATTGCACTTTCGGATCATTGACCCTGCGAGTTAGCCGCATTGTCCTTCGCGTCGTGGACAAGCAAGTGACAAGCCTAGGTTTTTGCAAATTTTTAACCTTTTGGGGTGTCGGCGGCGGTCGCTAAATGTGATGCCTCGCCCACGTGTGAAAGACGAGGACCGGAAGAGGGTTGCCAGAGCCTGTGACACCTGCAAACGCCGAAAGGAAAAGTGCGACGGCCAGCATCCATGTCTACTCTGCAAGCGGCGCGGCCGCGAGCCCGAGTGTGTGTTTTCTGATGGATTGCCCAAGCGTGGAGGCTCTGTCTCAGTAGCCTCCCATCGACCTGAGGAGGCCTCGCCTGCACAGTCCATCACGCTCAAAGACGCCGCGTTGAACGAGTCCAATGATGCTGAGATCGCTATCGAATCGCTGTTGACGCTGTCTGGTTCTAGGAGCGCACAGCCGAAGTCGCCCCAGTATGAAAAGGAGCAGGATCATCTCGTCTCGCGCGCACCCGTGCCTAAACTTGCGAGACTGCTTCGCGATGGCCGTGGGAAGTTCATCTTTGTGGGCGATTCGAGCAACCTCGCCTTTGTCCAGAACATTCGTCGCCTCGTCAAGACGGATATTGGTGAATGTCATTTGACTTCAGATCCCCTGCGGCATGCCATGTGTGAAGTGATCCCGCCGCACAAGGCGCCAACTCCCCAGCAAGCACAGCACCCTAAGCCTACGCTGGCCGAAGCGCAGGATCTAATCAAACACTACTTGCTCGCTTCGAGTGGTATCATCGATCTCTTCGACCCAGACGACATCACGGACCATCTGTGTACGTGGACGAGGGATTCCACGGCAGAAACGGACTTCAACAGTTCGATTTACTATCTCGTCATGGCCATCGGCGCACTGACTCGGGTTTCTAGCGATCCAGATCAAGCAGAATTCTATTTCAGTCGGGGTAGGGAAATCGGGGTTTCGAGCTTTCTCGAAGATCCGAGCGTTTTGACTGTCCAGGCTTATGCCCTGATTTCTTTCTACATGCTGTCTGCTACGAGGCGAAATGGTGCGTTCATGTTGATGGGCATCGCCGTCCGGGCCGCGTACGCGCTTGGTCTCCACCGAAGTGATATATCAAGCTTGTTTGAACCGAGGGAACGAGTGGCTCGAGAACGAGTGTGGAAAAGCTTACGTGTGTTGGACTTGTTCATGAGCGGTTCGCTCGGCCGTCCACCCGCGACATCCGAGGTTGACGGTGGCAGCGTCTCGTGGCACCGATCCAGTCGAGATTACGAAGACATTCAGATGAATGGCCGGAATACATCGGCCACTCTGAGAATATGTTTCATCTTCGAACGGATTCTCAACGAGGTGTATTGTCGGCGTGAGGTCTCGGTACAACTAGTTGAAAGTATCTCGCGGCAATACAGGGATTGGACCATGCAGCTCCCGCTGGGGTTGCAGGCGGACTCCCTTGATCAAAAGCCTGGAACGATAGCACCCTCGCTGCGGCAGTCGATTGGTATCGCTCATTTGAAGGGCTTGTACTATTGGTCTATCATTTTATTGACCCGACCGTTCTTGATTTTCAAGGTGTCCTCAAAAGTCAAAAATCGGGATGAAGAGGGGAACGGTGCTGATAGCAACGTGACCATGACCTTGAGTGAGGCCTGCATTGATGCTGCTTTGAGGAGCATTGAGATTGCCACTGATCTTGTCCACACCCCAGGAGTTCCTCGGCGATTGTTCATGATCACCAACAGTGTTTTCATTTCGGCTCTAGTGATTGGCTTGGCTATCTTTGGCGACTTTGACAAGTCATTCCCACTGTTGAGCAGCATGACTCAGGCGGAAGCGATCTTGACCATCATGGCCAAGGATGATATGTCAGCTCGTCGACTGTACAGCATAACCTCCTACTTGCGTCTCGCTGCTCTCGAGCATATACAGAGGCGTGATAAGGTCCAGATGCAGAAGAGGAGGCAGGATATCCACAACATCTTCGGGGATGTCATCAACAAGAACGGCACAACTACAGTGCCGGCGTCAACAGGCAATCCAACTCCAAGTCAGACACCAGCGACCGAATCCGCATTGAATAACGGGGCTTTCAACTTCGATATGACAGAACCCGTTGATACTCAATTGCCCTGGCAATTAGGTTTCGAGATGCCTTCTGAGAGTCGAGGACCTGTTCTGACCACATCTGGGGCATTGGCCAACAACGGTGATGACTCCACAAGCCAATATAACATGCCAGGGATGCAACGACAGGACTTTAGTCAGCTTCCTGAGACCGACTATCTCTCACCGAATGGATCTGGGATCCCCAGTCTTCCGTCTTACGCAGAGGAATTTCCCTTATTCTCACTCATGACAGAATTTGATCAACTAGGAGATCCATTCTCGATGGGTGGAGGTTAATGACGCTAATCGGATTTATCCGAAGGGACCTTATTCGAGACCGTCGTGTTCGAGGATAGGTAGCGCACGATCCAGCTAGAGGCCACCCAAGCAATGATCCCAATGATCCCAAGATAAAGACCAGTCGGGAGCAGGGACTTTGGAAGGATGTTCAAGACATATGGATCTAATATCAGATCAACTGCCACTGGGGGCACGACGTCCATGAGTGTTTGGTTCAGGCTAAAATAATCCGCTGCTGCAAATATCTGCAGGAAGAGAAAGGTCGACTCTTGCTTGGACTCATGCTTCGCCTTGCGATTCTTCAAAAACTCCACCTCATTCGATTTGAGTGCTTCATGTCTCAAATATGAATAAGAGCTCAAAGATGAGATGAGAGTGCTTTCAGAGAAGACGGCATCGACCTGATGGGTGTAGAGCCAAAAGGATGTTGGTTGCTTTGGGGGGATAATTAGGCAAGTCTGAAGTGGGAAACGGGGAGCAAGACATACCGTTGCTAGCCAACAGATTCTGACTTCGTAGCGTCGGCGAGGAATGAGTCCATCCAGAAGGAACCAAGACTCTGTTCCCTTGACGGATGTGTTCGTTGGGAAACTGGCGTTGATGTATGTTCGAACAGAGGGATATGATTCAGACAGTGGCGTCAAAAGGAGATTGTCGATACTTGCGTCCTGTGGCTTTGGCTGGGCGTCTGGAGCGCTGAAAATCACCTTTTCTACATTTGCAGAGACGTTAATGAACCATAATATGAATGTGAACAGTATGTAAGTAGACATTTTGTCCAACGTGCTTTGCTTCACAATGTCAAGAAAAAGGATTGGTTTCATAAACTTGGGACGCCACCAAATGTCCCTGTGATGGGGGATGTTGCGATCTCGAGGGGCACGTGTTTGGTGTTGACAACCTTGGTATGGCACGTGATTAAGCGTGAACGCGCTTGACCCAGGTGGGATGGTAGGGGCAACAAGACAGGCGGTGAAGGAAAGCGCGCACCCGGAAGAGAAACCAAAGCAAACTAAACTACGCCTATCACCAGCGCACCACCCCACAATCAACAACCACCACCACCAACAACGCTTTCTCGATTCTCCTGGTTGTCCACTCAACTTTCGTCGAGGTTGCTGGTTCTTTTATCCCAAACGCATTCCTTTCCGCAGTCCATTCATCGCTAGTCTTCTCATTTCAATTACCTCGTCGCCATGAGGGAAGTCATCAGCTTGAACGGTATGTACCAAGTTCCCAACGCGTGTTTTGTGCCCTCGCTCGGACCCTTGCAGCCCCTGGTCATCCCACAATCAGGACGAGACAATGAGGCTAACTTTTGTCGATAGTCGGCCAGGCTGGCTGTCAAATCGCCAACTCGTGCTGGGAGGTTTGTCACCTCTTATCCGCTGAGGCTCGAATGCTAATTGACTTTACCAGCTGTACTGCTTAGAGCATGGAATCCAAGTATGTGTTTCCCCATCCTCCTGGTTCATCCACTAAGTTTCGTTACCAGCCCGATGGTTATCTCACGGAAGAACGCAAAGCTGCCGATCCTGATCAAGGGTTCAGCACCTTCTTCTCCGAGACTGGTGAGCATCAACAATCTTCTAGATATATACTGTTGACTGAATTGTTTTTCAAGGCAACGGCAAATATGTCCCTCGTACCATCTACGCCGATCTCGAGCCCAATGTCGTCGACGAAGTCCGCACCGGCACATATCGAAGCTTGTTCCACCCAGAGCAGATGATCACAGGAAAAGAGGATGCCTCAAACAATTATGCTCGTGGTCACTACACTGTCGGAAAGGAGTTGATCGATCAAGTCTTGGACAAGGTTCGACGGGTCGCTGACAACTGCACTGGTCTTCAAGGCTTCCTTGTCTTCCACTCATTTGGCGGTGGTACTGGTTCTGGCTTTGGTGCCCTATTGATGGAACGTCTCTCCGTCGACTATGGCAAAAAGTGCAAGCTCGAGTTCGTCGTCTACCCTGCCCCCCAAAACGCCACCTCGGTTGTTGAACCGTACAACTCGATCCTTACTACGCACACTACATTGGAGCACTCCGATTGCAGTTTCATGGTCGACAATGAGGCAATCTATGATATTTGCCGACGCAACCTAGGTATCGAGAGACCCAACTTCGAGAATCTCAACCGCTTGATCGCGCAAGGTATGTGATAAATATGAGGGGCATCCAGAGCATTGAATTTTGTGTCTAACAATAATAGTTGTCTCCTCCATCACTGCCTCTCTGCGATTCGATGGCTCTCTCAATGTCGACTTGGCCGAGTTCCAGACCAATCTCGTCCCCTATCCCCGTATTCACTTCCCTCTTGTGGCCTATGCCCCCGTTATTTCAGCAGCGAAGGCTCAGCATGAAGCCAATTCTGTACAAGAGATCTCCATGTCATGCTTCGAGCCCAACAACCAGATGGTCAAATGTG
>Ga0105239_10002577_pt1 | contig 22971 bp, 15 predicted proteins | sample KBSC44metaG_FD_92761 | JGI IMG/M metagenome (GOLD analysis project Ga0105239, IMG submission 92761) | Corn rhizosphere microbial communities from Kellogg Biological Station, Michigan, USA - KBS C4-4 metaG | ecosystem: Host-associated > Plants > Roots > Rhizosphere > Soil | place: Michigan, USA... | reverse complement strand
GTCGGTGCTCAGCAGATGACCGAAGAACCGAGCGATATTTCGTAGGCGATTGGTTTCGTAGCGATGAATCGTATCGTAATATGTGGCGAACGATTCCTCGAAAAGGTTGGTCCAAAGGCGATTAAGCTTTGCAAATCGTTCACCGACAAGACCGAAAAACTTGGAATAAGTCTTCTCTTGAGAGCAGCACTCAATAATCATTGATGGGAGTTCTGACTCTTGACCAGCCGGTAGTTGTACTTTCATCAGCTTGTGGCAGGCTTCCTCGAAATCCAAACTCGACATTATTGTCAGGTAAATTGTACGACGAAGATTAACAAGATCTGTATTAGTTTGGTCTTTGATTTCCATGGCACGTTCTTGTTCGGCTTCGTCTTCGTCCGAACTATCTTCCGAGCCACTGTTATCATCATCATCTTCTTCATCTTCGCTGGCTTCTCCCAATATTTCAGCCTTGAGTTTCCTGTATGCTTCTTCATTCTCTTCCCAATCAGGGTCAAATTTGAAAATATTCAGCGTGTCCTGAACCTGGATGTCCTCGTCGGGTACATCGACGTTGTGGGTAATCTGATCTTCTTCTTCAACGAGGTCGAGTTCCTCCCGAATAGCCGGGTTGTCCTTGTAGCGATCTTTTCTGACTTGGAAGAGAACTTCAATCATATATTGCACTCGTTTGTCAATGTCTGCCTCGTGAAGGATACTTCGAAATTGGTCGAAGACTGCAAGGGCAATAGGTTGGCTCATTTCTTCCAGATGCTGTCCCACCTCTCGCGTCAGCCCGACAGCAATCTCGACAGAATCATCCGTAGGCTTGTTCAGAAGGATTAAGAGTATCTGTGCGGCGACGGCTTCATGGGCCACTTGCTGATTACAGAGGTGGGCGATGAATGTGCTTGAAGAAAGGCAGACAGCCTTATCGTTTCGCTTGAAGGCCTTTCGGAATTGAACAATCAGCCGGTTTAGCAGAAGCTCGCCCACTTGCGGTAGCTTGGTGTTCACAATCGCCGCCATTGCTGCATAAATGGGGGTGAATGGAAGGGAAGCTGCCTGCGCTTTCATAATACTTCTGGAGAATAAGCCACGGCCGCGGACCAAATTCTCATTGAATAGCTCTGGGACAATGTGCTTGATATTCGATACATTGACCTTGTTGATGAGACCGTTAATGGATTTCTTGAGAGCCTCCCAGGCCATTCGCTGATACTCTTTACTAGATTTATCGGTGATCTGGGATTGCAGTTCGCGCAAGCGGGCGGGTGGAATGTATGTCCCTCCAGAGCGCATTGTGAGTAGCTTTTCATATTCTGCTTTGGCCGCGGCCTGTTTCTCCTCCGCTGTCATAGGCTTCCTTCGGGCATCGTCGGTTTCTCGTGGTCGAAATCTTTCGCGCAATTGTCTCTCACGCTCATCCATTTCCCGATCGGCTGACGGTCCATCTGAAGCTCGCCGCTCCTCATCGTCCACGGGCGCAGGTCTTCTTCTTCTGGGCGAAGGTGATCTTGAAGGTGGCGATCGTTTTCGCGCGTTGGATGGCCCAGGCGAGCATTCTCCACCTGGTGGAGGAGTAGGCAAACGGACGGCTGAAGAGAGTAGCATGGTGTCAGCCATGGCTGCGGCCGTGATGATTCTCTGCCTTGGGTCTCTAGTGCCGTGGCAGTTGAACGATATTCTAGGGGCAGAATCCCATTGACAGTAGATGCGGGAAATGGCAAATGTTTGGGAGTTGAACCTCGAGGCGATGCAGGCAGACTTGGAGAAACTTTCAGAATCTGGAGACGCCAAGGAGCTATTCCAAATTGGGGTACTACGCATCGCCGTTCTACCTTAAGCGCCTAACTTCTGAATGTTGAGTACAAACGTACCTACAGAAAACAGAATACATAGGTAGTGTATTAGTAGTATAGAAGGGCAAAGGAAAGATGTCACGCTTAAGCTACTAACAAGTGAGCTGAACCTCACAATTAACACAACACGCAATACAATCACAGGTGAGGAGAGGTGGAAACTTTTCAACGGTTCCCAAGCGCTTAGGAGATCATAGAGCCCTGGAACGGGCTACAGAAGTCTTCGAGCCGAGTCTCTCGTTCCGTGGTCAGTTGGACGGTTAGCATGAGTAGGCGACGTACACCTATGGCGGTGTCCCAAGCATAAGACATATCTGTATGACCGTTTTCTGGAAGATTGTCGTGCCGTTGCGGATAGAATGGAATGAAGAACTCGTTGGCACGACTTCTCAATAAAAGGTACTGCGAAATGTTTTGCTGGATTCAACCGCATTATGTGAGGCTTTGTTCGGGTTTTGAATATCCTCGAGGGTAACACTTTGATCCTGCAAATGAGCTTCATACTCTTCGCTAGACTAGGAAGAACTCGAAACTCTAGGATGGGGGTCGGAATCCATCTTCAAGGTGAAGCTCAAGGTGTGGAACAGCCTCGACAACGATGGTCTGCCAGTAGATATTCCAGTACAATTGCTCAACAGTGGCGGTGATACAAGCAACTTGGAATTCGTGCATTCCAACGAGGGCATTTCCTTGGCCATGTGCATCTGTCTGAATGAGAGTTGTACCAGAACGGAAGGCAGTAGTCTCAGCTGTACTCTACTCCCTGGCAATGGTACTCTGCTTTGAATATCTACGCTTACCTTGTGGGTGTCCTACATGACAACTGTGCATTGTGAAGAGGTAGTCAAGGGGGAATCGATGATGCTGGAAAAGTCGGCAGATACTATCCTAGTCGCCAACGAGCACCGGATAATTCTCTTATAGGTCCTCAAACACTGTCGCATTGAGATCATCCAAGAGCGAAAAACGACGGCGCGCCTCTTGCCTGTTCCTCTTGGTACGCTTGGGTGTGTTCGTAAGTCGCGGCGTGCAGCACGCGAGCAATGATCGTGTCCTAATCCGGAAGGGTAAACAAATGATGTCATGAGGCTTATCCAGGGGTCCAGGAAATGAAAATGATCTTCCGGGTTGCAATTGCTCTTGGCCTAGAATCCTTCTGAGTGCCCCGAAGTACGTGGAGGAAGAAAGAAGCGTACTTGCGTTTTCGGGCTTCTGTGAAACGATTGAAGGGGAAGCCTTTGCAGTTTCTTCGTCTGGATGCCTCGGCAGGTGCAGCAGGAGCTCAATACTCAAACTCACAATCCCTGAGTTTCTCCCTAGCACACTGCCACGCTGCATCTTGCGCATGCGGCTCCTTTCTCACAGTTACTACACAAGCGAACAGAAGTATTTCATAACGTGTCCATAATGGATGATCCAGGTAGTGCTGTGTCTTTTCCCTGCTCGGCTCCACGAGACTGACTCACTCTCACAGTGGTGGAAATCCCAGCCATCATTCACGCATTATGCAGAGCCACCCCGGCAGAACAACGGACGGCATTAGAGACGTACTTCACGCCCACAGCTTCCTTCTCCCACCCCTTCTGTCGGACAGGTAGCGGTCCATGCTCGAGGTGGCTCATCACTCAGATCTATCGTTGGCACAAGATCCTCAGCCCTCACGTTGACGTTTCGGTTAATAGTGTCGGTATGTTGAATGGCTCCGATACCGTCCATGTAAGAGGGTGCTAGCTAACAGAACTTCAGCATTTGACAAGAAGAATCTGCTCCTTTATATCTCCATGCATCAGAACTTCAAACTGCGTATTGTCCCATTCCATAATTCACGCGTCGAAGGAGTTACAGTTCTGCAGCTTGTGAAATGTGCCTCAAGGTCAGCATCTACGCCTAACAAAGCCTTGAGATTCTCTGGGCTATTTTCCTTGACACCAGAAACTCACAATGGGAAATCGAATCACGTGAAGGGTGTTGCTGTCGAGAAAGAGTCATGGACGCCAGACAAGGGGAAGAAGAAAGTCGTTTTCACCAGCCCACCGGATGATAGAGCGAGAAAGACTCCTCTCCCCACGGGGAATCCTTTCAGTGTTCTTGCTTCTCCCTCTCCTTCTCCTTCGCCTATTCCAGAAGTCAAGGAGAAAGCCCCGCAATACTACATTCAATCACAAACTGATCTCTATCAGACAAACGAGTGGATCAAATTCCTCACGCCTTGGGGAACAGGAGGAGTGATTACACTTTTCTGGCAATTCGTGGTCACTTTGCTCTGCGTTGTCGGCACACAGTGGTACGACTTCATCACAGGCATCACAAGGAAGAGGGATGTTGTATGTGGTAAGGTTCCAGCGAAGAAGAATAACGGTGCGGCGTCCAAAGTTGATTGATACAACATGAGAAGCCGATAATGAATTGGAATATTTCGACCCCTGTACAGTACGTCCTTCCATGTCGATATTTGTACAACCAATAAACACACAGGGATGCATGGTAAAGGATTAGGGAAGGCAAAGCCTGGCAGGAAGGTGGAAAGACACCACAAAAGGTTTAGACGAAAATATGATACCCACGACTTTATGATAGACCCAATAAATAGACTTGAATGCCAGCGCATATTATCAAAACATAGAAAGACGGATTGGAAGGTCCCTTCGACCAGGTGGTTAGAAAGCCCAGGCCATAGTGATGCGGTAGAAGCAATATTTGCGATACATACGAATTACAACCACTTACAACCACCCTCGTGCTGGAGTGCACGAAATGACAAGTATTCCTAGCTACCTTACATCTCAAATCAAGTCGAGAGAAACGAAGGCGCCTAACTTTCACTCAGGTAAGGCCTTCTGCTTGCGAGTATTGTTAGATCTCGCACAAACTCAGATCCCAAGCACCAGAGAGTCAGTATGGGGCGAAAGACGAAGTTTCAGGGAACACGCATGCCGAAGGAGGCATGTTTCCACGCCACATGAGGACCTGCTGCCGAAGGATTTATCTGCTTTGATGAGGGAGAACTCCACCTATTTTAAGTAGATCTACTATCAACGGTCCTCCGCAGTGGGTTATGTCTCGTACTCTGCAGGGTTTCTGAGGTTTTAGACCTAGGGTAGCTGGTTTGCCGCGATGGCCAAGCGTTTTCTGGGGGCCCTCACCTCGATTTGGCTCGGTTCGGCATTTTGTCTTCGAACACGATCCCAGGGAACGACCCCTAGCGGAAGGCGTGAAATGCGGCGAGATCCACACCCGCGAGCCACAGGATAGGGAGAGAAGAGAGGGAGGCAAGGGGGAGGCAAATGTGCAGGCTGATAGCCGAAAATCTCGGAACAACTGCAGTCTTGTAGGTGATGAACCGAAGTTTGTAGGGAAATAGCGGTGTGATGGGAGAGAAGACCTCGTGGCTCTACAACAGAGACTAGAGGACGGAATCGAGAGAGCTTGAATCTGATAATTCTCAACCAACAATCAAAGTCCGTATAGTGAGACGGAGTTGCTGAGGGGACATACTCCTTTGTTGAACGCAGTTCAGGTCAGCCACGGCGAATGGTTGTTTGTACCCAGGCCGATACTGGTTCTTGTTTGGCGCAAAGCGGGTTTCGGGCATGGGATGACGCTTCCGTGAGACTATTGCGCGGCGCGTGTGGCTCTGCGATGGTCCGTCATGGATCTAATAGGAGTCCTGACAATGCCATTGGTAAGGGCCACCACCTAGCACCAACCAGCTGTTTTCTCTGGCGATTGGGTGAGCTCCTCCTTCCAAAATCCAGGTCGACGATGATTGGACTGTGTTGACAACGTAAATAAAATCCAGTCCTGGAATTTATATCGGATGCCACCTCCAGAAGAAACTTATGGGGTATTCAGGCAGAGCACGGTGCTAGCACGGCTGATTGTCCTCTGAAGGTTCACCTACTAGTGACTATTTTGCAAATCTGAAAACTCTCTTGGACAATCATGCCCGACACCGGATGATGAGGGGGAGTGGAGTGGCCTCGACTAGGAGATTGACCAAGAAAACCTACCATCGACGTGTTGAGACTTAATGATCGATGCCGGTTGAAGGAATCGTCGTGCCAGCAGATTCGTTGGGTGTCAATCGAGTGGTGGAATCAGCACAAGGGGTAATTGGGTATGACAAAACACTAAGAGTTCTGCAGCGGGTTTCCGAGTCCTAAGCGGCCAATATGGTGTTTGGTCTTGGAGCTGTGGGTGCAAGTTGAATAGGCCGACGTGTAGACTCCTCCTTCGGGCAGCTTTGCAGGAGAGCTGCGGCAAGAAAAATACGGTACATCGGGTCTCCTTGCAGCAGTCTTTGGTCATGTGCGTCGTTAAAACGACCACTTGTTCGCAAGAAATGCTCACCGCCGTGAGAACGTGTTCCTAGTTGAGAGGAGAGAGGTGGTCAGCGGTGAGAGTGGTGGAAGTGATAAGGACCAGGAGATCTGCCCAAGCTGTTAGGCCGCCTCACTCTGCAAACTGGCCCAGCGAAGGCGCAGCAAGGTAAGAACGAAGCCATGAATGGAGATGGGACCTGTACGAAGCACGGTAAACATTCCGAAGAAGAAAATAACAAGACGAACGGTTCTGGATGCGGGAATGCTTTGGAAGGATGCCTACTGAGCAGACTCTTCAGTAACGTCCACCTATCGTACCTGGGTTGGTACTCACAGTGAGGTCAGGCTTTGGAGTTCTAGTTGTCAACTACAGGGAAGGCACGAATAGGGAAGGGTGACGTGCCACTGCCAGCCATGGTTGGAACGAGGAAAGAGTGACGGGCGGCGCTCGGGCATCTCGGCGCCACCAAAAGACAAACCACGGTCCACGACAAGCACCCTACCGCGTACCGACCCCAGACCACCCTCCAACTATTAGGTACCTAGGGTCACCCGACGTGTACGGAGTACGGAGTACTGATCAGCCTGATCTTGCAGTCTATGAGTGCTCGTGCATACCATCTACCATCCACCATCCACCAGTGACCACTGCCGAGTTGAAAGTTGCAAGTTGCAAACGACCCAAGTGCCAGGGCCCCAGGTTCTTCTCTACTCCCAGAACCAGCCAACCAGCTGCGCCCAAGGGAAGCATCATTGACCGACCTTTTTCTGCTTGCCTTGTCTTGCTGCCTCGTGCCAGTGAGTCCTTCAATGGCAGGCAGGCTTCGGTGGTCATTGCGTCCCTCGTGCAATAGGCAAACCTTCTCCCTACCCAGCTTCTCCATCATGCACGCCTGATGCTCTTCTCGATACCCAGCAGCAACCTCCCTAACTGGTACGGCTGCCACTTGACACGAATCCGAGTCACCCCTTTCCTCTGATTCGAGCCTCACAAGTCCCCATCATGGCTGCGCCTTCTTCTTTGCAGCCCTGGGATTCTGCCTATTATTTGGCAGTGCGACCAGTTGCAGTCTGCGACCACAGGCAAGGGCCAAACATATATCTCAAACCTGATGGATTCTCGCGGTGGCTATGTCCAAAATTACAATCCCAATCATCCTCTGTCAAACACGACTTTCGGCCAAACGTCATCCAAAGGGAGAGGATACTAACGGACCGGGACAAATGGCTCAATCACCAGCGCAGAACATGAAGCCGCCACAATCTGCCAAAACAGTATATATAATGCAGTAAACTTGTGATTTTGCTGTGCCAGGTTTAGCATCAAACATCCCTCAATATGACCACACAAGCCCTCGGCATGCAGAGGCGAATGAAAAGTTTGCGAGGCCTTCCGATGGATAACTATGAAAGGCCCCGTCAAGATTCAGAGTTCGTACATTTACCTCTTGCTTCAACCCACATCGCTGACTTCACCCTAGACCTACTTCCGCCAGAAGATCAATTCCACCTTCACAAGCTTCAGTCCCCGACAGCCGTGCCCGATCTGAGCAAGTGCTTACCACTTCTATGCAACCTTCACAAGCCTCCACCAGGAGCCGGCTCGACCACGCGCAGGGCGGCGGTGAGGAGCACACAACGGCAGAGTTTTGGATTTTCAACTGACTCTTCAAGGCACTGGATCTCTACAGAACCATCATACTCAAAGTTACACTCGAGAAAACAGTGCTGAGCGTGAAAATCCATCCGACGAATCGCCTCTCCAGTCTACGCATGGTGGCAATTCCTTTGACGATACTAGATACGCAACAGGAGGGCCCCCTGGGAACGTCGAATCGCATCCGCTCACTCTCGACCAGGCGGATCTTCAGGACCCTGAGCAAGCTACAGCATCTGAACAGGGTGACCAAAGACCAGGGCAAACCAATCAGACTCCGCATTGAATGAACAACGATCCTCAGGCCTTTGGCAGAGAATTTGGACTTGCCCTCTCTGGCCTTTGCCGATTCACCTTTCACTACCACCAATTGCCTTTGGACTTTGATTTGACATTCTTCGTTTCAGTGGGTCACAGAACTGGGAAAGCCTTGCGAGTGGCGCGTAGCAGAGTTTCCACATGACTAAAGAAGCATACTTTCCACACATTATTGAACGACATGCTTCGTCCATGTCGTCGATACCATTAGAATGTGAATGCTGCTTCAGCTCTCACAAGCACTCTCAGTGCTTGGCCTGCATCCTATTGGATAGAGTGCTAGCAAATATACTTCTTTCGTGACGCCCTTTGCTAGAATTCAGAAATGAAGCCACGCCTCCTAAAGGCATCTCGCGGACTGCCCGTTTGATGGGCATCACTGTCATTCATTTGACAGAGTTTGATTATAATAGGAGTACACCAACAGTTTATTATTGTCTACCTAGGTACATCATGGTGGAGAGACACTTCCACTAGCGTAGAGATATTGCTTTTCCCAGGCATTGGGTGATCACGTGACAATCGTCTGATGGAAAGGGACTCGCACTCGTAACAACACGTGAACTGCAGAGAGCAGGAAAGGACAACAGCAATTCGCGGTTTCCGTCAGAAGAATCCATGACCATGCCGGCTTGCCAAGGACACAATGTTTCTCACAACCCAACAGCAGAGTGCTGCGGATCAACCTGAGAACGTAAAGGCCGTCGAACGATGCAACCAAACATATTCTGATACTGGCTAGGCAATAATGGTTCGAAGGTGCCAGGCAAACCAAAGTACTCCTGTACAATCTTTTGAGCATGGGAGAATAGCGAATGGTTAAAGGTGTCGACTCCAGCCTTGTCCGCATGGATCCTCTCTCAGAAAATCACCTGGCTGACGGTCCAATTTTTTTGTCATTACCGGCTGCCGTTTTGCTCAAAACCCGAACTTCGGTGACTTGTTTGTCGACAGGCCTTTTCCATGCAACCCACTTGGATGGAATATCTGTCATCTTGCTGTCAACATTGTCGCTCACATCAGGTATCCTCAGCCACGGAATACCAGTTGGGTCTGTTACAAGCCCCAATGGAAGACTACATCCCTGGAGGATCTTGGGCCAGCGTTCGCGCCTCCATCCAGCAGTATCGACAGATTCCAGATGCAGGTGACAAGAGGACTTACCATCAAAAGACAAATACTCTTTTCCCGTTATAGGGCCCTGCTGTTAGATCACCTTCCTCTGTGCCCGAATTATGGAGGGGAGGTAGTCAATTCTCTCAGTCAACTTTTTTGACTCCCATCGTGTCCCTGGGCCCCTTGCAATACATTCTCCTGCAACGTCCTGTAGTGCTAGGATGCCAGGATGCTCATCTCTTCTGGAGAAAATCCTTTTCTTGAGCCACCTGTACCTATATTAACGCCATAAATATGGTTCGCAGGCGTGGTGGGCGAAGGCAGTGCCTAGGTTAGCAAGCATTCCACATCTTACCATCTGTTCTCCTTTGATATGGCCGTAGCGTCTCCTCGTATATTTGCAGACCCTCCTCTTATATCTTGCACCACAAAACTCGGGACTGCACGTCAAGAAGGCGGGTCGAAAGTTCGACAATTTCTGCGATTGGTGCTTGAGCTCAAGAGTTCGACAGAGGGAAGCGCAGGTAAATTCCAACTTACACGACCAAACACCAAGGCAGCAGGCATCAAGGAGAAGATGTTGCAAGACACACTGGAGATGAGCGGGGTCCCAGATTGAGGCATTCGACTTCTGGGAAGAAACGATCCGCTTGCAACAGATATATGTGCAAGTGACAGTTGCACCGGAAATCATTTCCTAAGCCCCAAGTCTCACCTATGAGCGCGCCGCGCAATGCAGATCCACACGGATCAATAACACAATACACTCTAGGAGCCGCCCAAAACTACTCCTGTGGAGTCAAGTATTCGACTAGAGTACTGCCTAGGACAAGGTCTCGATCGCTCACTGCTTGAGCTCCGGTTCCCAAGTCGAGAAACCTGGATTTGAGTACGGAGTACTCGTATTGCGTTCATCGCAGCCTTACCCTAGATCTAGGCCCGGATAAGGCAACCGGACGGCATTTCTGCGCAGATTTGGCTACTCTATAACTTCTCTACCTTCGATGAACAATAAACCCTTCGGAACATAAATTTCTCATTACAAAACATCTGAGCATCACTTTGATCTCTTTTTGAAAGCAATATTTCATTTCGTCGATCCCCAATGGCACTCAGAAGTGAACACGTCCATTGGTGGCACAAACCAGCGTTCGAAGAACCCCCAGAGACGACGTTCATAAACCAGAACCGTGCTTCTAAGATGGTTGAACTCCTTCGTTATACCTCCATACGGAAAGTCACCCCCTATGGTCCCAACTCTTAGTTTGTGTAGTGCGAGACTACAATATGATGACCGCGTGTTCAAAGCAACAGCTCCAGCTCCCTCAAACACTCCCTGGGCAATCACGAACCCCACCCGTTGATGAATATCGAGATCTTTCGTCGAACACTGTCTTGTTGCAAGGCAGGCTCGAAGGACCACAGCCATTGTAAACACCGGAACCAAATTGACTTCTGGTTGACGCATATCATAAAGAGGGAAAACATAAAAGAAAAGAAGGGAAAACACATATAAGAAGGAATGATTTAACGTTATCACAGGACGGGAAATGGTCTCTGAATGATAGCCATCACCTGCGCGAGTACATTACCTGAGTTTTCCTCCTCATATTCCAGACTCTTGACACCATCGTCCATCTCTCTATAAGATGTGGTTTGCGCAGAGGAATTGCTTAAACTGAACGAGTAATGTCCACTCCCACAACCATTCACATCAGAGCAACGGAGAAAGTAGATGAAAATAGAAAAAAGAACAAACATTTGGAGTTTCGATCTCTCCTTGGATGAATCATTCAATCACAATGCTACTTTACCAGTCTGTTGCTTGCGCCCACGCGTAAGTACAGCTTCATGAGGTACGTCCGAGCCGTTGACATTCAGAGCGCATGTTGTCCACGTCCTGGCTGGGCATTCTCAGTGCAGCGTATGATCTGATCCTGGTAGCCTGGTACCTATGGTGGGTGTCACATAGTACAGCCATGCACATGCACGAACTTGAGGGAACGGTGGTTCCAAATCGTTGCTTGAATGGTGGGCAAACGATGAGAATGGCCATGTCGTCACCACTCTGGTGCGAGCCAAACAGAGATGGAGGTATACCCTAGAATGGCCACTGGCTTTCCTACAATCAATCCACGATGTTTACTCAATGCGAGGTGACCAAGCATGCCCTTTCCTGTGTTCCGTTCACTTGGAAAGATTGCGTCCGTTTCCAGTACATTTCCATTAAACTTTGGTCTAAACCTTGCCGTCCAAACTAAAATGGAGTACCATGGCTCCAAGGGCGGCCGGCACGAGAACATCCTCGGTGCCACGATTTTCTTCGCATATATCGCTACAGCATTGCTCCTAACTGGCTTCCTGACTTGGGATTTGGTCATTGCGTATAGAAGACGGGAGAAGAAGGGGAAGGAGAATGCGTCACAGCTGAAAGTAGGGCATGAAGGGAGAATCCAGGAGTACTCTGAGTTCGGTGCGAACTCGAAAGTCAAAAGACGGGTGCCGCGTTGGCGATTGCGAGCTTCGCGATGCTCTCTCTCCATATGCAGCGGTTCTTGGTACAGGCGCATCAACGGTGGTGGGACTTGAAGCACCTTCGGGGATCTTTATCGACCGACTTCGACGATGCCATGTATACATCACAGCGTACTTTTGGCCCGAGCATCGAAGACATCGCAAACCTCCACATCTGGGCATGGGCAAAAGAGTCGACGCTATTTGAAGACTTCGCACGCATCATCTGCGGCGAGGATCGCCGGTTCTGGTGGACACACTTAGTCCTGTCGTATTCGTTTGCTTGGAATCTGTACATGAGTGTTGAAGGTCAGCCAGGCCTTGGGCCAGGATTAAGGACCAAAGTGATATTTGTGTGTGAGCTGACAATATCTTTTTTTGCGCTCAGGTACCCGACGTCAGATTCCCCATCTGTGGATGTTTTTAGTGTTAGATCAGATCTTGCCGGTTTCGTTCACTCGGAACCTCTTTCTCCTTGCAACTCTCTTAAGTACGGGATCTTCAAAGGTGAGAACCTGGAAGTCGGCAGGATCGAACGCGCAAACGATCATTCCTCTTGCCTACCTCGCGAGTCTGACTGCAGCAGCGAATGCCGTCGACACGTCGTAGTTCTTGCCTGTATTGTTCATGGCACGAGCGCTCCTCTCCTCTCCATGTCTGCTCCTTCAGCCAATGCAACATTCTGCAAAGCATACAGGCGGCGATTTAACCATAGATCTGTACCGCAACTACAAGCGGTCAACGATTATGATTGGGGCGGGTGGTATCGTAATGCAAATAGCTCATACCGTTGCGGCACTCCCGACCGTCGTTCCGGTGGCGGCCATCAACGACAATCCAGCGATTGGTGCGTTGGCGTATGACTGTCTTCTTGGACTCCTCAGTCTTGCTGTGTGGAACATGACTTAGCTTTGAGGCGTAGTCAACTCCCACCAGGGCCGGATTTTCCATCCATGAGATCATGACGAATGCCTCGATTTGAGGTGCGCCCGGGTCAATTATCCGGTGATGTCCATTTCTGGGGAGTCGGCACTGCTAGAACAGCCATCTAGCGTCACAGAGTGGTAAAACCCATCATTGACTGACAGGGGATGTAGGTTCACATCCTGGGACAATACTTTTTATGGTCACAACATCGACTGGAAATGGAATTTCATCCCCCAGCGCCGGATAATGCAAGCGGAATTGATGAGGGGCCAGGGCTTTCTGGAGTTGGCAGTTTTCCGACACAAACCCTACGATGAAGTATTCAGGGTCAGTGGATCCGGAGTCCCCATTGAGAGGCTGCGAGAGATTGTTGGTTAAGATCATGGTGATGATTCAATGCGATTCGCTCTGCAGCACCAAGAATGACGTCTAGAATAGCCAACTAGAACAAAGGAAGTTAAACATTAGTTAGAGAAGGCATCGCTCGCGCATTTGAGGCTTGGTGATAAAGGCTCCAGACTCTGAGAGTTGACAGTCTCGGTTTCGTGGCACCAGCCTTTTGAGCGTGCAAACTGACCTAGTATTAGAACGCTGTCTCGTGCTTGAGAATGACTATTTCTGGGCTTGCAGCATCCTAGCAACCTTTTGATGATGATGATGCTGCTTGTAACGAATATGCTTCGATATCTGGGGGCGCTCTACTAACACAATAAGCACGGTGCGAAGTGAATCACCAAAAATTCCGGTGACATCCCAAGGAGGAACCAAGCCTTCTGCCCGGAGCTGCATGGTATCACACATGTCTCGGAACCCATTAATCAAATTCGTTTGATGACTCTCCACAAATGTCGAGGAGCATGCAATAGAATTCTCCGGGTTCAATGAGACCTAGAAAGTTTGCCAACGAGCTAGGGAACAGAAGTTTGTCTTTAGCTGCATCGTCAATGTCTGCAGTTGGTTCAGTAGTGATCAGGTTTTCGGTGGGTCCTAGATCCAGTGTTGCCGACTTTGTTTGTTCCCGAATTGTCACTAACCAGTAAATCAAACGTGCAACATTCCGGAAATTTAAAGGCTGGTATTTCGACCTTTGATAGGGCTGTAAGTACGCATTTTCGTGCCCAGTCAACTGCAACCAAGTTGAAGAGACGGCGTCAAGCCCTATCTCCCCGCTTCACTCCGCCTCCTCTCCCCATCGAAAAAAAGTAAGGATTAGCTAAACCTGTCTGGAGATCTTGAAGGCTGAAGCTCGATAAATTTGGTTAACCTCTTTTACAAATTGTCATTTGAGGCGATAGAAGTTTTGAACCCAGAGCCCACATATTGCCCAGTACGAGATGGTGGGAAGGCAAGCAAGTGCTAGCTTCGACAAAGCTGGACCCGGCAAGGCTATGGCTAACCTCACAGATTTTCCCATTTCTTCAGGGAGCACTTCCTACTGTTGCCGCTTAACAAGGCTGAGGGACGGTTCTCCAGCGCGTCCGTTGCGAGGGAAAGATGCAGACGCAGACGTCAATTGACCCACGTCGATTTTGAAACAAAGAACATGGGCCAGAGGACCACAGCTCCCTCACGGTTGCCTAAGAGCCTCACACAGATCTGCACCGTCGTTTTCTTCAGTATGCAAGAACTCAGCAAGGGTGGTATCACCGAATACCTTCAACCTAATATACCATGGGCCCACTAGGGTCGAGAAGAATGTCCCCTAGTCAGACTCGAATAACGATGCCAGTGACAATGGAAGGGAATTGGCCACAGAAAGCGCCGATTGTGCCCTACGAAACCTCACCTCGCAGGGAGGAGTCACGGCGCGTCCAGCATTCTCAAGTGCACCATGCTCAATTCATGCAGTACCCCATGCTCTGTGCTCTGTGCTCTGCAGTCCTTATTGTGCCAAGGCCAATCAGACATGTTGGTGTTGACAGGGGTTGCAACCATGCAGACCTTACTCATAGGTATCTACAAGCACGTACTTACATGTAGCAAGTGGGAATGAGACCGTGATGAGGCACTTCAAGTGGTAGGAAGAGTACTGGCTCGGTCGTCATTGGTGGAGAGTCAAATGACAAACAGAATCGTTCGATACCGGCCGTAAACTCCGGTATTGCGTTATTGTCTTTCATGACAACCACCATTTTCGCCCTTAAAGTGACCTGATATCTTGGGTTTGGGAGGTAAGATGTTAGTTTGCGCACCGGAAGCAGACGAGGTCCCCCCCCCCCAAACTTTTGTCTGAGCCTCCATCGCCTAAGACAGCATCATATCTTCGATGTCAATAGCGTGGAAATCATTACATCTTTTGAGTTCGAGGAGTCAAAGGGTGACATGTATTGTACGGTATTGACTCGTGCTCATCACTCCCTTGGTAGGTATGTGGTAAATCTTCAAAGGGGTTTGAAATTCGCCCCCCCAAACCCATGGGTTCGTTTCCTAAGATGTCTGCCCAGACGAATGGAGCAATTGGGACCAATGGTAAGAATTGACGGCCCACCTGACCGCTCATCTTCGCTCCATTTCAGACTCGTTTTGTTTTCCCAAAAATGTAGTGGAAAGAGGGGTAGAAAGTGTTCGCTGTCTCAAAACCACTCAAGATCTCAGAACCGAGTTTTCTTCTCTCACACACCTAGGTATATTTCTTGTGCGTGGCTTTCAGGGGGGGCAGTGGCAGAGTTGGAGAGTACTGACGTTTAATCCCACCACATAGGCTGGAGGCATCCTTCAGAGTCCATGGCATTTTATGGAAGCCCTTGGGCCCTCTTCCAACTTCCGAAGCCCCAGCATCAAAATGCTGTGTCGCTTGCTCAATCATGATCCGTCGCGAAATTGGTCAGTTCATCTGAAAAATTCACTGGACCCGCCATACCTCATACCTGCCTGGAATGAATACCCTGAAAATGCTTGAACACCATGCTGAGGTTGGGCTCAAAACTAGCTTGGGTTTTCCATTCCAGTAAGTGTGGTGTTGACGCTTCGTTTGCAATAAAGATATTCTCGCCGATATAGATGTTCTGCGACAGCTGTTCTGAATATTCTCTGTAAGTGGCATCCTGAAGACCAAAGTCAGCGGATGCAAGCGTATTTCCACACTGCCCAGGATACTCTTTGTGCGAAAGGCACGGCTCAGAAGATTTCCACCTAATATCACTATCAAGCACGCTTTGTCACTTGCCATTTCAGAACCATCGACTCGTGGCTTTTCTCAAAGCGGTGTCCCTGGCATGCGAATCAGCAAGTATTTGTCCGTCGTGGGTCTCATTTTCCTTTCCGTTTCCTTCCTCCTTTTTCACCTATCACCGACTTGATTGCTTCTTCATAATGGTCATGCTTGCACTTGTTTCCCCTGATTCAGCCGCTCTCAGTGAATCGAAATTTGTGTCATCGTTCGACGGAATCTCAACAAGTAACTGGGTGGGTGAGGGGAGTTCGCGTGGGCCATTGATGTGGAAATCGAGTTCATCGTACGCCCTTTGTATTTCTATATTTGCTCGACATTCGTTTCGCACATGAGCAGCTACTTGTGACAAATCAACACCGCTCCGAATGACGCGAAGCAGATCTTGAGTCGACTCGTTATCACCAGCCCTGATTGTAGCAATCATGCCTCCAAGTAGCTGTCGGTGTCGCTCGAGGTCGACTTGCGTTTCTGCTAGATCTTGAACGTTCCGTTGATTTGCGATTTTTCTTCTCTGATCCGAGCTTGCATCATAGACACAAGAACTTCCTCTCGTTGCACACGCCTCACACGGATGGCCGCCAGTGCACTGGAGATGGTCAGGAAACTAGGTGGTGCAACTTCGCCCTAGATGCTCTTACTCTTGTTTTCCTCTGCTTGCATGCGCCACACGCGGTTGAGATTTTTCGATTCTTTTGCGAAAATTGATTAGGAGAGCTATCTCCGCCTAGGGAAGGTCGCGGGGCCAGTTGTTGAGACATGAAAAGGATTACTGTGCTTGTTTCTTCACGGCCTGACTCGGTGGTGCTAGTAATTCCTGTGCAATCACGCAGGGAATTCGGATTTGAGGGCGAGAAGAAACCAGGGAGTTGTGGAGCTAGGATTAAAGATTCGATGATATCCGATGAGGCACGAGAGAAGAACAAGAAGAATTGCGTGAAAATAAAGCACTATAAATACGCATTGATGAATTTCGATAAGAAAGCCAACTTCCTGTTCGCCGTAGAAGGGAAGCACCCTGGACGAGAGGTGTGTGGTCACAGTGCGGACGAGATATCCGGTTAGCAATGCCCACAGGCAGATTGAGGGACAGGCGAGGCGCATATTATATATTACCTATGTCACCCACCTAGGTAGGTGGGCATCGCGTACCCACTAAAACTGACATCGACTGGGGGTGGTCGCACACCAGCTGGTCAAGAACCGCAATCCAGAGCCGTCGTTCTGGCGGTTTCAAGTAAAAAATATCGTAACTCGTCGTAGCTCATCTATGCAATTCCATCGGCAAGCCCATTGCTGATAAGGAGTATAAGGGTGAAGTGCATCTCGACTCAAGGAAGCGGCAGCCATTTGCAACCCACACTTGGAGACTGCTCGAAGGCCCAGACCCTCGCGATCCCCAGTCGCATCAAGGTGAGAAACTCTACCGGCATGGAGAAAATGTGGACTTGTCTCAGCGTTGCAAGTCTGGCTACATGTGTGGTGCAATTGGGGTTCATCATCCCGAACTCTCAGATTGAGGTTGAAATTGAATTCTAGACTCGATGCTTCAGTTCTCGATCTTGCTAAAGCGCCTCAGATGCACTACGTTTCTGCCTGGGCACAAGCCATGGGAGTATCGCTAAATCTATCCACGTCCTAGTGGTGCCTTTATCGCGCCTCTGAGGGTCGTCCCGCGATGTTTCTGCTCTAGATCTTTGGCTTCCTTCAAACGCCAGACCATGATTCACGGGAGGCTGCGGTGACGGGGATCGGGTGATTCCTACATCAGCCATGAAGATGGGAAAGCCGGATTCAAGTGCTGGGCCGGGATGCGGCCCAAACCAAGTTCCCAGGGTCGTTAAAAGGAGGGGAAGCCCTGCCACATCTCAGAGTGAGAAAGACTATAACCCATCATTGGACAAGAAGGGTTGGTGACATCGAGCGTCACAGCCAGTGGCTGGAAGAGACCATATGACATCCCGGGTCCAATAGCAATCGACTAGTACCAAGTACAGAGACGGATAATGCAATATTGGCATTTCCCAGATCCTGCCGCTTTATGCCCAAGGGCCCCTCAACCCGTCCAGTCCCGTGACCATAGAGTGGGCCAATGGCTTGCCTGTGATGCACAATGATGTGGCCTAATCAATAATAAATCTTTTTTCCTTCCTCTTTCAAGTTCCACATGCAACGTTGAGGGAAAAATCATCATCTTCTCCTGAGAAGGTAATGATCAAGGAGGCGTAAGACTCTGATATGTCCTGAGCAGTCCTAACCTCCTTTCCACAACTCAATCCTTTCTTTCCTCTTGTTGAGAGCCATCTACATCCGGGTGCCTGTCTCCTCTCTCTCCCTTCTTCGTCACTGCGGGTGCGCAGTCATCTGCACCATGGACCAGCAGAAATTTCTCCAGCAGCTTGCCATTGTTCTTGACCCCAAGAAAGGCAATGTTAAGACGGCTACCAATGTCCTGCAGAATGAATTCTACAAACAACCTGAATCCCTATTATTCCTCATACAGCTCATCATCTCCCACGACAGTACCGAACTCAAACAGCTTGCTGCCACCCAGGCTAAACCTCTGGTCTCGAAGCACTGGACCAAGGTCGCGGCTGACCAGCGTGAGCATGCACGCAACCAACTATTTCAGGCAACGCTGTCCGAGTCCTCTTCTCTCGTACGACATTCCGCTTCCCGCCTGATCAGCGCGATTGCAAAAATTGATCTGGACGATGGCGAATGGCCGGAGTTGCCAGGACTTTTGCAACAGGCAGCAACAAGCTCGAAGGCAGACGAACGCGCTGTGGGTGTCTATGTGCTGTACAGCATTCTCGAGACCATCGGCGACGGATTTAGCTCCAAGTTCAAGGAGCTGTTCGCCCTCTTTGGCAAAACCATCAAAGATCCAGAAAGTTTGGAAGTTCGAGTGAACACTCTGCTCGCAATCTCGAAGATGGCACTGGTGATCGACGCAGAAGAAGATCAAGCTTCTATCAAAGCGTTCCAGAACATCTTCCCTGAGATGGTCGCCGTCCTCAAAGACACGATTGATTCTTCAAAGGACGACTACGTCATGTTGACCTTCGAGGTCTTCAATACTCTTCTTACCGCAGAGTATCAACTTCTTGCTAAACACTTCCAAGATCTTGTTGCCTTCATGACCCAACTTTCAGTCAATACCGAAGCCGCAGATGAAACGCGGACTCAAGCCATAAGCTTTCTGATGCAATGCGTGATTTATAGACGCCTCAGAGTACAGGGCGCCAAGATGGGTGAGCCATTGACTAAGAGCATGCTTCAAGTTATCACAGAGATCGATGATGCTTCGGCCGATGATGATGATATCACTCCGGCTCGGTCAGCCTTAGGATTGATCGACACCATGGCGCAAAGCCTGCCTGCGAGCCAGGTGGTGGTTCCAATACTGGACGCGTTACCACAGTACTCAAAAAGCCAAAACCCCAAGTATCGTCAAGCGGGAATCTTGGCACTCGGATTTGTTGTTGAGGGCGCCCCTGACTTCTTGAGTACGCAACTCAGTTCAGTGCTTCCCATCCTATTCACATTGCTCGAGGATTCAGAGGTCGTAGTTCGCCAAGCAGCTCTCCAGACCACCGCTAGACTTGCAGACGATCTCCCTGATGACATCACAAAGCAACACGAAAGATTGGTTCCTCTATTAGTCAAGAATCTGACGGCAGCTATGAGCATCTATAGTGGCGAGGAAGAAGGCCCTGCTATTGACATCATGAAATCTGCTACCAGTGCTATTGATGCAGTTGTTGATGGCATGGATGCCGAGGACGCAGTATCTTATCTCGATAAGATTGCCCCTCTGCTGCAGAAGCTTTTCAAGCATCCCGATTTCAAGATCAAGGCCCTAGCTGCTGGAGCACTCGGCTCTTTGGCTTCCACAGTGGAATCACCATTCCTTCCATACCTTGCCGATTCCATGAATGCTATGCAGGAGTACATAACCAAGAAGGAGAGCGAAGAAGAACTTGAGTTGCGTGCCAGCTGCACAGACGCGATGGGAGAGTTCGCGGTCGCCGTTGGTGCCGCCGAATTCAAGAACTACGTACATCCTCTCATGCAGACTAGCGACGAGGCTCTGCAACTAGATCACTCGAGGTTGAAGGAGAGCACTTACATCTTGTGGGGATCTCTAGCCAAGGTTTACGAAGAAGACTTCTCGCCCTTCTTAGGAGGCGTCGTAAAAGGTCTTTTCGATTGTGTCGACCAAGAAGAGGCCGACCTCGAAATTGAACTTGGTGACGATGCCAAAGACCTACTTGGAAAAGAGGTTACTATTGCTGGACGCAAAGTCAAAGTTGCGACTGCAGACAGTGACGATGAGGTTGATGACGGCGACATTGAAGATGTGGATATCGGTGAGGACGATGACAGCGACTGGGGCGATCTTGCCACGGTAACTCCAATCGCGCTGGAGAAAGAGATTGCCATTGAGGTGATTGGTGATGTTGTTTCCAACACAAAAACTGCGTTCTTGCCATACTTTGAAAAGACGATCGAAAAGCTACTTCCCCTGACTGAGCACAACTACGAGAATGTGCGTAAGGCTACAATTAGCACTCTGCATCGAGCTTATGCCGCCCTCTACGACATTTCCGAGGAGTCTGGACAACTTCAAAAATGGAAAGCTGGTCTTCCCCTCCAGGTTGAACCAACACAGGAGCTGAAGAAATTTGGTGAAATTTTAATGGCTGCCACTCTCAACGTCTGGCCAGAAGAAGAAGACCCGTAAGTCTGCCCCATTTTAGATTCGCAGATGACCATGTTCCCTGTTTATCATGATGAGAACTTTTCGTTAACCCAGCTCACTCCGACACAAAATTGTGGATGAAGCGAAAGCGATTCTTCAACCCTCTGATTTGAAATCCCCACTCTTATGCATTCACAGAATATTTTCAGTGAGTCAGGCTAACTCAAAGAATTTTAGAGCTACTGTTACCGAAATTTCTCGAGCCCTCTCCGAGAATCTCAAGATGACTGGGCCAGCCCTTCTATCGTACCCCGATGTCCTTTCTAAAATCGTCCAGACTGTGACCGACCTTATCACGAAGCGACATGCTTGCCAAATTGATGCAACAGAAGGTGCCGTAGATGAGGATGACCTTGAGGGCACAGAAATGGAGTGGGTTGTCGTGGACAGCGCAATGGACGTCATTTCAGGACTTGCCACCGCCTTAGGTCCCAACTTTGGTGAACTGTGGAAGATCTTTGAGAAACAGGTCCTTCGTTACGCCAGCGGTGGAGAATCTCTGGGTCGTGCTTCAGCTTGTGGTGTTCTAGCAGAGATCATTACAGGCATGGAGGGCGCAGTTACCCCATATACCTCACAGATCATGACTATACTTCTGAAGCGCTTGGGTGACGAGGATAATCAGACCAAGTCCAACGCCGCATATGCTGTAGGACGACTTGTCGAGAAGTCGAACGACGAAGCCACAGTCACCAAAGCATATCCTCAGATTCTTTCGAAGCTCGAAGGTATACTTCATGTCTCCGAGGCACGGTGCATGGACAATGCTGCAGGTTGTGTCTCGCGACTGATCCTCAAGCACAAGAACAAGGTTCCTGTTGCTCAAGTTCTACCGGTTCTAGTGGAAAGCGGTATTCTCCCCCTGAAAGACGACTACCAGGAGAACGAGCCTGTGTGGAAGATGATCGTGCAACTATACCGTGAGCAAGACGAAACAGTCCAGGGGCTCACACCTAAACTAGCACCTATTATGGTGAGCGTGCTCGGCGAACCAGAGGAGCAATTGACAGACGAAGTTCGTTCGGAACTGCAAGCCCTGGTTGAGCATCTCAAGACCATTCATTGAAGCGAAATCAACCCTTTTTTGCACGATTCTGCCGTTGGGTAATCGATGGGTTTACACGACTGAATAAAGGATGTGCTTTCTTAATGATTTTACGGAGTCCTATGACAGAAACGTGGATGGAATGAGATAAAGATGAGATGATGCTGCTCCCCCGTTTAGACGTACGACTATAAGAAAATTGAGATGAGACTATTCAATGCAAATGAGGTAATGGATGCTATGTGAAGAAAAAGAATAATGGATACCCATGATTGAATTCAACAATGACATTTTCCCCCAATCCTAATACACGTAAATGATTGTGACAGCGACTGTGTTTCTGCGTCTGCATTAGCCCCATCGACCCCGGGGCCCAGGAGCGTAGATCGAATCAAAATACTAAGCACACAAGGCAAACTGTGCCCGATGGTTGCCACTGAATTCCCCGGCTCTGTGCCTTGGCGAGAGAGGTGGCCTACGAATACGACCTTGACGCTCCACTCGGTCGTGTGTGATTGAGAATAGTAAATACGGATATTTACTAAATCCAGGCTCCAGAGTCCAGCCTCATCGGTCAGACAAATTGAACTAAAAGTCGATCGTCCGAAGCCCCCCTTCTGAGTCCGTCGAATGTACATTAGTATCTCCCTAAGTACGATATGTAGATTCCCCATCTTCTCGCTGATAACCATTGTTTCCATGCACGCGGTCAAGAACGAAGAAGAAGGGGTGGGTGGTGGATCGGCTCCAGCACACCGCTGTATAAATAAATAACCTGGCACAGCGGAACTTTTTTTTCTCCCGTCCCCGTCCCCAGACCACCAGACTCTTGTTGACTCCACTTCATTCTACGGAGTTATTTACCTGGTGCCCGCAGGGCGAATCTCGGCCCTTTTGAGCAAACATCGACGTGAGTGAGTGAGTGAGTGGCGAGGTAGTAATTATCTTTTCTACTCGACGTAGGTATTTGCCAAGAAGGGCTATGCGCCCGACTCTGGATCCGACCTATGTACATAATTCCAGTTCAGTCCAGTCCGGTTCAGAAGTCCCAAGGATTGATTGGTTGCCTTCCAAGGTTCCTGCCAGTTGCTCGCCCCTGTTTTGGTGGGTGGTAGGTAGGTAGGTGGAGAGGTACATGTCCTCGTCCGAGTAGCTTTCCGCCAGGCATATCAGCATCTGCAGAAGACGGGGGTGCTTTTTCTGGTTTCCACATCTCTGTCCCTCCCTGCTCTTTGGAAGGAGGAGGGGGGGGGGGGGCCGGAATTGGGAGAAGAGGGGGGGGGAGGGGATTTTT
>Ga0105239_10002576_pt1 | contig 22976 bp, 32 predicted proteins | sample KBSC44metaG_FD_92761 | JGI IMG/M metagenome (GOLD analysis project Ga0105239, IMG submission 92761) | Corn rhizosphere microbial communities from Kellogg Biological Station, Michigan, USA - KBS C4-4 metaG | ecosystem: Host-associated > Plants > Roots > Rhizosphere > Soil | place: Michigan, USA... | reverse complement strand
GCCCTGTTTCTCCCGTCACCAACGAGAAGGAGAACCGGATGCACATCAAATTGTTTAGAGCATTGAAAGCGGCTAATCTGTCAGACGACGCCGCAGCGGAAGTGGTTGAGGCTATCGAGGAGTTTATCGCTGTGAAGGTGCAGGAAGCCAACAAGGGGTTGGAAAGCAAGCTGACCGCTCAGACTTGGGTCATCGGCTCCGTTGGGTTCGTCCTGGCCGTCATTGGTCTCGCGCCAGCTTTCGTCAAACTGTTCGGCTAAGGTCCAAAAGGGAGGCTTCGGCCTCCCCTTTTTTTTGCCTCTTTCAGCGCTGGCTACACTTCAGATCGATCGCGCCCATGGCGAGCTGGGAAGGCGAGCCGCCTTCAGCCGCTACTTCGTCGTCCACACACCGCTGTCTCGGGGTGCGAGTGTCCTTTGGCTGCTCTTCCACGACGTAAACGGTGCGGCCGTCGGGCGCGACTACGGTACGCACCGGGGGCCTATTCGTGCGAGTAGCCCCTGGCTGCGCCGGCACGACATACACGGTGCGGCCGTCTGGCGTGGTAACGGTGCGTACCTGATCTTTCGCAGGCTGCGCGGCAACCGGCGCTGCTGCTGTGAACAGCGCCCCTATCATCAATGCGTTTGCCGGCCAGGCCATACGTCTTCCTCGTCAATCGGTAGAATATGAGCCTCGCGAACAGCGACCGCAAGCGGTCGATCACGACATGTTGATTGGCGTCGGATTGTCTTCGGGGCGTACTCTTTAGGGGCGGGAATGGAGCCCGCTAACGAGAGCCGGAAACCGCGAGGACCGGCCTCACAACCCTGAAAAGGAGAGAGCCATGAAAATGGCTGTTCGCGCCGCTCTCGGCGCATTGGCAACGCTTGCCTTGGCAAGCCCGTCGTTCGCAGCGACCGTTGCACCGCCCAGCTATGCATTCAGCATCAAAGGCGGCGGAAACCTCAACAAGAGCCCAAATATCATTTGGCCTTGTGGGTGGACGTTCCAGATGCAGACTACATCATCCACGGGCGGCACGATGTCTGGTGGCGTTGGCGACACCAATCCCAATTGCAACTGGATGACGGTGCAGCCGACAACGTGGTCCGCCACGTCGGCCACGACCGGCGTATTCCATGGACTGGATTTTCGTCAGAGTGGAGCGCCCTTCTGCTGGACCCCGGCTGATGTGCCGTTCACCTTCATGAAGAGCGGCAATACCGTAACCTCGTTCTTCTTCAACTCGGTCAACTTCGCAGGCAATTGCAACTTCAACGCCAATCTCGAACCTCGCGCTGCCTTGACCGTAGTTCCCTAAACTACGGAGGCCGGGGGTAATGCTCCCGGCCTCTACATTTAAGCTGGCCAGCGGCTGAGCGCTTCAGTGATTAGTGGCGTCCGCTAAGTCGCGCAGCATAGCCGCCCAGCACCCTAAGATAAGCCCTTCCGCCTTGTCCGCTTCGCTCGTAGCAACAGCATAGATGCCGAGTAGATCAGCCACTTCCCTCGTTTCTATACTGCCGTTGCGCGATAGCAGTGTAGCGAACATGGACAACGCCCCGCCCATCGCGCGCACCAGGGGACCATGTTCAGGCAGCAGGCCAAAGTCTGCTAATTGTTCATCGCTCATTTTGCGTTTGATCTCCATCAACATGCAGCGGGACAAAGGACCGCTCTAGCGCAGCTTGCCCTAGGTGTCGGAAATGATCTATATGCTATTTCCGACACGCTGACAGCGAAGGCCGCGTTATGGGATTGTGGGACAAGTTTCGACGGATGGCGATCAGTCGCCGCAAGCGTCGCGACGAAGAGTTGCGGGAGCATTGGGCTTACTTCTGTACCGAAAGTTTCCGCCAGATCCTTTCGGCAGCGAAGGCGCTCCGCGGACAGGGCATGATCCGGACACATGCCCATTTCGATGACATGTTAGGTCACGGCCTGGCACAGCGCTATTCTGATCGTTCCGAGGAATTTGCAGTCATGACGGCCGCGATCCTGGCGAGCCATTGCGGGCGCGAAGCTGCAATAATGTTTGTCCTACAGCGGCGAGAAAGCCGCGCGCCGATTGGCTTGCGGGTCTTGGAAAACGGCATCGTTCCAGAAAGTGCCCTCGCCCGCACGATTACCGGCACGATGGATATTTATAGCTTGGCCGCAGACTATGCCGCGAGCGGCGAGTTCGAGCAGGAGTCAGGACCGTTTCGCGGTCCTGCACAGCTCCTTTGGGATGCCGGCTACGCCGGCACTCCCCGCACTGATCCCGAGGTAGAAAAGGCTTTCGCGGATCTCGCGCGCGCTGCGCTCGATCCTTGGTCGATCCCCTTCCCCGCTAGAGCAAGGAGCGGATCATGACCGACAAAATGAGTGCTGCCGATTTCCTGGCTAGGGCCGTCGAGTTCCTTCCTTTGCACAACGGTCCCCGCTTCCCCGAAATTCGCCTTCATCACGCGAGCATTGCGTTCGAGCTGGCGACCAAAGCCGCCATTCTTCATGGCGGCGGCACCCATGCAGAATGCCTGCATGCCCGCCACGATCTTGAGACCGCTATAAAGATCGCTCGCCGGCGCGGTTTCGCCTGCACTCTAGAAGCCCGTGGTGCGGCGACCCAGCTCACAGGCTACTACAGAACGCACCGGCTCGCGGACCTAGCGCGCGTTCGCCCAGCTCAGGTCCTTGAGCGGCTTTGCGACCTTGCGGCCGCGCATGTTTGGGACGTGAATGCATGGATGCGAGAGAAGCGAAGCTGTCAACAAAACGGTGGTTTAGTTGACAGACAACCGAGCGCTTCCCCGGTTATCAATGATGAGCGATTTTTCGGCATTGTGCAGCGCAACATTTTCCCTTTTTTCAACGCTGACAACCAATGCGAAAAAAAGTCGCATTAAGTTGACAGATTTGCCGTCGTCCTTATTGTGCGTCAGGTACAAATGGAGAACGGCGTATGAAACTTGGATATGCCCGTGTCAGCACCGGCGAGCAGAACCTTACCATGCAGATCGATGCGCTTCGCGCCGCTGGCGCAGAGCGCATCTTTGAGGACAAGGCTGTAAGCGGCTCGACCGTGTTCAAGCCCGCCTATGGGGACATGCTCCGCCAAGCTCGCGCCGGTGACGAGATCATGGTTTGGCGCCTCGACCGCTTGGGCCGGTCCCTGACCGGCTTGATTACCGAGCTGGAAATGCTGGGAAGCCTGGGTGTTGGATTCCGCTCGCTCACCGAGCAGATCGAAACGGTGACGCCGGCAGGCAGATTGTTTTTTCATATGGTCGGAGCGTTTGCGCAGTTCGAGCGAGACGTTATCCGGGAGCGGACGAACGCCGGGATTCAATCGGCCCGCCGCGCCGGTAAGAAGTTAGGCCGTCCCGTGTCGATCACCGACGAGCAATGGAAACAGGCCAAGTCGCTGTTGGCAGACCCTCACAAGATGAGCGTGGTGGAGGTTGCGGGGCTGTTGAACGTCACCCGCCAGGCCATCTACAAGCGGCTCAGCGCTGAGAAGGTGGCCGAACCCGTGGACGCTTGATGGTGCAGCGCCCTCCCCTTCCCTTCCTGCGAGGCGCACTCGCGCCAGCTCGGCTTATCGCGCCGTGATCCATGGGCCGTTGATGCTCGCGAGTGCCTTGCAAGTCCCTCCCTGCCGCCGCTGCTGATTGACGCACCTGGGCGGCTCTCCCTGCCTCATGCGGGATCGGCCTTCGGCCTCAAGCAGAAAACCGGCGCTTCGCGCCTACGGTTTCCGCAAGCGGACCCTCCGTTTTTCAGCTTGCCCGCGTCAGGGGGGCCGCCCCTCCAAAGTGCGTCAGCAACGACAGCACGAAGGAACGGACATGCAGAACATTTCGGAATTTCGCATCATCGGCCGCGTTGGTAGCACCGAGATCAAGGAAAAGGTGGCAACGCTGGACGTTGCAGCGAACTACGGTCGCAAGGTCGGAACCGATTGGGAGGACGACACCCATTGGAATCGCGTGACCTGTTTCGGCAAGAACATCGAGCGCGCGGCTAAGATGGCCAAGGGCGACCTGGTGCACATCACTGGCCGCGTCCGCCAGTCCCGCTATGATCGTGAGGGCCAGACCGTTTACAGCGTCGACCTGATCGTTGATCGGTTGGCGGTGATCGCCAAGAACGGCCGCCCTGCTGATGACGATCGCGACGGCGAAGAAGATTGAAGCCAGGACGGGCGGCGCTCTGCGCCGCCCTTCTCTTCCGAGATCTAACGATGAGAGGATTGTGCGTGATGGACGGCAACACGGGCGCTGGCAGGTTGGAACGCCTCGGGGCCGCGATTGCGCTCGTGGAGCGGGCTATTTGCTTGGCGGAAGGTGCAGGCAGCTTGGGCGCCGCATTCGCTGAGAATTTGGAAGCTGCCATCCACGGCGCGCGTTCGTCAGCATCGCGGCGAGGGCACCTGCGAACGGGGCAGGTAAAGGCATGTAATTTATAGACCTGTGAATTACATGTAATGACATGCAATGGCATTTGCAGGCCGGTAAATGCATTGACATTGCATGAAAGGGCTTTCCAAGGTTTTGCTTTCCCGGTATGTCGAAGGCCTGCCTTTGCTGTCCTACACAGCCAAAGGGCTTCTTAGACATGCAAAGGAAAGCATATGGCAGTTATCGCCTTGGCATCCCCGAAAGGAGGTTGCGGCAAGTCCACAACGGCCATCGCCCTGGCCGGCGCTTACGCCGAGCAGGGATATACCGTCAGGATCATAGACGCCGATCCTCGCCAACGCGTGATGCGATGGGGTGAGGCGGGTCAAACCGGACCGCAGATCGCCGTCGTCAGCGCGAAAGCCGACACGATCGTCTCAACTATCCGCGCGGCCGAGAGCGAGGCGCAGATCGTCATCGTTGACGTGGAGGGAAGCGCGAACATGGTCGTTCCGCTTGCCATCGCTCACGCCAATTTCGTCATCATCCCGGCGAACCCGTCAGCGGCCGACGTGGAGGACGCTATCGCGACTGTGCGCATTGTCTTGGACACGCCCAGCAAACACGGACGCAGCGTTCCTCATGGGTTGCTATGGACCCGCGTTTCGACCGGCTTCCAGTCACGCGAATTTGCCGCGCTGGCAGGACAACTGGCCGAGGCAGGCGTGCCAGTCATCGGCCAGCTCGTGGAGCGCACCGCGTACAAGAGCCTCTTTTCCTATTGCACTACGCTTGACCAGCTTCCTCGTGACGAAGTGCCCGGAACCGACAAGGCAAGGGCGGAAGGCACGGCGCTGGCGAACGCGGTAGCCGACGCAATTCTGGCCGATCAGGAGAAAGCCGCATGAGCGAGCCACAGAAGCCTCAGAGGCGCAATCTAAGCCTGCCCCTGGCATCGGTCCGCAGCGTTGAGCCTGACGCCTCTACGGGCCACGATAGCGCCAAGGAGACGGCCCAGCGACACGGGTTCGACAATGTGCCTATCTCGGCAAGCGAGGTGGACCGTTTGAGGGCCAATCAAACGAGCGAGCCACCGCGCCGCAAACGAGGGGCAGGGCGGTCTATGCCGTTCTCCGTGAAGCTCGCTCCCGCGACGATGGAATATATCTACGAGGTAGCGAACTCCCGCGACATTCCCTTGGCGCAAGTGATCGAGGAGCTTGTGGACGCGCATCGCGCGGCCGCGAGGTGACGACGTTGGCGGCGAAATTCCGCAAGGACGGGGAGGGCAGGCCTTCCTGATAAAGTGCAGGCGAGGCCGTTGGCTGGAACCAACGACCCCGCCCTAATCACAACCGCAAAATGGAGATTTGCGAATCATGACTGATAGCACCCTACCGAATCCGGTTCCGGCGAGCGATGCAGCTTGGGCAAGCGTGCTCGGAGATTATCGAGCCGCCGCCTCGCGATTGCACGCCGAGGTTGCGCGCGCTGCCGCATCGGGGGAGGACATTGACCAGGCCGCAACGGACGCACACGCATTTGCAGCCGTTGCCCTAATCGGGACGCCCGCAACTCGCGCCATACAGATCGGGCAGAAGATCAGGGCCGCCGACAATCTGGTGAACCTCGGGCAGCTCTATCCGAACCTTGCCGAGATCCTTCTGACCGACGTGTTGGGATTGATCGGGATCGAGGACAGCGACGAAAGGTTGTTGCCTTATCGGCTTCATTGAAGGGGTAAGCGGCCAGTGCGATGTGCTGGCCGCGCTTCTCCCGTGGACCTACAAGCGGGCGGTCATAGTTTGGCGCTGTTGCAGCCACCGTCCGAAAGGATCATGACCGTCAGGCGTGCCAGCGTCTTTCGGGCCGCTGATCCTTCCCCGTCATCACAGCGCCCGTCTGTGGTGAGGGCGCGGGCTGACGGAGAAGAACATGACCGCATCGAGCATCATTGCCGACATTCCGACCAGCTTCATCGTTGTGGCCGGCCTTATCGTGCTTGTCCTGGCCGTTCGCTTCCGTGGTCCTATGTCGATCGCCTTTGCCGCCCTTTGCCTGCTTGGCACTTGGAATGCTGGGGAGCCTCAGCCACTCCTTGCCGCGATCATGGGCGGTGTTCTTTACGGCTCCCTTGCTCTCATCGGTGGCGTGTTTGGCGGCCGCGGCGGCATGGACGACCATGCGCAAACGGGCGGCTACGACTATACCGCCGAGCAGGCCCGCCTTGCGAGAGAGTACCATCGCCGCGACCGTGAAAGCCTTTTCTAGTCCCCGGAGATGCCTGCGATCGCCGCAGCCACTTTCGCCCCGCCGTGCTTCGCAATGGCGGCGGCGATCGTGCGGGCTTCGGTGCGTTCCATGTCGGGGATTTTGACGCGCTCCAGCGCCGCCAGTAAGACCGGGCGCCCGGCATCGCGCAAGGCTTCCTCCGCTTCCTTCTCGCGCTGAACTATCGCCGCTAGAGCTGCCTCAGCCTTGATCCGTTCTTGCTTGATGGCATCGAGGGCAGGGGGCTTTGCCATGTGTGCTGTTCCTTCCGTTTCGTTGAGTGCGATTGGCCGAGCCGATTCCGTTGATGGGTTCACGGCCGTAGGTTTTAGACCAAAATCAGCGAGGCGCTTGCGATCATGAAACCGAGCAACGAGAGCGTCGCCGCTCGCTTATGCCATCGACTGATATTGCTGAGCCGCGCGACCCTAACCTTGTCGGTCGAGGCGCGGATCAGAGCCATGTCCCGGTTGATGACCCATGCGCAATAGACTGCCACGAGGGCGAAAACGCCGGCCATGATCTGCATCCGTCCACCTTTGCTATAAGACAAAGCCGGATTGTTGTATTCCTGTCGGCCGGAAAGTCCAGACAGCTTGAAATGTGAAGGCTCTGAAAATCTTAAATACGAAAAGCGCGCGGCGAAGCCGCTCCTTTGTGCGCGACCGATCCCGCATTCCCCAGGTCCTAACTCAGGGCGGTGTCGGTGCCTCTGGGAATGCCTTCCCTCCCGTCCACGTCTTTTCTGGTTTCGCTTGAGGGGAGGTAAGGCGAGTGGTAGGAATAGATTGAGAGTTGAAGTTCGCAGGATAGCGCATCTGATCGCATTGTCTGACACAATGCCATCATATGGGCACCGCTGCACGGGGCTGGAATGTCGAGAGTTACGCTGCGCCTTGAGGACGACGTTACCGATCTAGTCGACGTGCTGGCGAAGGCCGCCGGCATGACGCGGAGCGCGTGGATCGCTCGCGCCATCAAAGACGCCCTTGGCCGCAGACCCGATGAGGTCCGCGACGTTCCAGTGAGCGGTGGCCCATCAAAGACGCTGGCCTTACGGCTCCCCGCCGAGGAAATGGACGCGATTGATTTGGTCGCTGCCAAGGCCGGAATGACGCGTTCGCAGTGGGTCAAGCGCACGCTGCGCTGGCAGCTTTGGACGAGGGCCGGGGAGCTGCGCCTAGTTCCAAGCAGCTACCGTTCAATCATGAAGATCGTCGCCCAGGTCCGAGCGATTGGCTACTCGCTCAATCAGGCGGTGAAGGCCATGAACGCTGCCAATCGTCCCGAGAGCCCGTTATTGATCGAGCAGGTCGCGCCCCATGTGATTGCGATGGAGGACCGCCTTTCCGCGACGATCAGGGAGGCAAATTCAACCCTAACCGCAATCGTTTCGGGAGAGGTCGATTACTGGACGGGCAGGGACCGTGTGGCCTCTGGTGCGAGTGAGATTGCGCCGTGAACGGCTTTGAATTTTCCGATCAGACCCTTGAGGATCTGGAACGCGTTCAGGGCGCGCGCGGGGCAGGTCGGGGCAAGGTCGACCATCGCGGCACCCGCGCCCTTGCGCGTGATCTTGGCACCATGTTGCAAGTGCCGGTTCGCCCCGGTTCGGGAGCTGGCCGCATCGGATCGCAGTCGCGGGGCGACCGCAGCGCGCGCGCTTTCGAGCAGCTTGGGCGCACTGCGAAGAGTGCGCCGCAAGTCGTCGTGAAGATCACAAGTCGCATTCATGGCGCAGCCAGCACCGTTGGTGCCTTCACCTATGCCGGTCGCATTGGCATGTCCGATCAGGAGCCCATCGGACTGGAGACGAGCGAGGGCAAGGAGCTGATGAGCGCGCACAATATGATGCTCCTGGCGCGCGAGTGGCAGCAATGGGAGACGGCGGACGAGGCGCGCCGAAATGGCGCGACAGCCATCGCAATGGTGTTCTCGATGCCTCCTGGCACTGACCCTGAAAAGGTACGTGAGGCCGTCCGCGACTTCGCGGAAACGGACCTGTCTAACCGTCGCTGGGTAATGGCCCTTCATACCGATGAGGCGCACCCTCATGTGCATCTTATCATCGCTGGCCGGGACAACGATGGGCGACGGTTCAACCCGAACCGCGAGTTCCTTCAGCAGTGTCGTGAACGCTTTGCGGAGAACCTTCGGGACCGGGGCGTAGAAGCGGATGCTACTATGCGGATTGCTAGGGGCTACCCGCCCAAGCAAGATCCGACGCCGGTTCTCAAGATGCGGGAGCGTGGCGCGGAACCGGAGGCGGACAAGGGCCGCGTGGCTGTGATTGCTGGTCAGTCAGCCGAGGCCGAGAAGCGGCTTAGCGAGCGGGAGCGGGAGCGTAGCAAGACCGTCTCGAACCATGTTGCTGTGCGCGAGATCTATACGCGGGCAGCTTCCGAATTGGAGGCGCATGGCGGCCCGGCCGAGGTGGATCGGGCTAGGGCGCTTCGCTCCTTTGTAGACGCGATGCCGGCGCCAGCGAACGCCCGCGCGGAGATCATCGAACGGCTGAAAACTGGCAATGCTATGCCCAAGGAGTTTGCGCAGGATCGTGAGCTTGAGCGGCTGAAAGCCCGTGTTCAGCAGCGGGATGCAGAGCAGCGGAGCGCCGCGCTCAACCGGATCGAGCGGGCAACTGGAAAGATCAAATCGGTTTCGGCCGACCTTACTACTGGCGACAAGAAGGCCGGGGCAGGGGATAGCGAACCGACCGTCTTCGAACGCATTCGCGCGAAGTCGGCCGAGCTGAAGAACAGCAATGCGCCGCCTGAGCTTGCGCCCGATCGAACGCTTGCCGGGGCCTCCGAGCGGCTACAGGCCATGCAGCGGAAGTTGGACAAGACCATAAAGGATCGCGAGCAGACTAAGGACCGGGATCGCTCCCAGGACCGCAGCCGCGATCCCGATAGGGGAGGGCCGGCGCGGTGAGCGACGACGAACTATTGAGCGCTTTGCTAGACCAGATCGGAACGCTGGCCGAGGGCGTGCAGGCGGTCATGGAGAACCAGCAGTCGCTTGCCGCGAAGCTGGACGCCCAGGCCACCGAGCAGGCCGCGCAGGCAAAGAGCTTGGCCGCGATCGGCGTCGCTGTAGGCATGACCTATCTTGCCACGGGCTCCGAAACGCCACTTCCGGTCGACGTGTTAGAAGATCGCGCTTTTGCATCGTTCCTTGAGAATTACCCCCTGGATGGCCCCCCTATCACGGGCAAGGCAGCAATGGCTGACCACCTGGCGCAACTGGATCAGGTTGAGCCTGCTAGGCTTGCAGCGGGCTTCCGTGATCTTGAGCGGCAAACCCATCTGTCGTTGATCGAGCGCGTCCGTAACAAGCAGATCGAGCGCATCGCGCGCGATAAGTACGGCGACCTTGAAGCCATAGAAAAAGGGCGCTCCGTTCCCGGGGTGCCCTCTCGTGGGACAGATCGCTAGGGAATCACTTTCGGTGCCAGCAGCAGGCGACCGACGCGAAGAGGGCGGTGTGCGGCGCGGTCGACGTGAAGTCGGCGGAATAGGCATGGTGTAGATCAACGATGGACACGCTTGAACCAGCAGCGCGATCGGAGCGCATGCGCCGGGTGCGTGGAAAGGACACGCGGCCAGAGATGATGGTGCGGCGACTGGCCCATCGGCTTGGCTACCGCTTCCGCCTCCATCGTCGCGATCTGCCCGGCAGCCCCGATCTGGTGTTCTCGACGCGCCGTTCGGTCATATTCGTCCATGGGTGTTTTTGGCATCAGCACGATTGCTCGCGCGGGTCGCGGCGCCCATCGAGCAACACGGCATATTGGCACCCGAAACTGGCTCGAAACGTCGAACGAGACACCGAGGTGCGGCAGCGGCTCGAGAACGAAGGCTGGCGCGTCCTGGTGCTATGGGAATGTGAAATGCGAGATGCCGACCAGCTATCGCAAAGGCTCACCAGCTTCCTTGATGCTTAGACCCGCCGAATTGGCGTCATGTCGGACACCTTCTGGATAGTCCCAGCGCGGCGGATCGTAGTGCGGCGCATGAGATCGGAGCCGCTTTGCGAGAGCTCGAAATCCACATGGTTTAACTCGGCGTCATAGCCTTTGAAGCAGCGGTGAAAGGCCGACAGCAGCTCGACGGCTTCGATCGGCTGCGCCGAAACCGCGGGGGCAAGATGCGATGGCGCGACATTGGGGAACAGGTAGATGCAGGCGGGCGGAACGCGAAAAGGTCCGATGTCGGTGAGCCTTAAATTGTCCTCACCTGCTACTTTCGGACAAGGCCGACCGATCGTGCTGCACACCATGTCCCATACGACTAAGCCATCGACGCGCTGGTTGCGGGAGATCATCTCGGCGCTTAGGCGCGTGTGAATCCCAGACCAGGCGTTGCGGCGGGGATCGGCGCCGAGGTTTGTGCAGATGCTCCAGATCACGAACTCATCTGCATCGGCCGGCCTCTCGAAGATGTTGGTGTTGTTGCCGTCCAGGCAGCCCTTGAGGTCGATGACGGCGTTGCGGCCCGATGGGAGCCGCACAAGGTAGTCGTTGCGGCTAGCGTCCTCGGTAAGATCCCACCCGGCGATGAAGCCTTCGTCCTCCATATGGTTGAGGACGTGTTGGACGAACTCGCGCTTGGCGCGCATCGTAGCGGAGAACTGCCCTCGAACTCGCTCTACGGCACCTCGGAACAAGCCCGAGTTATAGAAGTCGCGTTCATCCAGGCCATGATCGCCGAGCCGGTGCGCCTCGGTTTTCAAAACCTCGGCGAACCGTTCGATTTGCGCGCGCAGATCGCTGTTCTGCTCGCACGGTATGACGCTCATGCAGCGGCCCGCTCGGCAGCCTCCGCCATGCCCAGCAGAGGCTCTAGGATATGGTGCGCGAGATGCCTAACGACTGGCACCGCCACCCCATCGCCGGTCAAATGATATGCCTCGTTGTAGTTGCGCGGCAGCTTGTAATCGTCATCCAGACCCATGAGGCGCGCCGTCTCTCGCGCGGAGATCAGACGCGACCGCACCTTGGCACCGTCGATGACGACGATCACTTGACGGCTCGACCCGCCAGCAGGCGTCCGCAAGCATCCAGACACGTCGTCAAAGCGGATTTCAGCGCGCTGCACCTTCACGCCTTTCTCATTAAGGCGCGTGCGCTTGTAGACGCCGCCAACCATGCGATGCCCTGCCCGCTTGGCTGCGTTCACCTTGGCGAGGTTGATGGGCGACATCATGCTGAGGAGCTGCTGTGTTTCCGCAGGCGTGTGCCAGGATACACTCGATGGGTTCTCCTCGATCATGCTCGCGAAGGTCGTATTGCGCCGGCTTGGCGTCGGCATGTTCCACCACAGCATTCCGTCGCGCAGCTCGGCCGGCAGTCGTTCGACCGCGCTTTGCAGGCCGCGTGTATGGAAAGGCTCGATCGGCCCCGGCGCCAAAAGCGCCGGGTCGACCGACACGTCGGCATGAATGCCGATCACGAACAGTCGGGGGCGGGAGTGCGGGAGAAAGAGATCCGCGTTGATGACGAGGGCGCCGCAACGATAGCCTGCATCCGCGAAGGTCTGGCAGATCGCCTCGAAATCCTTGCCGTCGTGCGAGGTCAGCGTGCCGCAGACGTTTTCGAGCGCGATCAGCTTGGGCGCCCGCCCATCGGCGATGAGGCCCCTAATCACGTCCCAAAATGGATAGAAGGTCCCGGAGCGTTCGCCGCGCAGCCCCGCGCCGCCCCCCGCCAGCGACAAGTCTTGGCAGGGGAATGAACCCCATACGAGATCGGCTACACCAGGTAGCTTGGCGGCGGCGATTTGCTTTACGTCGCCAACCGTCAATTCGCCGCCCGTGCCCCAATTGGCCTGATAAGTGAGCCCTTTTTTATGGTCGAAGTCGTTGGCGAACAGGCAGGTCCACTCCGGCCCGAGGCCAGCGCGCGCCATGCCGCCGCCCGCGAAGAATTCGTAAAATTTAGCCATTGGCGACCCGGCCTCCTTCGTGGTGGTCATCGGCGCTCTTCTCGCGCTCCAGCTTCTCGGCAATAGCTTCGGTGATCCAAGTGTTGCGCGAGATGTTGCCGAAGCGGTGGGCGCGCGCTGCATCGATCTGCGCGAAGGTTTCGCCCGATAAGCGGAGATTGATGCGGTCGAGGTCGCGCACCGTAGTGGGCTTTAAAGGAGTAGTCATGGCGCCACAATGGCGCCATAAAATAGCTTTGTCTATAGCGTTCTACGAATGTTCCAGCCTTTAGCAAGGCCGATCAGGCTCGCGCTCTTTGCTCCATCGGGCTATGCGTCCCTAAACAGGGAGCGTGCATGAGCGGTCGGAATCCGGATGAAATCAATTTTCCTCCTTTTGAAACGGAGGACCTGCGCAAGAATTTGGCGCTCTATCTCGACAGTCCTTTCATGGTCGAGGGGGCGACGGCCGCGTCGAAAGTCGGTAATTTCAAATGGGGCGTTTACGCTTTCTTCGACTACGATGGCGAACCGATCTATGTCGGCCAAACCAATGAACAGCTTCGCACCCGTATTCGGCGCCATCTAACCAATCAGCGCACCGATGCCGTCGCCATGTCCGTGCTTGATCCCTTCGAAGTTTATGAGATCGAGGTCTGGCCGCTCCCAGCCTTGCAGGATGTGTCGAAACCAAGAAGCAAAACGGACGTTCGCTGGTCGGCCTGGGAATCTGCAGTCGATCAGCTCAACGCATTGGAGCGAAAGGTCTATGATCAGGCGATCGAGAAGAGCCGCTTCAAAGCCATTCTGAATGAGAAAGACCCGCCCTTGGCCAAGGTAGAGATGGCCGCGCCGCCATCCTTCCGAGGCCGCATCGTTTCGGACGAGGTGTTCGCGATCCGATCGCACCCCGATTTTAGGATCGCCCGGCGTGCGCTCATTATTGCCCGGCTTGCTCAGGTCATCGCCGAACGAAAGGTTCAAGGCGGTTTGCGGCGGGTCATGCTGATCCAAGCAAAGCGACTGCAATGGCTCGCCGATCGAAGGTATAATGCTCTGGGTGGTGCGGCATCCGTGGAACGGGAAGATGGTGCCAACAGTGACGAGTAGAGACTAGTCGGCTCGGCATGGAGCATTAACAATCACGAAAGGGCGCACCGTCGCCGGCGCGCCCCTCGTGAGACCAATCGCTGGGCGATCATTCCCGTCGGTATTCGTCCCCGCTGGCCGTCAGATGGCCCGTCGCCTTGTCGATCGCGACGGACACATACCCGACTCCGGTAGGCGCTTGCAGAAGGCCGTCCTGCAAAGTGGCGGGCAGGTTTCTAGTGCGGATTTTGCCCATCATGCTTGGAGCTGTCTCGCGGATCAGGAAACTCTCGCCGTTACGTTCGATCGTCAGCGATCGTTTTTCGTTTATCGTGCTGACCCATTTGCCAACATATTCGTCGCCGGCCTGGCCGCCGCATCCGGCCAACATAGCCAGCGCCATAAGGGCCGCTCCGTAAACACCTTTCATCGTCATTCCTTCCCGTCACAGTTCGTCGGCCGCAGAGGCGAGGCGGTGGCAGGCATCACCGATCTAGATCCCGCGACGTTTTTTCGGCCGCTGCGCGATTCTGATCGCGCGTCTCATCCCGGCGCTGCTCGACCTCGCGCACACGGGGCGCTCTCACTTCGCCGCCGCGCTCTAGGGTCTGCGCAACCGCTTCTCGAGCCGCCACCTTCATGCGGGCCGCTTCAGGGGTTGCGTGCCCATATTTTTTGTCGATCGCCGCTTCCATGGCGGCGACCTGTTTGGCACCCGGGTTGGTGTTCTTATCCTGCAAGCGTTCGGCCTGCGTCATTTGCCTGAAATCGGCCGCCACTTGGCGGTCCCGATCCTGGCGCGCCAGATCGCGCGTTCCGTTCGATCGTTCGCTAGGCTTGCTGTCCGCAGCCCGTTCCGTCCTATCGTCAGCCATTATCCCTTAGCTCCTTTCAAAAAGGCCAAAGCCTCGCTGTCGTGACCGCTGTTGTCGCCCTCGTGGGCCGTAGATGCGTTTTCCGGGCTTGCAGCGGCTTCCGCCCCGTCCACGTCCTCACTTGCGCCCAGCGCGCTCGTAGCGGCGATCGCCGCCGCCTCTGAGTGCGACCCATCCCGAGCCGCCAGTTCATCGAAATCCATGTCGTTGAAGTCGGCCGACAGTCCCAGCGCGGCAAAGAAGGCCGCTGCCTTGTGCGGATCTCCATCGGCGGGCAGCTCATCGAAGGGGAAGCCAACCAGGCGCGCGAAATCGACGCCGCTTTCCGCTTCGGCATCGGACATTTCGGGAGCCTCGATGCTTTCGATAAGCGCCAGCGAGCGTCGTGCAATCGAGGGATCGAGCGGCCGCGGTATGATCGGAGGCGGCGCTACGCTTGACGCCTTCGCCATCCACTTATCCTTATAATACCGAATTTTCCCGCCTCTCAGCGGGGGAATGCCAGCGCGCAAAACGATTACGTCGTCTTGCGACAACAACAGCAGCTCTTGCGGCAGCATCAGGGGCCGGCGTTGATCCGACGTGGACACAGAGCCCTCAAAGGCATCCCAAACACGCTTAGAGCGCGATTTTGCCTCATAGGTGTAGTTGCCGAGGCGTTCCGAAAGCTCCTTGGCCACGTCGACATGCTTGGGAGTAAAGACCAGCTCGACGCCGCAGTTCTGGACGATCTCGCTCGTCACGTCGGGACCATACACGTCGCGCAATTGCGCCCGTGCCTGAATGACGGGCAGTAGCCGAATGCCATACCCGGCGACGTAGCTGAAGCCCGAAGCGATCACGCTTGCGCGGCCGAGGCGGGCAAACTCATCGAGAAGCAGCAGGAGCTTGAGCGGATGCTTGCCGTTTTTAGGGTCCGGCAGCTCGCGCACGTTCAGGTCAATGAGCTGTTGGAACAGCAGATTGTAAATGTCCGAAACGCGCTCGATGTTGTCAGGTGAGACGCCGAGGTAGAGCGAGATTGGCCGTGAGCGGAACTCGCGAAGGTCGAAATCGGATTCCGACGTGGCCGCGTCGACATAGGGGTTGATCCAGAGATTGATTTTGGCCGACACGGACTGGCGGATGCCGGTGAATGTGTTGGCCGAGCTGGAAATCCAGTCGTTCAGCGCCGAAATGCAGGCTTCCGACAAGGGATCACCCGCCGCCTGTCTGTCCTTGATGATCTTCGGAAAACGCTCTTTTGCATCGCCGGCGCTGAAGTTGCGATAGACCTCGCCCATGGTGAAGGGGAGGGCAGGTGTTGCCGCGATATAGGCCGCAACGCCGATGAACGCGGTGCGCGCGCTGTCCATCCAGAAACTTTCGCCATTGGCAGGCGGTGGCCAGAGCATCGCCGCGATCTTCTGCAGCTCGTCAATGACCTCTACCGGATCGGTGCGCCTGATATGGGCGAAGGGGTTGTAGCGCGCCGTTCGGCCTTGCGGATCAAGCGGGTCGAACATCAGCACTTGATGGCCCAGGCTCTTGCGCCAACCCGCCGACTTCTCCCAATTCTCTTGCTTCACATCGAGGACGACGACGGAATCTGCCCACGCCAGTAGATTCGGGATCACGACGCCCACGCCCTTGCCGGCGCGTGTGGGGGCTTCCAGCAAGACATGCTCTGTGCCGCTAAACTGGACAAACTCAGTGCCGAACAGGCCTTTTTTGCGCGTGCCGAGAAGCAGGCCGTCGCTGTCGAGCAGGCCGGCGCTCTTGGCTTCCTCACGCTTGGCCCAGCGCGCCGCTCCATGAAGCGTCTGCCGTTTGTTGATGTAGATGAAGGCGCCGCCTAGCGCGCCGATCGCGGCGACACCGCCGACACCCTTCATGAGCCAGCCCATTACAAATGGGTTATCGCGGTAGAACCAGAAGTATTCCGGCATCCTGGCGATATTCAGGTCAGTCCGGAATTGCCCCATGCCGATGATTGCCACCAGGCCGCCGAGGACGAAGATCACGATGAGCGCAAACACACCGTAGACAGCTATATTACGCCGGTTCATGCCCGCTCCCTACATGCCGGCTAATTCCGGCTCGAAATGGATTTCAGTGACGCGGAAATTGCCGTCGACCTTTTTGCATTGGACAACTACGTCGACCAGCATGTGCAGAAGGTCGAGAATGTCCGCTCGCGATAGGTCGCGTCCGCCTTCCGATTCTTTGACCAGCAACGACAATTGCTGAAACGCCAGCGCGGCCGAGTCCGCGTGAACTGTCGTGATTGACCCAGGATGGCCGCTGTTCACATTCCGCAGATAGAAAAAGGCCGTGCCGTCGCGCAGCTCCTGCAACAAGATGCGATCAGGCCGCATCCGCAACGCCGCTTCCAGCAGATGCTTTGCCCCGACCTGCGCCTGCCCCTGGCCGTCCTTGGAATAGAGCAGATGCACCGCGTTGCGATGGGGAACGATCAGCTCGCGCGTGTCCTCGATCGTCAGCAATCGCTCTTCTTCGGGGATGAGCTTAATCAGCGCCTTCGATAGCGTCGTCTTGCCCGATCCCGTCGCGCCCGAGATCATGATGTTCTTGCGCGACTTTACCGCTAATTCCAGAAAGCCGGGCCAGTCGCCCTTTGTCTTGAGAGCAACCAACTCAGCGTCGGCGGCCGAGCTGCGCCCGCGCGCGATCTTGGTTTCAGCGAACAGGCCGCCCGCGTGCAGCTCGTCCAGTCCGAAGGTCTTGGTCGAAGGCTTACGGATCGTGATGGAATACAGGCCCAGGTCGCAGGCCGGGGGCGCGACAATCTGCACACGCTCACCCGTGGGAAGGCTTGTCGAGCAGATCGGCGTTGTCTGCCCGACCTTCTGCTTTGTGTAGTTTGCCATCGACGTCGCCAGCGTTTCGAGCCAGCCCAGCGATAGGTTGTCATCGTGAACCCATTCCCAACCGCCGCGCCCTTCCACGCCAATCTCAAACGGCTTGTTGATGACGACTTCCGTCACGGCATCGGCATCGAGAAGGGCGCGAAGCGGTTCCAAATGGTGAGACAAGATTGCCTGATCGAACATCAGCGGCGCAGCCTCAGTGAATAGACCTTACTGAAGTCCACGTCGCGGGCGACCATGATGGTCATTTCCTTGCCTTGCGCGGCGCGGAGGCGCGGCCTGATCCGTGCGGAATCCTGCACCGCGACCCCCGCCGCCTGGTTCGGTGTGTCCATCGTCTCGTCGGCACCTGAGAACCGATTGCTCAATGCGTCGCCGGCATCCCCGACGATCGACAGCAACAGTGCGCCGCCGAACCGCTGCCAGAAGAAGGTATCGACCTTGCCGCCCATACCGGCACGGCCGAGCTGATCGGCCGCGGGCGAACCGAGACTGACCGAAACACCTGACGGTGTGATGGCACGATTCCACAGAACAAAGATCCGGTTCTGGCCTCGCGAGAAGCCGCCCTGATACTCGCCAAGCACGCGCGTTCCCTTTTCCATCAGGATCACGCTGCCATTCATCGACCATATGTCTTGGGGGACGAGACAACTGGTTAGACCTGGCTGCGTGGAGTCCATGGCGGTTTGGAGAACGCACGGGATTTGCATCCCTGCGGTGATGAGGAAATTGCGGTTGGATAAGCGGCCCGCATCGACCCGCGAAATATCCATGCCGTTTAACTGGCGCGCCAGATTATTCGGCTCTTTTGCGTTAGGCCCGCCTTCGCCGCCTTCCTCGCCGTTGCTACCAACCCGAAGATTGCTGAACGGACCATTGTTGCCGGTAACGGCCCCGAGCGGCCCAGCGCCGGCACTAACCGCCATGATCGGCGCGCGCCGCATAGCGTCCTGTCGCGCCTGTTCCCTCGCAATGGCGGCCATGCGCTCCTGGCGCATCTTCTCAAGCCGTTCCGCCGTGGGATCGGCGGACGCTTGCCCTTGACCCGGCGCGGGAACGGTTACGCCGCCCGTCGACAGATCCTGGCCGTCCATGATGGGATTGCCGAACGGGTCCACGCCAACTTGCTTTGGGGCCTTGTCGCTGCGAACGACAACCGCAGCGGCTTCCCGCGCCGACTTCTCGGCTGACTCATCATCGAGCCGGAACGTGCTATCTGAAGGCGCCTTGTTGGCCTTCTCGGATTGGGTTGCCATGGAATAGACCATGAAGCCGACGAAGGCCGCGCCAACCGCAGCAGCGCCCATCGCGCCTTTGCCCATCGACTGCAGGCGACCGCGCGGATTGAACGCCTTGCGATCGAAGTCAGGTGTTGTGCTGTTCGCGTCCTTCAGCGTGTCGTCGGGAACTTCGCTATCGTCATAGGTCAGACGACTTTTCGCTTCGCCGAAGTTCAGGTTCTTCTTGTCCTCGCCGTCATCGGCGCTGTTCTGAATATCGCTCATTTTGACTGGCTCCCCTCCACGCTGCGCTCAACCTCTGGCGAGGCGGTCCCAGATGAATTGTCAGGTCCGTAGCGGTCATAGGCATCGTTCCAGATGCAGCTCAGGGACTTGCCGCGTCGCAAGCGGAACTCGCGCGCGACCTGATGCACGACGAGAAATTCGCCGCGAACGTCATAGGGAACGACCGCTTCCGACCCGTCCGGCAAGACGGTGAAGATCGCCGGAAGTTGCTGGTTTCGCGGAAACCGCATGATGGTGAACTGGCCGTTGTCGGAAATCTCCGAGGGCGCGAGATCCGACGAACCCGCGATCTTGTAGGCAAGATTGCGCCTGCCCTGGACCGCAGCGGCCTCCAACGCCACTTTGACGCCGCCCGCCTCGATCATGAGCATTTGCAACTGAACCTGTTGCATCTTCGCTTGTTGTGCTGCCGCCGCTTCCTCTGCCGGATAGCGGAAGCGAACCACGAATTGAGCGTCGGTCCCTGGCGCGATTGCGCCGCTGCGCGCCGAAAGCGCAAATGTGTAAGTGCGGACCAGGCCGCCCCGGCGCGTGACAACAATCAGATTGGTGGCTGGCGCGCGCTCGCGCGGCTTGATGAACAGAATGTTCTCAGCCGGCGCGACTTCCCAACTCACTGTGTCGCCCAGGGCGACGCTCGAAATCGTCTCCCCTGCGCCGAACACGATTTGAGACGCAGCGCGGAACACGCCATTGACCCGTACAACCTCATCCGCATCATAGTTGATGTAGCGAATGCGGCTGTCCTGATTGCCAGCGCGAGGGATTTCCTCTGCGAATACCGGGGTTCCGGCCATGATGGCAGCGAGAGCGCCGCCGATGACAAAGTTGCGAACCCCGATCATGATGCAATCTCCGGGTCTGCGCGGTAGCTGATGACCTGAAAGCCAAGCGGGTTGTTGAGCCGCCCCGCTTCAGTCGTCGGCTTGTCCACGTATTTGAAGTTGATGGTGGCGACCCAATGGCTCAGCTCGTCCGGCGCGTTGCCGGGCCTCATCACGGACTTGGTGAAGCGCACTTGCGCAACGCGGTCGTTGATGAAGGTAATTCCGCGCACGGCGGCCGAGATTACCTCGCCATTCTGGTAATTCACGATGGGGCTGTTCGGATTCGTCGGCCGCCGCTGGCCTGCGAATTTCTCCTGCTCTTGCGGGATCGAGAGCGCATAGACTCGGGCTTGCGTCTCACGCGCCGAGACTTCGGCCCAGCCCTCGCGGTTGCGGACATATTCCGACAGGAAGAACTTGTTCACCGCTTCGTCGGCGGTGATGTTCCGCGTGTTGGTAAGCCGCGTCACCACGTCAATGCCGCCAGTCTGGCGATCGACGCGGATCACATACGGTTCCACCGACCTCAGCGGCATGGCGACATGCCACCCCAGCATTGCGAGACCAAAGGCAACGCCGCTGGCGCCGACGATATAGGCCAACCGCTTTTGCTTGTTGGCCTCGCTCACCCGATCGAAATCCCAGCCTTTTGCATCCGAGAAATACTTGTCGAGGTCGCTCTTCTTTTTGACTCCGAGGCTCATGGTCAGCAGCTCCTAATCGCGGTTTGCGGGGAGATCGGATCGCGCCCCATCGAGATCGGCCGACCAACCGGCGCAGGCGCGCCATTGCGCGGCGCTGAAGGCGGAGCCGTCAGATCGGGGACAGGTGCGGCTTCCGGTGCCGGTTCAGGATCTTTGCCGAACACCATCACTTCGGCACCGCCGCCCTCGCGCGGCGCCGGCGTTGCGCTCACATCGGCTTGCGAGAAGATCGAGCCGTAGGGATTGGCATTCCGCGCGCTTCCGCGACTGCAATGTTTGGGAGGGTTCCCGCCTTCCGATGTGGTGGCACAGGCCGCCAAGGAGTAGCTTGCCACCCCAACGAAGAGAATCCTTCCCCATCGGCGCGCGGACGGCGCGCCGTGATGAGACTTCACCATGAGCTTTCCTCCTATCGATTGCCCGGTCTGGACGATGCACCGGGCATCGAGGTTCGACCGGAAGATGCTTGAGCTTGAGAAGCGAGATTTGTGCGAGCCGCCGTCTGGCGATTGAGGCTCCACCGCGCCGCATTGCCGACTGCCCCTGCCGCGCGACGTGGAGCGCCAATCGACGAGTTCATGATCCTGCGTTGCAGGGTCGCCGGGTAGATCGCGGACAGGAAGCCTGCGCCCGAAGATCCGCCGCCACCGGCAAACGAACCAATGGACTGCGCTTGCATGATGATGAAGCCGCCGACGAGGACCGCCACGAGTTGCAGCATCATCGCGGCCAGCGCCGTCCACGTATCGCCACCGTCGCCGGCACCGACGGAATTGGGGATGGCATTGACCAGCGCGACGACGAAAATGAGCGCGATCGCTACGGCCGCCGTTTGAATGGCGTAGTTCAGCACAGCGCCGAGCCAGCTAAAGAACAGGCCGGATGAGGCTGGGAAGATGAGCGCGCCGACGAAAATCGGCATGGTCGCAATCGTCACGAACAGCCCGAATTTGATGAACAGCACGATCGTCATCGCGATTGCCGCGATGATGTAGGCCAGCAGCATGATGAGAATGACCATCAAGCCGGTAGCCAGGTTCGGGATCGTGACGGGGAAAAAGGTGCTGGCCTCTACCCAAGGCTCCATCGAATTATGGATTGTCAGGGCCGGCTCGACGGCGTTTTTCACGAAGGCGTCGAAGGACGCCGACAGAGCGCCGCCACCCAGGGCAGAGGCGAGCTGATCGGGCGCGGCCTGCGCCGACGCGGCAATATCTGCCGCGATGGATGACGTTGCCGCCAGAATGACGAGATAGCATTTCAGCCAAGTGCCGAGGTAATTGCCGAACGGTTCGTTCGACACGCCGCGCATGACGGCGAAGCCGACGATCACCAGATTGATCGCCATGGCCGTTTGCAGCGGTGCGGAGACGAGGCCCACGACAGCGGCGTACTTACCGGCAAGCGTCCCGGTAATCTGGCCTTCTAGCATGGTGTAGATTGCATCGAGCATGGATCACCTACTTCCCGTTCCACGTCGGCCAGATTGCACCGGATTTCAGGTTCTTCTCTGTCCTGGCCCGGTCACGCTCGAACTGCTCACGTGCGGCCTGCTGGATCGCGACGGCGGCATTCCCGCAGTTTTCTCCCGCGTCCCCGTTGCTCTGGCAGCGAGCGGACTTCTCGCGCGCTTCGGTCAGATGCTTCTTGTAGTATTCGACCGACTTGGCTTCCTCGCCGCAGGCGGCCAGCGGAAGCGCCGCACACATCAAAATTATGAGACACTTCCGCATTTGCCCGCCCCCTTACTGGCCGCTCCAAGTGGGCCAGAGAGACCCGTCTTCGATGTTTTGCTGGGTGCGACGCTGTGAAGCGGCGAAGTCAGACGAGGACCGCAGCGCGGCAGCGCCGCGTGCGGCTTCCTGTGCCGCCTGCATCTGCAGGAGACGGTTCGTTACCTGAGCGTTCTCGATGGCAGCACGGGCCGCAATGTCCTGCGACTGGCGCATGGTCGTTGATGCGGAGAGGCCGTTGTTGAGCTGCTTCAGCCCCTTGCCGGTCGCTTCGGTCGCTTCCAGCATGTATTCGCCGTAGGCTTGATCGCGCGCGCCGGCTGTCGCCGCACGGTTGAGAATGCCTTGCGCGTCACCAAAACCGGAATCGATCCCGGCGAGTGAGAAGTCGGAACCGCTCATCAGCGACTCTGCGCGATTGCCGATCGCGCCGAGCTCGCGGAGATCTCCGGAGATCAACGCGGCGGACTCCTGCATTCCCGCAGGCAGCGCCTCGCTCAGTATCTCGTTGTTCAGCAAATCGCTGACGCTTCTGATCTGCGTCACGCTGTTGAGCGAAGCGTAGAGCTGCTTAGCCTCTTGAAGTTGCTGCAACGTGTTGCGAGCGGTCTGCAGGGCCTGCGCGACCGATTTCACATCGACCACGGCCAATTGCGCATGCGCTGTGCCGGCCATTCCGAACGTGGCGGCCGCAAGGAGCGCCGCCCTGATAATCTGCTTTCTCATATCAGTTACTCCATTCCCTACGCCCTGCAGAGCGCCACTGGCGCTTGAACTCGGGCAGCCAATG
>Ga0105239_10002574_pt1 | contig 22982 bp, 34 predicted proteins | sample KBSC44metaG_FD_92761 | JGI IMG/M metagenome (GOLD analysis project Ga0105239, IMG submission 92761) | Corn rhizosphere microbial communities from Kellogg Biological Station, Michigan, USA - KBS C4-4 metaG | ecosystem: Host-associated > Plants > Roots > Rhizosphere > Soil | place: Michigan, USA... | reverse complement strand
GCGGTGCAAGCCTCCCCATTTCAATTCCGCAAGACTTCTGTGTTCGCGGGGGAGTGGAACGACTCGCACAGAATCTTTGTGCTTTTCGGGGTAGATTTTGAGAGGGGTTGGGGTATGATGGGGTGGAGGAAGTGATGCCAGAAGAGATTGAGAATCCGTTAAAACCGTGCCCATTTTGCGGCTCGCATGAGATTGACATTGATGAGGATACAAGCGGCGTTTATGTCTGCTGTGATGATTGCTTCTGTCGAGGCCCCTCAGCATTCGTCGGATGCCGAAATGGCTCGGACGAGATAGACTTGGAAGGGGAAGCTATCCGAGATTGGAACGAGAGGAACACTCGAAATGGCTAATCCGATATTATTAAAACACCGGCTCTTAGTATCTAAACGTCGCGCCTCCGACAAGAATCGCGAAGATGAAAAGGCTGCTGAAGAGCAAAGGTGGAAAGAGCTGGCTGAAGCTATAGAGTTTTGGAATAAATGCGTTTCTGGGATGGTATCCCATGGCTAAACCCTTCCCTCCAGCCCAATGGCGCTGCAAGGGCTGCGGCGCGCCGGTCCCCACTGGTCATTTCTGGTGCCAGTATTGCGATAGGAACCTGAAGTGATGTTGGCTGTAACTCACGTTGCAATCATATTCCAGGGAGTTACCTACTCACTTCCAGCCCCAAACCGCCACCATGACGTGATTAAACTAATCCTGGAAAAGACGGGAGCAAGTCACGTTTACGGTGAAGAGCAGGGTTTCTTACTAAGTGACGGTAAATTCGCAAGGAGAAAGCCCGCTCTCCGCGTAGCAATTGAGGCGGGCCAGCTTAAGCCCGACTCTCTTGGGGCTAAGTTGGGAAAGCTTTTCTCGGAGGACGTGTGGTGACTCTCTCCGGCGGACAAATGGTCATAGACGGCCTACTCTGCAACATCCTTCCGCAAGGCGTCTACGCAGTCTCGCTCATCCCCTTGCGCCTCTCGCACCGCTATGTCCTTTTCTCCCGGCGCTCAGACGCAATCTGTTTCTGCCAAGCCCGAGGGAAGGAAAAAGCTCTAGCCACGTATCAAGAATTAGAGACTGGCGATTTTCTGGTGAGCTGGTACTTCCAAACCGAATGGTGTGCTTTCAACGTTTCCGCTCCAGGCGGTTCCCATTTCCGCAGAATCTGCGTTGGAGAAATCATCTCTAACGCTAGCGCCGGGCCGAATCACTGGGCGACTCTCCGGATTACCCATGATTGGGGAAACGTCAGAACTAAAACTCTAGAAGCGTGGCTAGATGCGTGCCAAACAATGAGGAGGCTAAATCAATATGAAGAGATTTTACCCTAACGGAATGGTAACAGTTTGGAGTCAAAATGGATACTCTTGGACGTTTGTTAGCGTGTATCGCTCTATTGGGAGGGTGTAGTGGTGCACCCTTCACAGGAGAGTCTGGAACTTCTATTGACGAAGCTGGCGCGCCTGCGGCTCAAGGTGGCCAGCCAGAAGCGGGAATCGGCGGGATGGTCCAAGTTACCCGCGGCGGAGCATCGTCAGGCGGCATGGCAACTACAGGCGGACAAGGAACGGCTGGCCGAGCTGGAATTGCTGGTATGGCTGGCAACTCAAGCCAAGGTGGAAACGCTTCAGGCGGGACCGGACTTAACGGGCCGAATAGCTGCCTCGTGGACTACCAAACCGCTCCTTGCGCCCAGTCTTGTGCCATCGCCGAGCAAACCGGATGCGGAAACGTAATTCGCTGTTTCGTCCAACACAACTCCGATAGCCTTGACAACTGCCCGGGCTATAGCGATACTGCTTACCAACTCGCCTTAATGGCCGAAAAGGAATGCTGCAAATGACCGACCAAGTTCAGACCGCGACCGAAGCCCCGAAAGCCCAGAAAGTTTCCGCTCTCGCCAAGTTCGTCGAAGCGAATAAGAATAAGAAAGTGAACGAAACTGACAAGAAGACTGTCGGCGCCAAGTTCAAGAAGCTCATGGGCGAGCGTGAGAAGCTCGTGCAAGCCCTCGCCAAGTTCGACGCGGACGCGCAGAAGACTGCCGAGGAGATGATTGCCTGCTACGGCACGACTCACATCGTGGTCGATGGCGTGCGGTACGTTCCCACTAGTCGGAATGAACGCATCTTCTACAAGAAGATGAGCGAGGAAGATAACACCGTAGAACTCTAAAGGTAAGTCCGCGACGCCTGACAAGCGCAACCGGTGTCCTAAAGCCGGCGGAGAGTGCTCACTTACCTGAGCGTTAGACCCACGATACGGGGCAAGCCCTGGACGCACGCTGGAACAACTCTCACCACTCTAAAGAGTGGACAGAGCCAACTAGGTTGGACTCCTAGTCAGGGCCCAAATGTCAGCAAAACCTACTCACCTCACTACTCACCCGCCCTCTAAGCCGGTATGGTGGATTTGTCGCATCTACGGAGGCCGGATGATTCATGTCAATGCTCGCCTCTGGATTGATGCGCGCAAAGAGGCAGCACGTCAGGTTGGCTGCTCTCCTGAGTATGTGGAATGTGAGCGTGATTCAGACGGCGCTGCAGAAGCTCGCTCTCAAGAGTTTTGGAGTCGCCCTCTTAAGGCTACTCCTAGGCTTACGGCCTGGCAGTCCTCGCGAGCAACTCGTTAAGCTTGCTCTCCGTGTTTGCGTCACTCATTCTCCGAGTGGCCTTGTCAAACTCGAAGTCCGAACGCAGCGCAGCAACTTCCTTCTTGAGCTCGGTAATGTCGGACTCGACATTGTCCGGCACATGGGCCTTCTGCTGCGCGTAAACCCATCCCAGCACGCCGACGATGACGGCTACGGCAAAGTGTGACGAAAATGTCAGCACGAAGCCACGGCCGCGCATAACGCGCAAGGTTGCCTCATCTGAGCGAGTCTCGCGGTCGACCTCTACCGGGGGAGGGTTGCGCGCGGGAGGACGGGAGGGCAATTCCACTCCCATTATAGTTTTGGGCACGGGCTCACCTCATGAAAACGAGGCGAACAATGATTGCAACCGTGATTGCGGCAGTGGGAAACCAGGCTTGGAACAGAACTACTCGGTCAATCCGCTTGTGAATTTTAGGAATCTCCTCATTCTGCAGCATTCCTTGGTCGGCAATCCGCTGGCAATGCGCCTTTAGGTCGCGAACCTCAGAGATGAGGACTTGGATTCCGTTCACTGGAGTGGTTTCGTCGCTTTTCACTTGCCTGGCCTAAATGTAATCTCCGCTGTGCGCGGGTCGGTCATCCAATCCGAGATTCCGAAACGAGCATAGTAACAATAGAGTTGAGTCCAGTTGTGAGCAGCAGTGTCAGCCATAGAACCAGGATTGAAGCGCTCTCGCAACTCTTGACTGTGGCGAATAGCCCCTAAGCTACTCGGCTTTAAGCGCACTGGGTCTAACTTAGCCTCGAGTAGCAGTTGGCCCCGTAGCTTAGAGTCCTCATGACCCCACCCTTTGAAGGCTTCGTCATATCCGCCAACCGACCAAAATGCGTAGGTGGAGCAACAAACGAATCCGAAGGTGTCAGTGAGGTCCTCTCCTCGAGGATTGCGAGCCGCAAGAACCATCGCTTTCTGGTTTAGTAGAGAATGTAAGTCCTCTCTCATTCCAGAAAAACACCAACCATCGGCGTCAATGAAGGCTATGAACTCAGTAGTCACATGATGAGCGCCGAGATTCTTAGCACACGTCCGGTCAAAGTAAGTTTCTCCGTACTTGTAGACGACGCTAGCTCCCTGCTGAGAAGCCCACTCCCCCGACTTATCAGGGCAAGACCAGTCCACCACAATGACTTTATCGAAAGTCTCAAGCATATCAGGTAGAGTCGCCTCGAGGTGACTCTTTCTACCCATGCAAGTGGTGACTGCGGTAACTTTCATGTGGCAAAGTTCACGTTGAAAGACTGCATATCGGTCTTCAGCTGCGCAAGCTTCTGAGGGTCGCCGATTGCGCCAAGTTGGCCAGTCTGACTAAAGGCGTAGTTAACCGGAGAGACTTCGAGAACTCCGCCGGTTGAGACAAGACTCACGATGTAATTGCCCTGTCCAAGCTTAGTGACACTGTAGACTCGGTTTCCGACGGTAGCGGTCTGAACATTACCAGTGTTCATGGTCTTAGCGCCAGCACTTTTCGCGAAAAGCGCAACGGCTCCAGCTACGAGAGCTGCGGCGAGTATCAGCTTGTCGTTTTTAGCATTTTTTGCCATCTAGCGGACCAATCGTGGAGTCAAGAAGAGATTGAGTTTCTTCAAGCGTCTTTTGCCACTCGACGTTTTCTAGCGGGCTGAAGAGTACCGTAGAAGATGAGCGCGCCGAGTCCGAGGATGGTGAGCCAAACACTAAAGGGTGATTGGCTATCATACCTCCCTTAATGTCTAGGAGGCGAGGCCATCCGAGGTTTGATACCAAAGTATCATAGTTCTTTTTGACTGCGGCTAGATAGAGTTTTGGGTCAAGCTCGAAGTATCCGTTAGCGTGTTGCGCTAGTACAGCATCATTCAGAGAGCCAGAAGCGAGTGCAGATTTGACATTAGGCTTCAGAAGAATTCGAGCTACATCGGCCGCAGCTTCTGCGTCGGATGAGTATTTCTTGAATATTCCAACATACGGAGTTCCGTTAGCATGGTAGTCGACATGTTTGAAGCTACCTGCTGAAGCGATACCCTGCACGGCTCCCCAGTTTTTAGAACCGACTCCCGCCATAGGGTCAAGTCCAAAAGACTGCGAGTCTGAAACGGTTTTAGGACTTGGATTTCCCCATCCTAAACCGTAGAACCCCTCACCTCTGGCCACCGTGAGAAGATATTGCTGTTCTTCTGGCGTCAGTCCAGAGAGTTGCTGAACCGCAGCAAAGGCGTTTGAGTCCGCAGTCATTGGATGTAGCCCTCGTTTACGGCGACGTTAAAAGCATTTATTCCAGATTGGTCACATCCTACGCCCTGAAGATGCAGACCGTCTGAATTATAGGGACCGTCCGGCGTCTCTGACATTGCTTGCCCAGTTTTAACTGCCAGAGGCTGAATGTTAGTAATGAAGTTTGTCCAATTTCCCGCACCATGCGGGGAAGCAGAAAGACGCGCGAAAACAACTCTCTTTCTAACTACGCCTATGTCTCGATGGAATCTATCCATCAATGCAGTCATGGAGTCGGGCCACAGAGCGCCTATCTCCGGAGATGACATGGCTTCTGCTTCGCCTTGGCGATAGCGTGTAAATAGAAAGTTTCCTCCCCTATCAAGTGCGTCCTTGACTCTCCTAACCGCAGAACCGTAGTTAGAATTAGCAAGCTGAAAGTTTCTTGGATATTCAGGGCCCCAATAAAAGTTTTGAGTTGGAGACAATGTGCCGGGAACTACCCACGAGCCTCCGATAGCGCAAGGGACCAAAACTAGAGTCCTGCCAGTGAATGCTTGAATAGCATTACACATAGCGCCAGCTTCACCGCCAATACCTAAAGCCGCCGGCTCAACGGAAACGATATCAGCATGGTTAGTCTGGTTATCGTAATCCGTAGTCATTGGCTTATACGTATTATCGTTAGCCAACATGAGAATGTTCGGATTGATTGCAGCGGTAGATACCTGCGAGTAACACGAGCCATTGCTCTGAGCAATCAATGGAACAACGTCGAATTGACCAGGAATTAATAGGTTGTTCGGGTCAGTAGGCCGGATATCAAATGCTCCCGGCATTGATGATAGGTTCAAACTAGGAAACAGGGATTTGAGGTATGCCCACAATCCAAAGCGGAATTGGTCCGGCATTTGACCTTCATAGTCAAGACGGAAGACACAATCATGATTTGACGATGCGCCTAGTCCATTGTTAACGGCTGAGCCCATCACTAGCCCACTGAACTTGCAATCGATTCCAGTGTTCTTTAGCGTGCTATAGGCTGCGCCATTAATAGAGAAGCGAGTCAAACTCCCGTGCAAATACAATTCATGGAGATTGTAATTAGCTGTAGTGCACGGCACAATAAAGTTTGAGCCATTACCAAAGAGGCGGGCTCCAGCTGAACTATTCCACGAATACTTAGGCGTAGCATTTACAGGGTCAGCAAACCAACCATCTCCAGCGACGTTTGAGCCAGCGGTTGCTTTGATGATTGTGATTGTGTGGATAGGACCGTAAAACCTGACATTAGGCCCGGTGTTTTGAGTTACAAGGCATCCGCTTACCCCCTTAGAAAACTGGTAAGCAGGATGTCCATCCAATCCCCCACCAATAGGAACGCTTCCGCCGACTTGCAGCAAATTTCCCCACGGAGACGCAGAAAATTTATTGGCAAAGCCGTTACCTGGCTCAAACCAAGAAATAATTCTTGGGTCTGAATCCCAGCTGTACGGCTGAGGAGAGCCAATAGGTAGTCTGCTAAAACGCCGCATTAGCCCGGACTTCTGATTCTGATTCCCACACGCAGAGAATATTGTAGAGAGCCTTGCGTCGTTACTCCAGTAACCGAGTAATTTACGTTAGCTACTCCGTCTGTCTCAATAGTGGTGGAGCCGCCAAAGCCGTTAAGAGTAGTAATGTCTACGCCTCCAGTAGCCCCGGGACCATGTAGCAAGATAGGAACTGTTCGAGTCGTACCGCCGTCATCTTTGTAGATGATATTGACTTGCACGTCAGTTCCCAAAGTTCCAGCAACCGTCGGGCTCAAGTACGCCCAAGCTTCATATCCGCCTTTTCTGGGGGCTGTGGCTAGCAACGTCGAAGGAACGTTGCCGCGCGCAGCCGCAGTCAAGTAAATTGACTTGGCCGTGCTTCCTACTCCGCCTGTATCCTGAACTCCAGCAGCGAGGGCTAGAGAAAAAGTGGCCGACTGCTCAGCAATACAGATAGGCACTTCCCCGACTGCATAGCTAGTTCCACAAACTTGGACAGCGGCAGCAGCCGTAGTAACCGGAATAGCCAAGAAACTTGTCGAGCCGGTCGACATGTCGGAGCCGTTGAGAACGACCCATCCGGCATAGGCTGAACCGGGAGCAGCAGCATTGCCCCACTGCTTAGCTCCAATTACCACGGAGCCAGCGTTGACAGCTTCCAGCGCTATCCCGCCAGCACCATTCTCCCACTCACTAGCGTTAGCGAATGCGATGTAACTATTGTTTCGTGCTAGCAGACCCGCACCATCAAAAGAGTTTCCGGCGAAGTATTGAAGGTTAGAACCTTCCCATGCGGCAACATTGTTAGTCTGCTGACAACACCCGTAAAAGTTCTGAGTTCCGAGATAGTGAGAACATGCTCCAAGAGAACGGCAAGACGCAAATAGGATATTGCCGTAGAAATTCCCAGTTAATTCGCACCCAACTAAATTAATTGGATTAGAGTCAGTCGCTTGAACCGTCGCTCCTCTAAGAATCTTTGCGTCATGCAACTCAAAGAATCCAGAAGTGAGGTTGTTACCGCTCAAGAAACCTAACTCAACCTCTGCAAAAGAAACAGTCAGAGTGTCTACTACAACATTCGTCCCATTGGCGATATTGGGAGTTCCGAATGTTGCGTAGTTAAAAAACTGGCTAACGAAATGATTAGTATCTACAGCTCCGGCAGTTTGGCCGGACGAGTAGGCTATAGCTCCAATGTTGGCGCCGCTTGTAGAGCGGATGCGCGATTTATTAACAAACGCTCCAGACGATACTGTAAGCTGACCGCGTACTAGAGTCGCCGAGTTAGTATTAACTACGCCAGTTAGCGGCATATCAGCAGTCGACGTAAATGCGCAACTGATGATGAAAGTGAAGCCAGAATTTACCGGAGCACCAAGGTTAAGAATTAACCTGCCATACGTTCCACTGGCAAAAGATACAGTGGTATTCTGGTTTATAACCCCAATCGCCCCGTCCGGAGAAAGCCTGCGGCTTAACTCTTCAGACGTAGCAATAGGCGAACCAGGCAGCCCACTGTTGTTATCGCTACCTGTAGCAATATCTACAGCCCAAGCGGCTTGCTTTAAAAGCTCAGGAGATGGGGCAAAGAATGACCAAGTCGTAAGGTCGCTATTTAGAACGTATAGGCATTTAGTCGTTCCGACATATGCCAACATGCCCGCAGTAACAATCCCTGTCGCCGTCAAAGCATTGCGTGCGGCAATGGTGGCAACACTTCGGAATGCGTTAAAAGCTTTAGCCCAAACTCCTCCGACTACAGATAGATTGTCGCCGTTGTCCGCGTTTGATACGGCCGGGAGAGAACTACCTCCGCCCCCTCCTCCGCCTTCGTATTTTGCCATTACGCACTCTCGAGATACTCAATAAAGAATACCACGTCATTGAAAGTCATTTGCTTCACACCGATGAACGGTGCGCCAGGTTCCGCGTTAGAGGAGAAACCAGCAGGGACGATGATGGTAGTTAAGCCGTTCAAAACTACACTACCGTCCACCCCTCCAGAAGCGAGAGCGCTAAAGCTCTTGACTGTGCGACCTGGCGGAACGGTAATTACAATTGTTCCACCGATTGCTGTATCCGCATGAGCGATGTACCGCTCAGCAACTCGAGTCACACCGACAGGGGCCGTACAGCATTTACTAGAAACTAGAACAATGTCTGCGGTTTCGGGAGTGATTTCCGCATCGGCACAACTCACGTCTACAGTCCAGCTTCTAGCTCCTGGACAAACCGCTGACGCCAGCATGCGTGTAAGTTGACCGTTCGGGCTAGTAGCTTGCGGAGGAGAGCTGTAGAAGGAACCGACTTGCAAATTCCCTTGGTCGGTTTCCGCCTTAACCAGGAAGCGGTAACGACTTAACGCAGTCGCTTCCTGGCTAAAGAAGATAGCTAGACCTTCGCCGGCATCCTTGCCGTCAAAAGCCGCATGCTGAACTCCAAGTTTGGAATTGATTCTCATTAGCCCGCAAGCCAGCTAAACCGATGACCGCTCGACCCGGGAATAATGGGCCCCAAGGTGAAAAAAGGAACCGTAACAGCTCCTGGAGTAATGGTCGCTTGAGTTCCAGTAGCGGCCACTGCCGTTCCGTCAATCGTCCAATCGATTCGGAATTGAGCAGCGGCCACAGTGGCGTACTTCCACGGAAAATATTCGAATGCTTGAGTGAGAGGAGTCCCACCAATCGCACCCAAAACAGCCGCCATAGCCGTTTGAACCTGAGCGGCGGTTGAGGCTCCGCCTGCTGCAAGCAGAATGGGAATGGTCAGCAAATCTGCTGTGCCGGGCGTGTAGATGAATTGAAACTTATATCCGGCCTGGCCATTTGGCGGATTCAGAATGAATGTGGAAAGGTCGGCTGGAACTGAGGCAATCGTGTAGAGTTGGCTCGCTCCGTTTTTGACTCGAGCTGGGCTAGGAACCGCACTAGAGCCACTGTAAGGAGCGTACTTCCCCGGAGCCGTCCAGCGATGATATCCGGGAGGCAACTTGTATCGGTTGCGCGTGATTGCGGCGGACATTAGTTTTGAACCTCCACGAAGAAGGCCAGTGAGACAACTTGGTCGGGGAAGATTGGAGTGCCTTGAATGAAGCGCTTCCAACGGAATTGGACGCTCATCACTGGACGAGAGTTAGTTACTTCGATATTCAAGTCTCGAAACAGAGTGTTCAGAGCATTGAGCGTAACGAAGCCCTGCGCTCGCTGAGCTTGAGAGGTCTGACCGACTTGGGCGGTGTATCGGCGCTGCTGGTTGAAATCCAGAAGCACCATGATATCGTCCAGAGTCGGTTGAACAAGCCCGCCAGTTGGCGGAACTCCGGAGATTGATGGGTACATGCCCACAAGCTTAGCCGGGCCGGGGAAATCCATCGGAACTACTTCCGAGACTTCCTGAGCACCAAGCAAGGAACCTTGGATTTCCCAAGTGTCGTTAGCCGACGGCTTAAGCCTCGGAACGTGAATTGCTTCTCGAAACATGTCGTTCATGACTGAATAGACTCCAGATAAAAGGAAAAGCCGCTAGCCAAGGAAAGGAACAACCTCGGCTAGCGGCCTAGACTTGGGAACTAGTTTGCCGCTAGCTCTCAGTTGGCGGACGGAAGGTCGACCGCGAGACCGAAGAGGCGCATTGCCACTTCCAGCCAAATCGTGGTGGGAACCGCGTCAGCCGCAGCGCCAGTCACGTACGGGATGATACCGTTGATGGGGACGACCACTTGACGCTGCAACGTCAGATTGGCCGTGAACTCCGAATCCGGCTCGCCAGCGCGGCGCCAGAGGTAGCCTTCCGGAATGCGGTAGATGTTGCTGTTTTCCGGATTGCCGTTTGCGCGGAGGAAACTCTTTGCAGAGCCGCACGGCATCACGTTGACCGTGCCGATTTTCTCAGTGCGCTTTCGGTCAAACAGGAAGTCCACAGAGATGTTATCAATCAGCGATTGAAACATCCCGTTTTCCAGATTGAACGGGCTTTGGGCCTGCGGCGGAACGTTGATGGCGGCCGGGTCATACGTGGGCACATCACCCGTAAGCGAGGCAAGCACGTCCGCATCAACCGGCTTGCCCGTGCCGGCGTAGAGATTGCCAGTGCCGGGTGCGTAAGCAACGCGGACACTCTTGGCGTAGAAGCCGACGCCTTCAATCACGAAGTCCTCAGCACCATTGGTGCGCGAGCCTTCACCTTGATTGGTATCCGCTTCCGTCGCACGAGTGTTGCCACCCAAACCGCCTAAGAAGATTTGGTCACCGACGCCGTAATTAAACAGCGTCAGAACCTGATTCTTCCGAGCCACGGCGTAAGCAACGCCGGGAGCTGCGGTAAGCGCCGAGTCCACCACGTCAAACTGGAAAACGCCAGTCGACTGGTAAGGAATCGTGCGGCACGTGATGGGCTGGCCAGCTTTTGCATACTGGTCAAGGAGACGCTTGCGTTGCGAGGTGAATCCGATTTCCATTTTCAAGTCCTTGTGAGTTTGCGGGGGTTTCTCACCGCTTTGCAATGCCGTAAGCCCCTCGGCCAGCTAAAGCGGAGGGGCGGACGGTAGAGATGAGTCTTAGACTGAACTCATCTCATAGGCGTCCTGGTAAGAAGACGCCGGGCCGTTGTCCAAGTCGCCAATGTTATTGGCCTCGAGCAGCATGCCCACTTCACCAGGACCGACCACCATGCCGGTATCATTGTCATCCACACCGGAAGTGCCAGAAGCAGCGGGCGCCGGAGCATTCGCCTTACTGAGCTCGAATGCCTGAGCGCCAGCATAGCCTCCCGCACCAATCAAAGCTGCCCCCACGGGAGCCCACTTTGCTTTCTTTTTGATGACATGTCCCGCAATGATGAAACCAATAGGAGCGACAAGCGGATGCTTCTGCAAGCTCGGAAACTTGTTTGCAAGCATCCGATGAATGTAGAAGAGACCCACGCCGGCCCCACCCTGAATGCCCGTTTGAGGCAGGCCCTTAGTGATTCCCTTAAGCATCGCTTTCATTTTCGTTTTCTCCTAGTAGCAGACTACCAATTCCGGTTGCTGCTATCGTTCCTGCTATGATGAGATGTTGGACTTGAATCTTCTTGCCGAAGATAGTGATTGTTCGAGCTTCGTGAGTTGGTTCGTGAGTCAGATTCCCGTGAATCGCATCACGAATTCGGATTGTCGAGCTTCTTGCCTGCAAAGAAACCTCCGATAGCTCCAAGCAAGGTGCCGATGATTCGATGTTTCTTACCGCCAACCATCGCGCCGATTACAGCTCCAGCCGCAATACCGATACCGGTGGTTTGCGTGATATTTTGACCGGCGACAACTACGCCTGTATCATTACCGCAACAAACGGGGATTGTGGGATTCATCCGATAGCCGCTCCTGCAACGCCGCCGAGAATCGCGCCCGGCAAGCCGCCAATGACACCGCCGACTGCAGCGCCCGCCAAAGCTGTACTCATCACACTCTTCTTAGCCGCAGTCGGCGCCGGAGAGTCTTTCGGAGTCACGGCGGGAAGCGGGCTCGCACCACTCGGGAGAGCTGGAACCCCAGCCGGAACGTCAGGGAAAGACGCCGTCGGAGTGCTCCCCGTTACCGTGATTGGTGGAAGCGTCATAGTCGTCCCGCCTGGAACTACTCCCGGAATCGCCTGCTCAGCTCGGGCTTCCGCCCAGGACTGCAAAGCCAGTAGAGTAGCCGGGTCGAGAGTTCCAGTTACTGGGAGTCCGGCGCTCATCGCCTTGTTATCCCAGTTCTGGAAAGACTGAATCTCGAGAGCGTCTCTTGCACCAATCGTGGTGGAGAGGTCTTCTGCTTTCTGGCCGTAATCAGAAAGGCCAGCCTGGTTTACGCCATCCGTCTTGCTCCAGGCAACCAAAATCGCTTTGGCCTGGAGGATACTCGGTGCGACAGAAATCTCAGGAGCTGTCACCACAGTTGGTATCACTGGAGCCGTCGGGCCGGGCTGACTTGGAGCCGCGACCGGAGGTGGAGCCGCTTTCGTATTGGGCTTCTGCCAAGAAGCGGGGATATTCAGAATCTCCCCTGTCCAGATATTCTTATCAATCGTGGGGTTCTTATCTTTGTTCAGCGCCTTGAGCTGAGTCCAGTTGGCACCGTTTCCAGAAAGTCTCTGGGCGATTGACCAAGGAGAGTCCCCCTTCACAACGACATACTGAGTCCCATCCTCAGTCAAGCCAGCCGTATCGGCAGTGCCGTGAGTGAGAGCGGAAAGCGGAGCATTCGGATGCCACTTTTTGACGAACGCAGCCGCGCGTGGGCTCAGAGAGCGCCACGGCAAAAGCCGCTGAGTTGAGATGTGTCGAAGTGCCTGAAGAACCGTTTGCTGAGTCGTGCCAAACTTATTGGCGAGAACCAGCGGATGTTCCGTTGCGAGCGCCGGATTACGACGCAGACTAGCAATTGCATTCTTCAGATTCGGATGATGGGGAGAGATGGCCCCGCGCGGACGCGAAAGATTGAAAGTCGGAATGCTGGCCGCACGCTTGAGAAGCGCTTGCGGATTGGCATCCACAACTTGAGAGACAGTGCCAACTGCGGAATCGAAAGCGCGCTTTGCGCCTTCCGTCGGGAGAGCGCGGCGCGCAACACCCAAAGCCGCTTTGTTTGCGGAAGTCTTTAGCACGCTAATAGCAGACTCATATCCCAAGTGTTCAGGAGAGCCTGGTACGAAGTGGGTAACTCCGGCATTGATGGCAGTTTTAAGGACATTGGAACCATGACGGATGGCTTCAGCCGCTCCAATGGCTTTATCAATCCCAGTCGGAGCCGCGCCTTCCGCCGCTGCCCAGGCGATGCTTTCGAGATTTTTGCCACTGAGGCCCGCTTTCATGGCGCCGATTGCGCCGCTCGCAACCATTCCGACCGGGCCAGCGTTCTTCAGAACGGTCTGAACAATCGGGAGTCCCTTTGCCACGGCAGGCTTCACGACATTCTTGTAGCCGTACTTAGCGACCGAGAAGGAATCCCGGGCCAAGTCTTTCGGATGAGTCGCATCGTGGACGCCTCGGGAAATCCCCTTCCCGATTCCGCTAGCGGCTTTGGAAACCGCGTGGCCAATGCTAGAGAAGAGGGAGCCAGTGTCCGTATGGCCAATGTACGGGTCAAAACCCGGAGTTACTGCGGCAAGACACTCGTTCTTGGTCATGTGCCATGTGATAGCATACAAAAATGTCACATGTCAAGTTGTGCCAGTGGCACATGGCACAGTGCCAAGTTGAGCCAAAATGAGCCAAATCTACGAGTGTGTCGCTTGCCTACACCAGAAACGCGCGCGGCTCCGACCGCTCTATTGCGAGGGGTGCGCGAGGCCAGAAACTTACTCTATTATCGATTCCGACGGAAAGTCTACTGAGGCCGTTTGGGCGACAGATACCGAATACGTAGAGCCCGAACGCTACCCGACTGGGGATTGCGAGTTTGATTCTCTAGTTTCTGGCGGACTGGTTCGACCATGCGCCGTAACTGCTTTCGGGAGAGGCGGAACGGGTAAATCTCGCAGCTGTCTAAGGTGGGCAACTCACTTGGGTACGACTCTACTCGTGAGCCTTGAAATGGAGCGGGGACTTGCAATTCATTCAGCAAAAAGCGCCAGAGCTGATTTGGCAAAACTCGCAATAGTCGAGTCGGAAGATACTTGGAAAGAAGCATCGCAAAAGATAGGCGCCAGCTGTATTGTATACGATTCATTTCATTACTCCAAAAAGCAGAGAGTTCTAAAGGGGACGAAGATTCCGGAACTATGCTATGAGTTAGGGGGCTGGGCAAAGTCTACCGGAGGAATCGTATTCCTCATTTGCCACAGTAACAAGCGCAATGAGGTATCCGGTACCACTGCCACAGAGCACTGGCCCGATTACCTCCTTAAGTTTGCGAAGCATGGCGACTCAGAGGCCAAGATAACGATTCCGAAGAGTCGTTACTGTCCTACAGGCTCATGCGTCGTTACAATCTAGTTCACTGATAGGGAGTCGAACCCTACACCGGACCCCGGGTCTCAGTGAGAGCCAGCTCACTTCTTGTGAGCGTGGTATTTCTTGCTGAGCGAGTGAGCACGCTTGACAGCGGCTTTGGCTTTCGCGACTGCCTTCTTGGCGATTCGCTTGGCACGGTTGACAGTCGTCTTTTTCATGTGGGGCATTGATGTTGTCTCCAGGTTAGTTTCAAGAACTGAGAAAGCTCAGTCTAAGCGTCTCACTGACTTAGACTAGAGCCAGGTTCGCTGGTGAGAGCAGCGTTCCTGTTTATCTCAGAACCAGATATGGATTACCGCGCCGGCCACAATGCCAGCTAGGCCAAGCACGACGCAAGCGGACAGGAATCCGTCACGCCAAGCATGTTGGTATTTCTTATGCCAGAAGCTAGCAGCTCCGGCAAGCTCAGCCGTCGAAGTGCCGCGGCGTGCGCGGATTTCGCCAACTCCAGGGATTTCATTTGTTACGAAGTCTTCCACTTTTCACCTTTCCTAGAATACCGAGTTCCTTTAAGAGATAGTATCCGCCGAACGCGAGTCCGCCGAGAACCGCATACGGAACGACTTTAGCGACCGCCCCCAGAGACCCGCCCAGCTTCTGCTCTGTTGAGTTTATCCAATTGGATAGTTCGTCTAGAGGGTCAAGTGGAAGGTCTGCCCCGGAAACCGTATCTCCTGAACTCTTGACCGACTTATCCGCAATCGTCGGGTAGCCGAGAGTGTCATCCCAGGTAACCGGAACTCCGTTAGTTGGGGTGTAGGTGAAGAGATACCATTCACGAATGTTGGGAAGCTCAGTTGCTTGAAAGTGTTCGGTGGTCTCTACGTGGACTCCGAGGTCTTTAAAGGCCTTGAACCAAGCCTGGGCTACTGGAATGTTTTTGCCGAATATGTCGACCCAATACCGGCCGGCGGGAAGCGGAACCCGTTTCTCTAGAGTGTTAGGTTTCGGGTTTCCGGAAGCATCGAGAGTCCCGGTATCCGGACAGACTCTCACTCCGTCGACGATGACGCATTCCGGTTCTTCGTAGAGGTAGAAGACGTTGTCACGTCCCGAGTGAAGATGGTGGCGGATTCCTCCGCGATGATGAGTCATATTGAAGCGTTTCAAGACATTCTCCACTTTCCGGTCTGAGGCTCTTTCGGCACATCAGTATGCATCTCGCCTAGCTGCGCCCGCGCAAGAATAGTTTCCGCATGAATCCAGCGGCCCTCCCACAGAACCTCTCCGGCAACGTGCTGCAAAACTCCATGTTTCCAAAGAGGCCACAGGCGAGCGTTAAAACCAGCAGCGAGGCAGAGAGCGACAAACATACGAGCTTTGGCATCACAGTCATCTTGACCCCGCTCGTAAGCGTCAAGAGCATCATCAGGTTCAGGAGCTCGAGTAACGCCAGCAATATCCTCATGCCCGAACTGTTTAGTATCTGACGCATACTCAATCCCATCTCTCGCGACAGCTAGTGCTAGCTTGAAGAATCGAATAGGCCGCTCTCCAGAGAGCTTCCAAATCAAGTCCGACATGCCTCTAAGCTTCGGATTCTTCGCGTCAGTATGAGTCACTTCCTGCAAAAGTTTCCACTTTTCATCATCCGGAATTTCCGGAGAGTACTTGCGAAGCTGACTCACTGCACCACCTCAGTAGCCGCTTGAGCCGCCGCTTCCGGAGCTCCACCCATCATCCCCTTAAGCATTCCCGCCCCCTGCATCACTTGACCTAGAGTCTCAAGTATTGAACCCCAGTCGGTTTCATCGCCTCCACCTTTAGCAGAGTTTCTAAGAGTTTCAATTTGCTGGACAGCAAAGCCCCTCATATATTCAACTCCTCGGATGAATTCCTCACCCGAGCCGCTGCTAGGTTTCTGAGAAAGAGTCATCATCTCGCGCATCATGGCAAGATTGCGCTCCGAGGCAATGCGCTCTCTCTCAATGTTCGCCGCCATCTCAGCGCGCGCTGCGGCTTTTTCATCCGCGCTTGCCTGCTGATTGTTTGTCATCATCGCAATCATCAGTTGCGTGTTCTGCTGAGCTGCTGCTTGCTGACTTTGCATCATTTGTTGCATCATCATCATGAGCAGACCCATAATAGAGCCTTCTCCGCCCGGCAATCCTCCCATGAGGGGATTTGCAGCTGGAGGAGCTTGAGCGGGACTAGGAGTCGGATTCTCCAAACCCTCAAACATCGGTTTCATTGGTCCCGGAATAGTATATCTCCGGCGAGCGGTAATCCGGTTATTGTGACGGCCGACAAGCTCGTATTCCCCTCCACCGTACTGACTCGCCAAGTCATTCAAGCTCATCAACTCTTCACCACGGAACATGCGGGGACAGGTAACCTTTTTCCCCTGCTCCGCTCTCATGATGAGGATTTCAGAAATCAATGCGGCCGGCGCATCATCGTCATCATCGTCCAGAGGCGGGAAAAGAGGGTGCGGCGGGTTCTCTTGAAAATCAGTCATATTTGCTGTGTTTTCCTTGAAAACACGCCAAGCATATCACCGCTTGCGCGGACGTGGGGCAAATTTGTTCGCCCGCTCTCGATAGAGCTTGGCATTGTCGTATCCGAGCCGGAAGCCCATACGGTAGAGGAGGCGAAAGGGGCCATCCAGCTCACCAGGTAGGAGAGCTTGCGCAGCTAGCTCCAAGTACTCGGAATAAAAGCGCTCTCTCCCTTTGCGCTCGCACTCTTTACCGTCGGCTATTGCGCGCGCCCACCATTGGTTAGGGCGAGACTTAGCCACACTTTCGACCGACCCTCTGATTATACAAAGTATGTGAACGTCGACTGGCTTGAGTTCTGAAAGTCTGCCCACAATCGCAAACCAGAGACAGAGTTACGCTCTTCAGCCCTGGCTCGCGCTTATCAGCTTCATACTTAATCGGTTCCTTGCCAAGGAACTCTCGCAGTATGTTGATAAACTGAAGATTCGTCATCTAACCCCATAGTGTGAGAGCGGCCGTGTGTGGGACTGGCTACTGCTTGGCTCGGCTTGCCTGTGCCGAGTACCGCCTCTCAGTCTTTTATTTAGAAGCCGTAATCTTCGTTGTCTTCACCCGGCTGGCGTCCGGTTTGCTTCTTGTGCCACGGCGTCTTGGCGCCCTTTGACTGCTCCCGATTATCTTCAATCAAAGGAACTTGTTTCAGAGGACCATCCGAGATATGACAGTCATACATTTTCATTGGCGATTGAGCTTCTGGACGGCCCTTCAGCTTTTTCTCTCCGGCGAACGCAATGAAAACCTTGCGTCCACAAGCGTTGAAAATCGGCTTCATACCAGGTTTGGTCCAAACACCGACCATATCTCCCGGCTTCGCCTCAAACTTCACTTGCTCATCTCCGCTCCCTTCGTAGACGATGCAAGGTGGAAGCTTCTTGTCTTCCAAGAGTTGGAAGATGACGAAACAAGACGGTTTGGATGCGTCCAGCTTGGAATCACTGAGCTTGGCTCCCATGGGAATCCCATAGATGGGACCATGGTCTTCCAAGTCGTGGAATCCTACCACATCTCCAGTCGTCTTTCGGAGACCTTCGGGAATGTACTTCGGGGCTTCGGGTTTCTTAGCTGCGGATTCTTTGGCCATGATGTTTTGATTACTTTCGGTTGGGTGACAATCAGGTTCGTTGTTCGAATGTTCGGGTGTTGATGATTGAGGTGACTTCTTCGAGAGCTTGCGGATTGTGCTTTTCAGCGAGGATGATGAGTTCAGCGGAAAGACGGATTAGCGCCTCGTTCTCAAGCGGTTCTAACCCCATCTCGACTACCTTCTTGAGTTCCGCGATTGCTTCACTCTTGAAGGCGTCGAATTGTTCAAGCCACGTTAGCTTTCTCTCTGGAGCCGGCGGAGTCTCTACCGGCGGAATCTCTACCGGCGGAGTCTCTACCGGCGGAGTCTCTACCGGCGGAGTCTCTACCGGCGGAGTCTCTACCGGCGGAGTCTCTTCGCCTATCGTTTCGTTTGTGGAGTCGGTCAATAGCATTGTCTCGGAAGGCCGTAGGAACGTCTTTTAGATACCATATCTTATTGACGCATGCGACCCGGCCAGAGTCGCGTAGACTTCTCAGAGCATTGTCATACTCTGTAAAGGTAAAGCCGCCATTCTTGCGACAACTCGCAATCCAAGCTTGCATGCGAGTGGTGCTGAGGCCCTCAGGCCAGCGAGAGAGGTAGACGATTAGCTTCGATTCTATTGGACTCAAGCGGGCCTCCGCAATGCGGGCCACATGAGCGCCTCTCCAGGAAGCTCTTTAATCGTCGACTCCGAGGCCCTGACGGAGTGGCTGATTCCGCAAAACTGTTTACAGCCTACCATGCAATCGCGAAGCGGCGTGCTCCATTCTTGCCAGTAGTATTCGAGGTCTCCCCGCTTTTGGAGTGGAAAACTAGGGAAGATGGTATTGAAACAGAGTCGAGCATTCCCATAAAGGTCAATCATGATGTTGCGGTCATAGCTATTACAGATTGCCTCATCTGTCCCTCGGTCGCGAGTAGCGGCCCATCCGGCCAGAGGCGACTTGCACTTTGCAACGGAGCGCAAATACATCTCAACGTCTGAAAGCCATTTTGGATTGCGAGCGGTGCCGTAGAGAGAATCGCAATGCCGAATCATCGCCATACAGCCGTCTACATCTTTGACGATTGAGTTGGCAAAGAATTCATCATCCGAAGTGCCTTGAAAGGTCGGCTGCGCAATATTCAGTTTAAGCTTGTCTACTCCAAGCTCAAAGGCAAACTGATAGAACTGGTCAAGCGTCCGCCAAGTGTCCTCGGAGAGGATAGTCATGGCGTAGATAGGAGTCGGAACTCGGTACTTCTCTCGCGCCTCAACTAAGAGCTTGATAGCTCGGATAGCTGCAAAGTGACTCCCCTTCACTCCTCGGAGCCGGTCATGTTCTGAGGCTTTCCAGTGGTCGAGTGAGATGGTGATTTCGCTCGGACCTTCCACAACCATCATTGCAGCTCGGTCGGCTGTAGAAATCATGGTTCCGTTGACCACTGAGAACATTTTGAGTTTGGACTCTCGCGCAATCCGGCAAAGCAAGAAATAGTCGTAAAGGTCGAGCATGGGCTCTCCACCACACGTGACTAGTGTTTCTCCGCCTAGTTCCTTGAACTCAGTAATGAGTTCTGCGCGCCGAGCCATGGTGAGGTAGTTGCCCCGGTCGGAGTCGTCTTTCTTCCAATAGTGGCAGTGAGTGCACTTGAGGTTGCAGCGCTGGTTAGTTTGGAGAAACAGGAACCGAGGATTAGTTCTCATTGCTGTCCTTGGAAAACGGCTTAGCCGACCACCGGTGAATGACTCCAAACAACCATACAACTAAAGCATAGTGATACCAAACACCGCGCATAAATCCAAAGTTGTGAGCCGACCATGACGCTAGAAGCCCGGCAAGGGAACAGAGTATGAATTCGGCAATAAGCGCAGCAAAGAATTCCATTTACCAATCCTCAAAGATTACGGGCTTCGTCCGGTTCCCATCCCACAGACGCTTAGTCGAGCCTCCCGGCTTCAGACTCTTCTTGAGCTCAAACATTTCTGGCTTTCCGAAACCCTTACGGGCGAGCTTTCCCAGCTTCTCCAGCTCGAAACTTGACACGGTTCCTCCTCCTCGAAGCGTCTCAAATGTCGCTTCTGTTCGTTCTCGAATGCCCTTAGCGACCACTTTAACGGAGCCGTCGGAGCCTTTGAGCATGTAGAGTTTTGGAGCCAAAAAAGTGCCAGAAAAAGTAATGCCAGGATACTCATTCTTCAAATCACCTAGTTTAGTCGACGTATCCAGGGTTGAGCTGGTAATGACCGAGTCCGTATCGCAGTAAGCGAGGGCCTCACCAGAGGCCAGTAGATACTCGTATAACTTAACACGAGCGAGGGATGTAACGTGCGCCGCAATCTGCGGCATAATGTAGGGAGCAGTAACCTCTTCATCGATGTACCAAACCGGGGAAAATGGTGTCCCGTCAACTGGTACAGCACCCTTAGGGAGGTCCTCACTGAACGGAACGACTTTACGCCGTAGAGGAGATTGGCCAAATTTGCCGTAGAGTGAATTGAGTAAGATCTTAACCACATATGCTAACCCCGCGTCGTAATGGGGTAAAGAGGAGTCGCGGAAGGGATACAAATCCTCAACCATCGATGAGAGTAAAGGAGACGACTCAAACCACACTGAGCGCCCATAACACGCAATCTTATGTCTGACCCTAGACAACTCCGCCCAATCCCATCTCCCCCTAAGCCTCCCCGCCGGGAACATGAGCTTACCATCTCGCTTGATTGGCAATATAGGGATGAAGTCATCTAACTCAACCTCGGCTTCCACAAATCCCACATACCCGCTGCCATCTTTAGTGAACGCTGAAGGGGGCTCGCCTTTCCACCAGATAGGGACTCCCGAAGGCATTGGCTCGCGCATGACGGCCGGGTAACTACTATTGATATCGTAGTAATTGAGGGTCTCTGCCTCTCGCTTGAATACCTCAGTCCGTCCACCGCAATAGGTCGAGAATATAAACTCATGTGCCTCTTCACCCCTCGGAATCTTATGCTGGAGATACTTTCTCCGCCAAGTCTTCATCGCCGTCGACGGAGTGGTGATTCCAACCTCTCCGCCTAACCGGTCCTCAACCATCGTGTGAAAGCGGCCGAGGACACTCCACAAGGCCCGGCAATCCCTCTCGTTATAGACCTCCCACATGGGGGAGTCTTCATGAGTATCTAAAGGTAAATCTTCTTTGCCTGGGAGGTTGAACGTCTTGCAGGCTTTGGCAAGGGCGAGGGGGATGAGTTTGATTGAGTCAAGGAGTCTCCACTTACCTTTCTTTGACTTGCCTCGCCAGATATCAAGGATTTGAATGCCTCCAGATTTTCCGGCCGGAATGGCGCAGAAGGAGAACCCAAGTACCTTACCCTCACTAGCGAGCCATGGGAGCAAGTGCAAAAAGTCGAACCTCCCACCGTTATGGGCGTAGATATGCCAGCCAAGGTATTTTGGCTGTAGCATTGCTCGCATAAGGTCTCTAATACAGTCTCGTCCGCGATAACTCTCAAAAGATTCACCATCGAAAAATCCTGCTAGAAATACTCGGGTAAATCCCGGAGTAGTTTTGGACTCACCATCTTTGGACTCTAGGTCAAACGTCGCAAACTTCTTGCGGCAAATCGCTGAGGTGAGCGGAGTGAGGTAGTCTGCTTTCACTTCTTGGCTCTACGCCTACGACGCTTCAGCTCTTTCGACTCGACCGACGTCTTGTACTCGTAAGTGGAGAAGTAACTCCCGTGGATGTAGAATCGGCTATCCGATTCTCGCATCTTCTCTTTGAGTTTACTGATTACGGTATCAATTGCTTCCCTACGAGATGAAGACAAGCCGGACGAGACAATAGATTCGACAACAAAATTATTTGCGTCCGGATGGTCAACTTGGAACCTAACATCCCCAGAACCGGCCCGCTCCGCCTCATCAATAAACGCCGATACCGTAATAGACGCCAGCCAATTAGGTAGGCCCTTTGCCATTTGGGCCTTCTCAAGGTGATTACGGAGCTGCAAGAGAGTTGCCTCATTAAGCATTCCACCTCCTGGCCGAGAAACCTCATACCCCGTTGTCCGTTCTCCGTCTCTACGCTTCTCATACGTCTTTACCTTCGGAAGCTTACCTTCCTTCTTGGCGAGTTGCATCATTTCCCGCAGAGACTTTTCCTCATAGCCCTCATGTCGGCGGATGGTCTCAAGGGTTTCGACAATCTTGACCCGAGACGCAGGAAGGCCGTGGCTAGCCCACCGGCGGACAGTGGGCTGTGGAACTCCGAAGATGCTGGCTAGTGATGCTGCGCCGTACTTTTTGTAGAGACGGAGCCACTCTCTCTTTGTCACAGCTTCTTTAGAGACTTCTCTAGTTTGTCGAGGTTTCTATCCTCAAGAAGTCTCTCTCGGGCGATTAGCTCGCCAACTCGTTTCTTACGAGCAATGGCAGCTTTCTTCACTGAACCTTTGGAACCTTTTGCGATGACGGAATCCAGCCTAGACCACTCATCGTAAAGCGACATGGTTCGCTTCTTCATAGCCATAAATCGACTCCAAATTCTGGAGGCGCTTTCGCCTCTCAACTAACCCGCATGCATGGTGGACCATACGGCCCAAGGTTGTCAAATGATTACTGAGACTATTTTGCACCTACAGTGTGAGACAAAACGCCACGGACAACGTAAATTATGTTGCTATTACGTTTCGCGGCTTAAAAGCACCACACTTGACGGCTCGCCCCCAACCGTGCTTTACTCCCCTCGCCCTCACTAACCCCGAGCGTTCAACGAGACCTTTCCTAACGGATTGGCCCCGTTGCCTTTTGGGGATTACGGGCAGCGAGCTGCAATCCACTCGCGAAAAGACATGGGAACCAGATATCCCATGTAACGAGCCCGCTCTCTATCAAACAATCCACAAGGTTTGTATCCAAGAGTTTGCTTGCAGTATCGGCGATAATTCCTCTTCAAAGCCCTTCGCGATTGAGTCATGCCCCATCATACCCCAACCCCTCTCAAAATCTACCCCGAAAAGCACAAAGATTCTGTGCGAGTCGTTCCACTCCCCCGCGAACACAGAAGTCTTGCGGAATTGAAATGGGGAGGCTTGCACCGC
>Ga0105239_10002573_pt1 | contig 23000 bp, 17 predicted proteins | sample KBSC44metaG_FD_92761 | JGI IMG/M metagenome (GOLD analysis project Ga0105239, IMG submission 92761) | Corn rhizosphere microbial communities from Kellogg Biological Station, Michigan, USA - KBS C4-4 metaG | ecosystem: Host-associated > Plants > Roots > Rhizosphere > Soil | place: Michigan, USA... | reverse complement strand
GGTAGTCCAAGTCTCCTGGTGAAATCCGCGAAGGCATCTGCGGCTTCGTCACCCGGAGCGCCCAAGGCCGTCGCCAAGCGCTTCTGCGCATCTTCGGTGAACGGTTTGTTGTAGCGAAGAAGACTCGGCATGATGACAGGCGTGCAATAGTAATGGGGAACGTCGAACGTTCCGCCGAGCACATGGCCAATGCCGTGACTTGCGCCCATAGGGACGCGGGCCTGCAGACCGAACGCCGCGAGCCAGGAGCCATATTGTGACAATCGGCGTGCCTCGAGGTCGTCAGGTTGCTGCAAGGTCCGGAGCATTCCCTCACGCAGCGTGCGGATGCCCGCCAGGACGACTTCGTCGGCCAAGGGAGTGCCGGCCGGCGAGCACAATGCTTCGATGCCGTGGTCCATCGACCGCGTACCCGATCCCATCCAGAGCTTTGTCGGCGTATGAAGCGTGAGAGCAGGGTCGAGAATGATCGACACCGGCATCATCTGGGGATGAAAGAAGATCTGCTTCAGCTTCTGGCGCTCATCAGTGACGAGCGCTGCGGCATTATATTCGCCGCCGTTCAGCGTCGACGGTACCGCGATCTGTCGGACGGTCGGCGAGCGGAAGGGGGATTGGCTCACGCCCGGACCCATCGGGAACGGATCGAAACCCGCTTCGTCACGGATATCGTGCTCCATCGCCATGATGACGATCTTGGCGAGGTCGACCGCGGAACCACCGCCGACGGCCACGACGAGATCAGCCCGCGCTTCGTTCGCGTGGAGGGCGACCTCGGCAGCCTGCTTGCGCGTCGTGTGCTGCGCAATTCCGTCGAAGGTCGCCGCGTGCTTGTCGCCAAGCGTGCGCTTGATCTTCTCGATCTCGTCGGTCTTCGAGTTCAGGGTCCGGCTGGCGATGAGGAAGACGCGCTTGGCGCCAAGTCGCTCCGCCTCGTCGCGGATCGCTTCAGAGGCGGCTCTGCCATAGATGACACGGTCAATTGCCGGAAAGTTGTGTACACCAGTGTTGCGCATTCCTTCCTCCCATGGGCGCCCGACAACCGAACGTTATATTATGTATATCATCTAATTCAGGATCGACGTCTCGGCAAGTTGAATTCTGCGACTTCAAGTTCAAATCGCGACGATTGTCGTCACCGGACTAACGGCATTCGCTATCGGTTCATGGATGCGCTCCGCGAATACCAGGTGAGTTTCGACAGGACTGCGCTCTTGCGATCTGCACCCACAAGGGGCGCTCCAGCGGTCAAGCATCCATTGTTCTTTTCATCGTGGCCCGTTGCATTGAATGCGGTGTCAGGCGAGGCGACCAATCTCCGGAAGTTTCCAAGGAGATCAAGACGGCCCGGCGGGCGCTGACCGCACGCCTTCCGGCCAGCTATCGTATCGAGCTGGGCGGATCGATTGAGGAAGGAAGCAACGCCAACGACGCGTTGGCGACGTTCTTCCCGGCCATGACTGCCGCCATGCTAATCGTCGTCATGCTGCAGGTGTGGTCCTTCTCGACGATGCGACGTCGCGTGCTTTTCCGAGTAGAATGCGATCGGCTTGCCGTAGCGCTGGAAAATAGGCGCGCGTCCCAGTAAAATATTCAAAGGTCGATTTCGTCTCTGCAAAGCGCAAGTGCATCAAACGGCTGGTCGCAGCATCGATAAAGACGAGCAGGGTGCATTGTAAAAACGAGCAGGGTGCATTGTGGGCCGCGCTCCTCGAACCACCAGTGTTCAGAGCGAACGCCTGTCGCGTCGTGACGCCCATCAGCTGCGCCGCTTATGTCGTATCCGCTCGGCCATCAAATCCTTCAGCACGAGAACCCGGTCGATCTCCGCTCGGCTCATCGACAGCACCTTCGATCCAAACATGACGAATGCCGCTGGACATAACCGCGACGGGTTTTTCGTCTCAGCCAAGACTCGAGAGCCTCGACGGCCTGCACGTGACCATCGAACAGATCGTGCCGCCGGCGACCGCGCCCACCGAGACGGCCCCATTCACGTACCCAACGCGGTATCGCCAAACAGAGTCGGCTCGATCGGAAGCACGTAGAACCGCGCCATGTTACGGCCCGGATCGCGGCGCGCGAGTACGAGATATTGCACAGTGAGTTCGGACATGCGCCAGAATCGCAATTGCCGAATCGAGCGTCCAATTAAATAAATGAACCGATCCGAGCCTGAGATTCAGAAATTTTATGCGGGTAACGAGACAATCAAGGTCAGGCTAGCGATAGGCGGTTGAGCTTAAGCCCGCAAGCTGACGTACTCCCTGTAGATATCGTCTGAACGCGCGTTCGACGAAGATCCCCTCCTCTGACCTCAGGCATTGCGCAAGATTTCCTCGAGTTGCGCTTCGAGCTTCGCCCGGTGCGCGGCAGGAAGTTTGTCCAGATTGATCTGCTTCCAGCGCACTGCCGGCAGCTCCGCCGCGCCAGGGACGCCAAGCAGGCTCCAATCCGCCTCGCCGTGCTTGAATCCCATGAGGAAATCCTTGTGAGCTTGCGGCATTTTTCCCGCGATTTGGGCGATCAGCGTTTCCCGGGCTTCGAGCAATTCGTCCAGGCTTACTTCATCGGCGGTCATGCCCTCGAAGCCGTGCGTGAATTCGTGCTGGATGTCCTTGCGACGAGGAACCAACACCTCGGAAATCGGCCTGTCGTGGCTAATGAGGTAGACGATGAACGCCTTGCGGAGATCGTCCGTGATGCCTTCGTTGGCGAGCAGATCGCGGACATCGAAGAGGTCGCGCGGATGCTGCCGGTCGAGCGCTGCGACGAGCTTGCCGGCGTATAGATCCTCGAACGAAACGACTTTCGTCTGTGCAAAGCCGAGCGCTTCTTCGACGCTCGGCGACACGTCGCGCAGCTCCGGCTCGAAGACGCAGCCCCTGATCACTGGCGTGACCTCGATCTTGACCTGCGCATCCCCTTTCTGAACGGTCAGCTTGGTGACGATCTTTTCACGGGCGTTGACGACTTCCGTCACCCGTGCGCGCGGCAATCCTTTCCTGATGGCGGCGGTCATGCGCTTCATCGTCGCATTGATCGCGGCAAGAGATTCGGGGCGCGGAGCCACCGGCAGATAGGTCAGGTCGATATCCACCGACAGGCGCGGCATGTCGCGGTGGAAGAGATTGATGGCTGTGCCGCCCTTGAGCGCAAAATCAGACTCCGCCGCGACGAATGGGATCGTCTCGAGCACCAAGGCCACTTGATGCCGATATTGTTCAGACAGGGGCATTGAGGTCGTCTGGGATGGTTATGAGATATTTGGTGTCGAGTTTGCCGCCCTTGACGAGCATGCGCTTTCCCGTGCCGAGATTGACTTTCGACTTGTCGATCTGTTTGAGCCAGGCGTGTTGATGCCGCTCCGCGAACCAGAAGAACAGTCGCTTGACTTTGACGCTTTTGCAGTCGTTCAAGAGCGTTTGCAGCCGCCGGGGACTCAGGCTCCTCAAGCCTTCCGCCAGTGCATCGACCTGATGGAAGCTTTCGTGGCGTGGCAATTCGTCGAGCAGTTCGAGGAACGCACGTTCGGGCGTCGATACGATGAGAGGCCAGTCGAATGGTCCCGGTATTTCCCGCGTCGTCCCCGACTTTGATCCGGGCGCGCTCTCGTGCGTTTTGAATAGAGTTTGTGTGCGGTGAACGCGGAATTTCTGTTTGAGCGGGAGTTTGCCGAGCCAGCCGGGAGCGGGCCGCGTTCCATATAGATGTACGGTCGAAGGACCCGTCTGGCTCAAGTAGTGGCCGAGGCCTTGCGCTTCGGTGGCGGTACGTCCGCCGACGACAAGATCGGAGCCGAGCAGTCGTTGGAGTGAAACGACGACCCCCTCCCAAGATACTTCGCCGAGCGGGCGCTTGAAGGTTCCCCGCGCCGGCTGAACCAACCAGCCGGCCGATACGTATTGGCTGCGCAAGCTGGTGGAGTAACCATGCCGTTCCATCCAGGCGGCATCGACGAGAAGCCCCTGCGGGAGGGTCCTTTCGAGCCTGTTTAACTTTCTGTCCCGTTGCTCAGCCATACTAAGTAAATTATTATTTTTTCAAACCAAACGCAAGGTTTAAGCACAATCATTTTTACGCAATCAGGCTAAGTAAAATTGCCTAAAAACTGCTCTCGCGATCCAAAATTTGACATTTTGTTTCCATTTCGTTCTACTCTGGGCCAACCCCACGGGGTCGGTGGAAAACCCGCCTGTTATTCGGCGCCCGATTTGACCCGGGACGGCAAACCGTGCGCCGAACAGAGCTTTTCCTGGAGTTGGCGCTCCACGCGGCCGTTCCTTCGGAAACTGCGGATTTGGAAGGGCGTCGCGTTGCCGCCGGCCGAGACCAAGTCTCAGCCCGCACCGACTATCTCAGCTATCCGGCAAGTCCCGTTTCTCGTCTAGGACGCCGCAACGAATTCGCAACGAATTGGGTGAAACGACCGTGAACAGAACGCGACCAATGCGGTCCCCACATCAAGAAAGATCAATAACTTAGAAGATGCTCACTGCGTTCGGGACGCAGGGGTCGCAGGTTCGAATCCTGCCACTCCGACCAGATTTCATTAGGTTTTTCCTTCTGATCGCTGGTCTTTCCCGAGTCAACCACCGTTTCAACCACCGAAACATACCGGCCCTTTTGACCATTGGCCGTGGCAGCGCCCTGCAGAAAGTCGGGGTGGTGGTGGCCGTAGGTGTCCTGCAGGAGCTCGGGAGACATGCCCGGGAACCCTGCCGCCTCCCAGATCGGCACGCCGCGCTGCATGAGCCACGTCGCAGCGGTATGGCGCAGGGTGTGGGGTGTTACCTTCCCCTGCAGACGGGCAAGCCCTACGGCGGTCTTGAAGCCCTTTTTCACTGAGGCGACTGGCTTGCCGTTGAATTCAACGAAGCATTCCGCGATCAGTTTGCGGTTCCACCAGCGCCGAAGGTGGGTGAGCAGCCGTGGCGGTATTGGCGCCGGCGTCTGGCGCATCTTCGTCGTGCGCTTGCCGATGGCCTTGCGATAAAAAATACCGCGCTCCAAATCCACGTAAGAGCGGCCAGTGACCGCATATGGCGACGCTGTCGCTATCGCACCTGCCCGCGTACCCGTGTACAGGCCGATCAGGATAAACCGAGCGATATGGCGCAGCGGTCTCCGGTTCGTAACGACTGGGGCGCCCTTCGAAGTCCCCGCGTGTATGGTCTGCTTCTCGCGATGCCGGCAACAGTACAAAAGTAACGCGGCAGCCTCTTGGCGGTTCAGACATCGGTCGCGCGCCTCACCCTTCGGAGGAAGTGACACGCGCACCACAACGCGGTGAAAGCCTTCCTTGGCGTGGTGATTGATTGCGGCGCGCAACGTTTCAAGATCGCGGCGAGCGCCGCCGGGAATACCACGATGTTTGGCATATCCCGCGCACGACTGCGCGTGCACTTTGCCGCCCCAGCAAGGGCGACTATATCTTCCGCGACTCGGACGAAGCCGGCACAGAGATCGTCTCATCATGTTCGAGATGAAGAACGAAAGCGACAAAACCGCCACGAAGAGCAAGAACGAGGACTTCCTCAAGGAGCTTGACCGGGACCGGACCGAGAAGGGCTGTGAGTATGCCATCCTGGTCTCCTCGCTTGAGCCGGACAACGAACTCTACAACGCCGGCATTGTCGACCTCTTTCCCCGCTATCCGAAAATGTATGTCATACGGCCGCAGTTCTTCCTGCCGATGATTACGCTCTTGCGGAATGCCGCGATCAACTCGCTAGAAACAAGACTGAGCTGGCGCTGGTGAGGCGCAGAACATCGACATCACCCAGTTTGAAAACCAGCTGGAGACCTTTAAGACGGCGTCCTCGAAGAACTACGATCTAGCTTCCAGGAATTTCCAGACCGCAATCATCGAGATCGACAAGTCCATTGATCATCTGCAGAGACCAAAGATGCGCTGATCGGCGCGGACCGCAACCTGCGCCTCGCGAACGACAAGGCGCAGGACGTGACGATCAAAAAGTTGACGCGCTCCAATCCGACGATGGCAGCGAAGTTTGCGGAGCTAAAAAGCCATGCCGCTGAAGCAGCGGAGTGATTTCGAGCCAGGTCAGGCAGCAACAGATTGTGGGTGACCAGTAAATGCTCGCAACGGACGTGTTATTGCACTGATAATGTTTCTAACAAAATTGAGTCAGTTGGCGCACTGATAAGCAAATTACTGAAAGCTTATCAGTCAGGCTCAAATGCCGCGCACCGCGAGTGGATTGTGCATTCTCGTTCTCGTTGGTAGTTTGACGCCGAGTCAAACCAGAGGTTAGGAAACAGTCAATCAGCTCCTTACGGCGCCTGCTTAAGTTACTTGGTCGCCATCGGTATCGTCACCATAAATTTCTAACTTCCCTTGCTGCCGGAAGGCCTCCTGATGCCGCATGACCCGCGGGAGGAGATAATCACGCGTCTCAAGCTTGTTATGTCCGAAGCTTTCCGTTAGTCCCGGGCTGCTGCTCCGATTGACCCATCAGCGAAACGAAACGTCCAATTGCTGGCTTGCTCAAGCCATCCCTTGCCCCGACTAGTTTGGCTGCAAGGAAAGCTGCTTCGGTGCGATTGTGGGCGCCGAGAGCACGCAGGACAGCAGTCGTATGGGCTTTGGCCGTCCCCTCGGCGATCTGGAGCTCGCGAGCGATCTCCTTATTCGACATTCCTTTCGCCAGCAGGGGAAGTATCTCGGTTTGCCGGCGAGTCAACTTCACAGTTTCCAGCTCAAGGCTAGGCGCAGCCAGGGAATCGAAGCCGATACCATTCCCCTGGTTGTGTGCAAGCCACGATGGCACGTAGATCCGGCCCGAAAGCAGATCAGAAATTCCGGATATTAATTCGCCGTCGGACTGAAGCTTGTGCAAATAACCGTGAAACCCTGCGGACAAGCAATTCAGAATGTCGGCGCGGTTCTTGGATGCTGACATGAACGCGTAGTGCATCTTGGGATTCCGGTCATGGGCATCCTTGAGAATTTCGACCGAATGCTCGTCAAGACTGTTCGAGTCGATTACGATCAGGTCAACGGGTTCGACCAGATCGGAATACTGGATCTTCGATGTCTCACTCACGCGACAATCCGCGATCCCATGCTCGATGAGGTGCTTCATGCCGCGCCGATAAACACCCTGCGTATCAACTAGAAGTATCGAGGGCAAACACTCACCTTTCAAGGCATGCTAAACGCATAGAGTGGAATCGAACCATGAGTGATCAGTGGATGAAGCAAGAGGCTTCCAAAAAGTTCCTATTCAGGCGTCGATCCCTCTGTCGCAGCGGCGGCCTCATGTGAGACGACGGTCTCGCTTGGGCACTAAATTTATCAACTAAGCACAATTGCTGTGCCTGAAGGGCAATAAAAGTGAAAAAAGATCGGAAATGCAGAATGAAGTAGCTCTTTTGGTGCCGTCTGCTGCACCCACCAATCCGCGAGGCAAAATCCCGTAGCATTTGGATTCGACAAGTAGTGCCATCGTCGGCCCGACAAAAGGGGGCAAAAGGCCGCGACGAATGACCAACTAGAATGGGCGCCGCTTGTTCCGCCACGGGTCATCGCCTGGTTCCCTTTCGTCTCGTGTGACGATGACATCGCGGCAAGATCGCGAATTCGACCAGAGGAGTGCTAACGCACCGATGATGAAGAGAATCGTGAGAAGATCAATGATCATAGGCCTCAACCGGGCTCGCACGTGATTTCGTTGAAGGGCCGAGCGACCTTGTCGGCAATTTCGCGGCCATCGAACCGGACGATTACTTCCCGTGCTCGAAGATCTCTGCTGAAATCTTCAGTAGGCATCTTGCCAGGCCAACACGATTGCAGTCCGGACCAGGATGCGGATATCGAGCCAAATGCTCCAATTGCTGATGTACCACACATCGTACTCTATCCGCCTTTCCATTAAATCGATGGTGGGTGTCTCTCCGCGCAGTCCATGAACCTGGGCCCAGCCAGTCAGGCCGGGTTTCACGTGGTGACGGTAAGCGTAATTGCCTATCATCTTGTCATAGTAATTGTCATGGGCGAGCGCGTGCGGGCGCGGCCCCACTAGCGACATATCGCCGCGGAGTACATTCCAGAGCTGAGGCAGCTCATCGACGCTGGTTTTGCGCAAGATTTTGCCGGCCACGGTCACGCGCACATCGTCCCGCGTTGCTTGCTGAATCCGATCGTCATTGTCCGACGTTGTCATGCTACGAAACTTCAAGATGTCGAACTGCATGCCATTGAAGCCTCGACGGGTCTGACGAAAGATGACGCGCCCAGGGGAGTCCAGTTTGACCAATATCGCTGTCCCGATCAGAAAGGGCGCAAGCACCAGCAATGCGACGGCAGCAATGCTGATGTCGAGGCAGCGCTTCTGCGCCCGCTCGAGCACCGAAAGTGGTGTTCGCTGGAGCTCAATCGCAACGGTGGCACCAGCAGGCACGAGTGCCCGCGATACAAGGTTGGCTATCGTCGGATCCGGAAGCAGGCGGATCGGTAGCGGCGTCTGTCTGAGAAATTGGCAGAGCACCGGCAGCATCGGCAATTGGTCATAGTTAATGGCAATTAGAAATTCTTGGACGCGCCCCTCGCGCGACTCTTGGATTGCGGCCACGAGTTGCCGCTCTAGCTCTGATTGATCATTGCTAGTCACGTCAAATATGAAATTGCGTACGACACGAAAACCGTTCTTGCCGAGGTCCTTGAAGGGATGCGAGGTAAAGTCTGGGGATGACAGGCTGAGCAGCATGACCCGGCGATTGATGAGATGATCTTTCGCGAAAGCGGATGTCATGCCAACGCGCCAGAATACTCGATGCGCGGCGACGCTCAGCAAGCCCGTAAATGCAAACACCATGATGGTTCCGCGAGAGAGTTCGGCGGATGACTTCAATAGAAACGCGACGATTGCCAGGATCGTCAAAGAGAGTGCCCAAATCAGAACAGTCTTCCGCGCCTGCCAAATTCCATTGAGCAGCCGATGGCTTTCGTAGACGCCCTGAAAAGACGAAATGGTCACAAAAACCGTCGCCACGATCATCCCGGCTCCGATTGGGGACTGGTGATCAGGAGAAGCCTCGACGAAGCGGTGGTACAAGAGACCGGTGAGGAGATAGCTGGCAAGAATGAAAAGGATATCGCCCGCCACAACAACGATCTGCAATGGCCGTTGCAACATGCCGCCGCGACCATGAAATCCCAGGAGGTGGTCAATGGATCCATAAGTTGCGGATGACACGGCAAGCCTCGCTACTGAATTATGCCTCATCAAAATCGATGCGTTCTCATTCCAAGCGGCGCATTGCGCGCCGTGAAGTAGACTAAATTTATGTGCAACCAGCGTTTGGAGTTGGTTCTCATGTGAGAAACCCGCCGGACGATAGGCTATGTCTCGATCAGTACGTGAACTTGACGAAGCTCAACAAGGGCGCCGGTCCGAAACCTTCCTCCTGGCGATGAGCGTGTAGAACCGTGCCAAAACGACCAACGCTCATTCCAGCCTAGGAATGCGTCGCTCTGAATCGTTCGATGGCGTTCGAAGATTGGAAGCCGCGCCCGGTGCGTAGCGCTTGATTAAAGGCAGCTGTGTGACAGAGCGAAAGTGCGATGAGCGTGCGTGCCTTGAATCGTTAGCTCCCCGAAGAGCTGCCAAGCGGACTTTGCCTACCGCAATTTACGTGCCGACTCCCACTAACTTGACAAAACTCAGGACGGCCATGCGCTGGGTTTGCAAGTTGATTTGATGGCAGGAGCGTCTTGCTGCTACGGCAAGCCGTCCGGACGTCGTGCAAGATCGCTTCAGAAACGCAGGACGCGATCGCGCCTCACTGAGTGAAGTGAGTCGGAGCCGCTCTACCTCGGTGCCTGAATGCGCAAGCAGGGCGATGGCGTATTTGCAGGGCGTGGCGTATGGGCGGGTCTTGTCGCCAGAGCCGATTCGGCAAATGGCGGAGGCGGGTCTGCGACAAACTGCTCTGTGCTTCCGGAATAGAAGAGCAGGGTAGACCAGTCGGTGGACAGTTCAACCCAATTACTGTTGCCTGCTCCCTGATTGTTCGTGACACCATGCGTGTAAGCGGCATCCGGAGCGCGCCACCAATCTGCTCCGACGTTGGCGATCAGAGTCATTTTTGGATCAGTCGTCTTCATGTCGACTTGCACGTACACGGCATCGACGGCGCCAGCCTCATAGGCGCCTCGCTTTACAATCCAGAACGTGCCGTTGCGGGCGAGCGGAGGGCTGCTGACAACAATTGCGCCATCTTGGGGCTCGATCGTCATCTCGGTTGCGGAAGCTCTGGAAGCGTTCGTCGCAAAATGCGCTCCTGCAATCTCGTCTTCGCTTTGATCTTGGACGAGTAGCCACTCTTTTGTCGCCCGCGCACGAACGTAGGTCTTTGCGTTTGCTATGACGATCTTCGCTGCTGGATTCGAGTACTCGGGTTCGCCGTATTTTGGATAGATCGAGCCCAGTACGGTCACGGCCGTGAAATCAGGCGGCGGCTCGCCGTTTCCAGCAGGCTTGTACATGCCGTTGCACCAGGAATACGTGTTCGGTACGCCCGCCGGAAAGCCTTCGCTGTAGCCGGGAGTATTTTGCGCGATGAAGGCCAGCGTTGGCGGGACGGCCGTAACTTCGCGCGATGGAATTCTGGAGTCGTTCGCGGCAGATGGATTGTAGCCGACGGCCCAAAGAACGACAGATGCTGCGATCGTTAGGGACTTGAGCTCCTTGAAAAGCCTTATTGCACCGTGCCGCGGGAGAGTAACTTGCTCGTGAGCAGGAGATAGCATGGCAATAAGCCTTTACGCTATGGTGCGGGGCTTCCCAGCATCTGGTACTCGGCCCCTCGCCCGCTGACTTGACAAATCTCAAGAAATCCCCGCGGCGAAAGCGGCTCTTTGGCGACGGCAATCGCTCAGCGCCGTGCGGAAGGTGGCTGCAGCGGCCCGCGCCGTAAAGCCGGACACACTCGATTACGCGAGCCGCGTCGGCGTAGCGTCACCGCGGCGCAGATGAGTATGGGCAAGAAAATAAGCGAGTCCGCGAGGGCGGCAGCGCCCGGATTGACGGATCGGTCATGTTGGCGCTGTGGAACCACGGCAGCGGCGAAATGATCGCCTTTATCTGCAAGCGCCTGACTGGCTCTTTCATTCCCATCATCGCTCTTAAGACCGGGCGGGTTGCCTCCTTCGTCCAGTGTATCGCGAGTCCCTTTTATCGGGGGCCCGTCGCCGACGGACGCCGGCGTCGGCACGGGTGTGGTATCAACCCTGATGTTCAACAGCGCTGACGCCGAACTGGTGTTTCCATCGACATCGGTTGCCCGTGCAGTGAAGCAGTGATCCGTCTTCGTCAATCTGGGCGTTGTGAACCGCCATGCGCCGCTGGCGTTCGTCATCGCCGTGCCGATCTGTTTGGCCCCATCGAATACTACAATTGTGCTCCCGGCTTCCGCCGTGCCGATTAATTCGAGAGTCGGGGAACGCGTGACATTGCCAACAACGCCTGTGTCTGAATTGGACAAGGTAAACTTGGGTGGGGCTATCGTGGCAGAAGACACAGCTGGAGAGCGAGGCGATGCGGATCCTGACAGCGCCGGAGGAGAGGCCTCCTGAAATCGTTTCGTGCTCATGGAATAGTAACCAAGAGTTTTCCACTCGGTGGAAAGCCGGACCCAGTTGGTGCCTCCGATGCCGGGATTATTGCTGTGATCGTCGAGGTAGGGGGCGGTTGCGTCGCGCCACCAGTCGGCACCGACCATGGCCACCAATCTCAGATCCGGATCCGACACCCGCATATCCATCTGGACATAGACCGCATCGACCGTTCCAGCAGCATATGTTCCACGCGATCCGTACCAAAAGTGGTTGTTATACCCGGGCGGAGGGGCGTCAAAAGCCGTATGCGCACCCGAGAGCGTCATCACCTTCATTGGCAGTGCGACATTTCCAGCGAAGTCAGGAACGAAATGGCCGCCGGTCAACCGAAGCTTCAATTGGTCCTGGACCAACAACCACTCGCCCGTTTGCTTGACATGAACGTAGGTTTTCGCGTTGGCGATTTCGACGCTCGCACGCGGATTGAAGTAGTCCGGTGCTCCCACCTCCTGATAGGCTTGGCCCCATCCTTCGACGGCGGTGAAGTCTGCGGGAGGAGTCAGCTGCCCGCCCGAGTTCCAGCCCCGGTACCAGTTGTAGCTTGGTGGCACGCCAATAGGAAATCCTTCGCTCTGCCCGACGGTATTCTGCTTGATGAGATCCGAATTTGAGAAATCCAACGCGGCATCCTGAGGTTTGCTATCTTTTAGAACGGTGTCGACGAATGCCGTGCGCGCCTGTCCGTCAGTAGTGTCGTGTCCAAAGCCGACGGGGCATTCGGGTTCGCCATTCTCAAAGTGGGAAGTCTAGCCGGCGCGAGCTACGCGTAACCGTTGGCTGATGATCGTCCGGTCGTAAATCGACCGGCATTGGAGAAAAACAAAACCATGGATGTAAAATTGTCCAGCAGGTTTTCGGAGAAAAAGTAGATCAGCAGCACGGTAAAGAGAATCCTCGCTGCCTGCTGCCGTATCGAAAGGGCAATACAGAGCACGAACGGGACAAATACCAAGAGATTGAGAAGTCCGTATTCCGCCATCACCCGCAGGTAATCATTATGCGGCGGCAGAGGAAGGACGGTCAACACGCCGGTCTGATTTGCGCCATAGCCGAGCAGAATCCCGCCGAGCCCCTGGGACGAATATATTGCCCAGATGTTCGTCCAATGGGTGATGCGGAAAAACGCGGACATGTCGGTCGTGCCGGTCAATTCTATCAACTGTTTGGCCGGCATTCGCGCGACCGTGCTGGGTCCTAGATCCAAAATCAGGGCTATGGCGTTCAGTCCGGTCACAAATCGATCCAGCGCGCCAAGCTCAAACGCGAGAAGGCTACCAATCGCCAAGAGAAAGAACGCGACGAACACCTGCCCCCGGAGCGGGAAGACCGACCAGATGCCAAAGGAAATAACGGTGGCCATGGCGGGACCGACACGGTTCATCACGGCCGCATTGACGAATTGCAGGGCCAGCACCTTGTTGCCGTACCACGGTGACAAGGCAAATAATACGGCAGAGAAATACAGTGCCGCTGTATTCGTATTGGGAAAATATGAGAACACGTCGGGATATTCGACCCCCGTGTAGATCTTCGTCTCGCCGATGAACTTGAACAAGAGAGGCAAGGCGATGAGCGCGTAGAGGCATCGCTTCTCAGAGCGCCGAAAGCGACCGGAAACGCTTCGGCCTGCCACGAAAAATGAGTACAGAGACACGTACTTCAAGGCGGCGGCCAGCTCGAAGCTGCCGGTGTTAGCAAGGCAGCTGGCGCCGACGAATGCACATGAGAGAACCAGGAGGACCACGTAAAAGGTGCTGCCCGTTCCCGCGACAAGCACGAGATAGAATGAGAAGGCAATGAGCAGCAGGCTAACGGCGTTACTTATGACGTTGAATAGATCCGATCCTGTGAGGTGGTAGGAGAACGTCAGGAAATTCACGAGCAAGAGCCCGATGCAGGTTATCAAGAAAAACTGGTTCTTGAGTGCTATGGATGGTTGAACGGTATGTAACACCCGTTCTCTGTCTAAAGTCAGATCCTGCACGGCAAAGTATCTCCACCTTCGTCTATGGCCGCACGGCTCATGCCCAGTGTGCTCGCGGGGGCATGGCGTAACCCGCAGGAAACGCCGGAGAAAACGCGGCAGAGGAAGCATGTAGGCGATCGGCTCAAACCTGAATTGACGGTGGTCAATACCGATCCGGAAGCGCCGCCTAGAACGGCTCAGGTGCAGTGCGAGCAAACGGGGTCCCCGGTGGAACGAGGCAGAAGCATGTTATTTTCCAGTCCCTTCGCTCTCTTCTGGCGTCGGCAATGGATCATCTATTTGTGCCTTCTGGTCACATCCGGTGCAGCGTTCCTGTACTATGCGGTCTCGGGCGAGCGTTATGAGGCATATACCCTTCTACGAGCAGGGCAGGGTATCAAGGAGCGATCAGGCAATGCCACTAACAGCCCTCTGGGCGAGGGCGTTGACCTTCAAAGCCGAATGGAGTCGTTGTCGCGCATCGCGAAAATCGATCACGTGATCCTGGAGGCGGCGGCTGCGGTAGGGTACGATCGCTTGTCCTCGAACTCAAATCCGACGCTGTTGGCGCAATTCTGGCAGTGGGGGAAAGAAATCGACTTCGGTGACGCGTTCGCCAAGGAACCAGCGGGTTCGAGGCCGCGGCCCGAAGAGCAGGCGGCCATGCAGCCCGAAGCACGAGCGGAGATAGAGCGCAACCAGTCTGCGATTTTGAGTTTGCGGGACCGTGTTGTTGCGAAACAGGAAGGGCGATCAGACCTGCTTCGAATAACGTTCCGACACGCAGACCCATCGATTGCGGCGAGCTACCTGAATGAACTTGCAAACGCATTGGTCGCTATTCAAGGCACCGACGTCCAAATGCCGGGCGCACAGGAGTTTTTCCAGCAGCAGACGAAGCGCCTCGAAGAAGAGGCCGAGGTAGCGGCGGCCAATCTGAAAACGTTCTCGGTCGAGGCGTCGATCTACTCTGTCGACGAGCAGCGGCAGCTCCTGCTCAAGCGAGCGAATGATTTGGCAGCGTCGATCTCAACCACGCGCGGAATAATAGAAGAGCGAAAAGGGCAGAGGCAGGCGATCACGGATCAGCTACAGGTCCTGAGACCGGTTTCACAATCGAAAACTGTCAGCCGAATGGTGAAGACGCTCGGAGGGCAAGATCCCCGGAAGGCTGCAGAAAGTGCCGCGAAGGAGCCAGATCAGCCTGACGAAATTCCTCCGCTGCTCCTGGTGAAAGTCTACCAGGACAACATGTCCACACTCATGAAAGTGAACGCGGACCTCAATGGATCGACCTTGCTGCTGAGCCAGTTGGGCACTGAGCTCGAGAATGTGAACAAGGACCTCGCGTCCCTGTCCGCGAAGGAAGCCGAATATGGTCGACTGAAACGCGCCCTGACCACGTCATCGGCGGCGGCCGCGCACTACGCAAATCGTATCCTCGAGGAAGAGATCAGCTCCGAGGTTGCGAAGAAGAGTCAGTTATCGAGCCTGCGAGTCGTTCAGAGAGCGATAACGCCGACCGCGCCCGTGTTTCCACAGATTCCGCATCTCATCGGTCTGGCCTTGATAGGTGGCATTCTGCTGGGTTTTGCGCTCATCGTTGGTCCCGATCTCGCAAGGGGGGCGATGGCCAGTCATGAGAAGCGTGAAGTTGACGTCGGAGACGATGATCTGGTGGATTTGCTGGTTGCCCGCCGAAGACGTGAAGCGTCGAAGTAGTCTGGTTTCGTCCGCCGCGTGCGGGCGAATATCCTCCGGGCGATTTACGAACGAGCAGGTTGACTTCGGCGGCGCTTCAGCACGGGTGAAAGCATAGCACGTCCAAAATGTGTCGCTTGCAATCCGGCCTTAAGCAGGTCGATGACTGGGGATGGAAGGGCGGGCATCAACTCGTTACGAGTGACGAGGGTACCATCACCGCGATCGATGTCGCATTCGGACGCTCTTCTCATTCGGTCCTGCCATGATGCCGCTTGGAATATAGCCGCTTTGGCATGTTCGGCAGACCAATTCGGTCGAGCACTCGTCACGAGGGTCCGGTTTGCCTCATGCTTGAAGAGCACGGGTTGCTGTTGGCGTATTTCGAGCCGGCGAGATATCTGACCTGGAGAGCGGTAAGGAAAGTGCTTCAGGCGAATTCGCGAAGGAAACGTTCGGCCACGGTTATCGGGCCAGATCAATCCACCCCAGTGGAGGTCGTTCCGATGACGAACAAATCGCGGCTCGCTCCAGTTGTTCTGATAGAATCTAAGCCGTTCCGAAGCGGCTCGGACGAGCCACTTCGCGGGATTTTGCTGGTAGCTGTAGAGATCAACGTCGGTGAAATAGAAGTTGAAAGAAGCGGAAAACACCAAGCCGTATTTGTCGGGTACGGCTGACAGGAAGGCGATGGGGTCGTCGATGTATATTTCGTCGGAATCGAGCCTGCACCACCAGTCCCCGGCGGATGCGATGCTTCTGCGCGATTCGAATATTTCCCCACGGAGTTCGTCCGTGAAGATGCGGTCGTCGCGGCCAACGATTTCCACCTTCGACGTCGTGCGGGCAAATTCCTGGACCGTCTCCCAAGTGCCGTCGACGCTGCCATTGTCAAACACAAATATCTTATCGCTCCAGCGAAGCGCTGCCTCCAGTGCCTCCGCGACAATATCGTTCTCGTCCCGAACGCAGCAGATGCTGAATATCTTCATGGCGTGACCGTACTCGCTCCTGGTTCGCTCAGTGGCTCGCACGTTGAGCGAGGCCTCGCTTCGAGTGATGTCGCAATACACAGTCAAAAATCACGTTTTGCCCCGAGGGATTTGTCAACGGTCAAGTTGGCGGGGCGGTTCTCCACCCATAAACGGAGCGAACTAGCAGCGAAACTGTATTGCAGGGGAGCGGCATGGCTGTGAAAGAGAAATTGAAGTCCATAGTTCGGTCGACAGGGTACGAAATCCGCCGCCATCATCCGGATCTGGTCGAGTTTCTCCGTTCTCGCTCGATCAATGTGGTCCTGGATGTCGGCGCTAATGAAGGGCAGTTTGCGCAGGAAATACGATCGCGCGGCTATGAAGGGAGGATCGTGTCGTTTGAACCGGTGGCGGAAACCTTCAAGCAACTTCACCGGAATTGCGCGTCAGGCAGCAATTGGGATTGCCGGAGAATGGCTCTTGGTGACGCCGCCGGCGCAATAGAAATGAACGTCAGCAAGAACACCGCGATGAGCTCGATCGTCAGCCAGACGGACATTGGCCGCAGCAGTATCTACGAGGCAGATGTAGTCCGTGTCGAAACGGTCCCAATCGAGACCCTGGACGCCATTTTTGCGGAGTTTGCCGGCAGCCGTGTATTCCTGAAGATTGATACGCAGGGTTTCGAGCGAAACGTATTGACTGGCGGCAAACAGGTCCTTTCGTGCCTGTTTGGAGTGCAATTGGAGCTACCTCTAATCCATCTTTATCAAGGCACGTGGAGCTTCGACGAAGCGGTCCGCTTCATGCGAGAGGCTGGATTCACGTTGGCGCAGATGCGTCCGGTTACGTACTACTCAGAGGATCCAGTGTCGCTGCTCGAGGTCGATTGCGTATTCAGGCGGACGGATTATACGGTCGTTGCCTAGTGTTTCATTTATTGAGCGGCGTTCGGCGCCGTCATCCAATCAGGTGAATGCTGGGTGCTCGCGCCTCGGGAGCGATGCCGAACTATGCTCGGACTTGCCGCGAGCGGAGGCTCACCACAGAGATGCCGAAGAGCAGCCGGTAACGCCAGAGTGCCATACCAGCAAACGTAATCAGGATTGCCCCGCCTGCGCCGTGCAGCCCCACTATCGGGAGCAATATCATCTGCGCGATGACCAGCACGCAGACCGATGCGACGTTCGTCAGTGTCGTGATTTGATCGCGATGTGCAGTAAACAGGCCCATACCCAGGAATTCCGTCACATAGCGAAATGCGATGCCAGCAACTATGAGCCAGAATGCCTGCCAATGGCCGGCGAGTGAAGCCTGCTTCAGCCAGGGCGCGAGAATTTGGAAAGCCGAGGCCACCGCAATGCTCAGCGCCGCGGTGGCCAAGATCGTCGTTTGGAGGAATTGCCAGGCCAGCTGGCTGTGAGCAGGCAGTCCTCCGGCCTTATAGGCGTTGATGAGAAGAGGACGCTGCTTCTGTCCGAGAACCAATCCGAGGAAAGCGGTAGCTGCATTCGCTACGGTCCAGAACAGGAAATAGATGCCTGCAGCCTCAATACCTAGAAACAGCGTGACCAGATATCGATCGACATACTGGCTCGCGATGAAGCTGAGATCGCTGACATAGAAGAGCACGGAGCTCCGGAGGGTGCCTGTGATCACAGATGCCCGAAACGGAAGAGAAAAGGCAGCTCGCCAGGGCCACGACCAACTCAGGTAAACGAAAAGCACAAGTGAAGCCAATCCGCCTGCGAGCCAGAATGTAAATAGGTAGGAGAGCGTTCTAAGGGTCGGATCCCAAGCGGCTAGCGGGATATAGACAAGGATCCAAGCGGCACTGCGGAGGAAGGCGATTGCGTTGGCCGACACGTGGTTCTGTATGCTGGAAAGGAGGTAGAAGACGTCGTTGCCCACCTGTTCGAACAACATCGCGGCGACGATGAGAAGCCAGAGCATTGGTGTGTCGAATATGACTGTGATGACAACGGTAGATGCCAACAAGACAGCATAGACCGACAACACGAAGGTCCAGTGATGCCGCATGCTATCGGTCAGCTCGTCGGCGGAGGCGGTTACCGCGTTGCGCATCAACAAATGGTTCATTCCAGTGTTGACGACCACAGGCACGATTGCAATCGCGCCGGAGGCGAGTCCATACATGCCGAGGGACGATAGATCGAGGTAGTGAGCGATGAAGAGCGCAAGGGCGAATTTTGCCCCCATCACGCTGGCCCGCATCGCTACGATGATGAGGACGATGACGAAACGGCGGGCTGAAGCAGGCATGGAGGCAGGGCTCGCTATCTTCGTGTTGGATCGGAACGATGGGTAGCGTGCACGTAGGCTTGCACCGCGAGATCGCGCCGGACGCTCCCGGTCTGCAGAGTGCGCAGCAGGAACTGGATGAACTGGCGAACATACATGTGGTCGAGAGTGTGCATACAGCCAGCCGATGAGTTGACGGCCGTCAAGAAACGCATGGCTCAAGATCGAGCTACCGGCGGCGATTGTGTGCATGATGGCAGATCTTGCGGGTATGGTTGACGAGGAACGGGCTCAGCTTTGGCTGAGTTGCTAGGCCGCTCGTCCGGGTGCGCGACGTTGAAATGTGCGTAGGTGGTCGGCGAGGAGTTTAGGACAACTGACCTTGGCCACGAACCGGAGGAGTGCCTGGGGCGTGGCACCGTATAGATCGCGGCGAAATCGCCACATGAAATCCAACAGAGGATGGATCGCACCGCCGCTGGCGCGAAAGTCTGACAGGGCGATCAGCCCACGGTGCGCAAAGCAGCGCCTGGCCTCGATCTGGATCGCCTTGCGCTGTTGGGGGTCGGCAACGTGGTCGGTTGCAGTACGGACGATGAGGTCGGCCACCTTCCGTCCGTCGAGGAGAAGCTGCTCGGCTCCCAGCCGCGCCGTCTCGGACGTATTGTGATAGGTAAACGTCGCGCAGGCCTCATTCACGAAGCCGGATTTACCTAGGAGAAGCAGCGGCGCCCAGGCAGCGATATCGGCGGTATGAGGCAGCTCAAGCGGGAGGCCGCCGCGCGCTCGCAGAAGGTCGGTCCGCATGAGAACGCTGCACATTGTGACGGTAATCTGGTCCGTCAGAAAGGCCAGGAGGATATCGGTGCCGTCCCAAATTCCGGTGTGGTGAGATCGGCTGCTGCGGGCAGGCTTCGTTCGTCCAAACGACGCCGCAAAAAGGTCGCTCAACGTGATGACCGTTGAAAGGTCCGGCTGCTGCCTGATCAAGCGTACGCATCGCTCCAGTATCGAGGGCGCGATCCTGTCGTCGTCGGCAACAAAGAGAATGTAGTCGCCTTTCGCACCCGCAAGGCAAGCGTTCCAGTTTGGAAGCAGGCCGATATTCGTGCTCTGGTTGATGACGCGCAACCTTGCGTCGTCGAATTCGGCCAGCACTTTATCGGTGTCGTCCGGAGAAGCGTTGTTGGAGACTAGAATTTCGAAATGCGGGTAACTTTGCGCCAGCGCGGCAACAACGCATTCCTTTAGCAGAGCCGAGCGGTTGAATGTGGGAATGGCGATCGTTATCAGCGGACAGGCGAGGTCGGTCGAGATGTCTTTGGATTGCATCACTGAATCACCGAACCGCAAAAATCGAAGAGGCGGCTTGCTGGGGAGGGCGCGGTGCAATCGCACGCGCGGGTCCAATGTCCGCGCGCGTGGCAGGCGTTGTTCGTTTGTGCAACAACAAATCAGCGAGGGTCTGACCGTCGCTGAAGATGCGGGCTTGCACGACTGAACTCCATTCTAGTAATTCATACCGGGCGCAAGGTCTTGTTCGTTACATGCAGTATGTGAGTTGGACTCGGGCCGGAGTTGACGGTCATCAATTGCGTCCCGGTCGCGGCCGACCCATCGTGCTCGCCCTGATATCGCTCGCACGCCAAGTGCGCGGCGAGAGATTGACGCCTGACGCGATCGACTTGGTCAAACCAGTCCGAAACAAACGAAAGGAGGGCGCCGCAGCGGCGCCCTCCTTTGACTTCTCTTGCATCGCTACGTTCGAGCGGATCTAGTGCTGTGGCAAAGCGAGCGTCTGGTCGGCTATATTGTTGCTCGCTGTGCCGGTGATCGAAGTCGTGGCAACACTCGAACTGGTCATACTCGTCGCGGCATATTGCTTCAGTAGGCTAATCGACTGATCCGCACTGGCGAGTGCTGCCGCCGATGGCGCGCTCGGCGATCTGGCCGTCAAGGCGACGTTATCATAGAGCGCCCCGAGCCCGTCGCTGCCTTGGCCCGCAACCTCGCGGAAGGTCAGGCGATCTTGTCCCCCGGTCCCTACCACCGTGAAATCGTAGGTTTGCCACGAATTGCCGGGTGGCACGGTGGCAACGACCGAGCCGTTCCACAGTACCTCCATGGAGCAGGTTGAAGCTGTAAAACCGGGACGCGCGCGCGCATCAAAGGACAGGCCGTAACTCTGGCCCGTAATGGTCTTTACGTCTTGGTAGAAGCCATCCTGGGCTCCCTTATAGTCGAGTTCACCGTAGTTTTTCCCATCGGTGGCCTGCACTCCGTTGAGGTTGTTCCAGAGCTCGATGGCGCTGCCACTGATGGCCGTCCAGCCGGGAACTGAGCTGAAAGCTCCCCAATGGCCGGTATCATAGGCGGCCAGAGAGGATGACTCGAAAGACCCGTTCACCAGCAAGTTCGTACCCGTTGCCGGCTCCGTTGTTGCTGGGGCAGAGGTGGTGGCGGTCAAGGTGACATTGTCATACAAGGCACCGAGGCCATCGCTGCTCTGGTTCGCAGCTTCGCGGAAGGTGAGGCGATCCTCTCCGCCCGTTCCAACCACCGAGAAATCGTATTTCTTCCAGGAATCTCCGGGGGGAACGGTAGCTATGACCGAGCCGTTCCATAATACCTCCACGGTAGTTGTCGAGCTCGTGAAGCCGGGGCGCGAACGGGCGTCGAAAGACAAATCGTATCGCTGTCCTGCAACGGTTTTGACGTCCTGGTAGAAGCCATCCCGGGCGTCAGCATAGTCGAGCTCTCCGAAATTCCCTCCGTCGGTGGCTCGCACATTTTCGAGGTTGTTCCAGAGCTCGATCTTGCTGCCACTCAGGGCGGTCCAGCCTTGAAGGGAGCTGAAGGCTCCCCAGCGGCCGGTATCATAGGCAGCCAGAGATGCAGTCTCGAAGGAGCCGTTGACCAACAGGTTCTTCGAAGTGTCTGCCGGCGGAGAAACTACGGGGGGCTGCGAGGCCGCATTTACTTTCACACTTAGCTGCAATGACGCCGAGCTGGTGTTGCCTGCGGCGTCCGTTGCCTTCGCAGTAAAGCTGTGAGTGCCGCTCGCCAATCCGGCCGTGAGAAGACTCCAGGCGCCGTTCGCGCCGGCCTTTGTCGTGCCGACCACGGTCGTGCCCTCGAACACTTTGACAGTGCTACCAGCTTCCGCTGTGCCAGTTAACGTCAGGCTGCTTGCGTCTGTGGACTTGTCTCCGACAGTGCCGGTGTCCGGTGTAAATGCCGTGATCTGCGGTGCGGCGGGCGCCAATGTATCGGTCGGCAGGACTGGCGGAGTTTGTGACGATCCGAGCACCCCGGGAGGCGGATTGGCCTGGAATGCCGCGGGGCTTAGGGAGGTGTAGCCAATTGTCTTCCATTGGGTCGAGAGTTCAACCCAGTTGGTTCCGCCGATGCCCGGATTGGTGCTGTGGTCCGCAAGGAAAGGCGCGCTTGCATCGCGCCACCAGTCGGCGCCGACCATGCCGACCATTTTTGCATTGGGATCGGTCACCCTCATGTCCATCTGGACGTAAACGCCATCGACCGTTCCGGCGGCGTAAGTCCCCCGCGATTTGTACCAAAAATGATCGTTGTACCCGTCCGGAGGGGCATCGAAACTGACGCCTCCGCCCGCCAGCGCGGTTCCAGGCATCGCATAGGCAGAATTTCCGGCGAAGTCAGCGCCGAAATGCCCCCCGGTCAACCCGAGCTGGTTTTGGTCTTGCACCAATACCCATTGGCCAGTTTGTTTGATGTGGACGTAAGTCTTCGAGTTAGCGATCTGGACGTCCGCATTTGCGGAAGTAGACTTTCCCTCTTCCGGATAGACCTGCCCCCACCCTTCGACGGCCGTGAAGCCAGCGGGTGGCGTTAACGATCCGCCTGCGTTCCAACCCTGGTACCAATTCCAACTATGAGGCACGCCCAGCGGGAATCCTTCGCTATTCCCCAAGGTGTTTTGCTTGATCAGATCAGAAATTGAGATTCCCATTCGTCCCCCTGTTTCATTTCCAGTTGCCAACTTTTGGCGCAGATTGACGCACGGCAAACTGATCGCTTCCAGCAGTCTGGAAACGTGCTCGGCCGCTCACGTCGGCAACCGAGCGAACGCTACTTTTGATAAAACGCGAATGTCACTGGAAGGACGGGTACGAGACTACCCGCTGGCGGGCATGAATCGGACTTACCGAATCGCATTACAACGCTCCCCGAAAAATGAACCAACGCAAAGCAAACTTCAATCATGAAGCCGCTCCAATCTTGGCTTTAACGCACATCTAAGTCCCACATGTGCATTCGACTGTTTCACAGTCGGCTGAACGCCACGTTCAATGCTGACAACGCATTTTGTCTTCAATGTGATAAAAATGGAGTGATCCTTTGGGCGTTACGTGACATCGCCGTAGATTGCGCCGTTTTCGAGCGCAAATTGCGCGTCAACTTGTTTTTCGGGCCG
>Ga0105239_10002569_pt1 | contig 23020 bp, 19 predicted proteins | sample KBSC44metaG_FD_92761 | JGI IMG/M metagenome (GOLD analysis project Ga0105239, IMG submission 92761) | Corn rhizosphere microbial communities from Kellogg Biological Station, Michigan, USA - KBS C4-4 metaG | ecosystem: Host-associated > Plants > Roots > Rhizosphere > Soil | place: Michigan, USA... | reverse complement strand
GCGAAGCTTTTGGGATTACTTAGTCTGTGGGTTTTATCTCTTTGCCTCTCACCGTTTTGTTTAATTACTTCTCTCACTAATATAAAAACAACCAAAAAGTAACTATTGATTTTTTGGAACACTTTATGAACGAATGTAAACAACCCACTTTTATCATTCGAATCAAAAAGGCGCTTAAAAAGCCTTTTATTAGAGCAAAAAATGAGCCGAAACCGCAAAAATTTTTATCGAAACAGTAAAAATGGTTCGAAAAAAGCGTCCACTAAACGTCTACGTTTTTATATTTCTTAATAAAAATCCAGGATGAAAGTATACGCCATATATATTTTTCAACTTACTCAGTGTCGAGAGAACTCTTTTTTCCGCAAACCAATAACGATCCAATATCCGTGCGGAAACGTTTTACATCTTCCAGACCCCGGTATCCCCAACCCGGCTCAAATCGTTTTTGCTCTTCTTCGCTCAGGGGCGTATCGCACCGTAAGCGCTCGGATACAACTGCCGTAAAACCAGCCTTTTCCAACAATAAACGGAGTTCTTTTTCAGCATAGAGCTTCATTGGAATATCCACGAACTGAGGCCAAGTGTGACTGTAAGGATTTTCTTTGTAGAAGTCAACCATTACCCAAACGGAACCACCGGGAGCAAGAACACGATTCCATTCTTTTAAGGCTTTAAGCGGATCCGGAAAGTAATAAAGAGCCTCAACCGAGAGTATACGGTCAATGGACTCCGACGGAAAACCCAAAGCATCCGCAGAACCAACAATATAAGCCACATGTTCAGGATTATCCAGGTGGCTACCTGCATCCTCAATCATTCGAGCAGAAACATCTATCCCTGTCACATGTCCAGACTCACCGACTCGCTGAGCCAGGGCTCTGACAGCATAGCCATTACCGCATCCAACATCAACGCACTGAAGCCCTGCCTTAAGGTCCATCATGGCCAAAATCTGCGAAACAGCAGGCCAATGATTACTTTCCATGACATCATCACGGCCTACTTGTGCCCAGTCGTCAAACCATCGGCTTGCAGCTTCAATCGACATTAACGCGTTCTCTTTTAATTGCGGCTCTTTGACTACTGATTATACTCAATAGTCGGGAAAGGTTTCTCTTTCCATTGTTTGTACCCGCCCTGAAGCGAGTAGACATCTTTGTAACCCATTTGCTGGAGAACATCCGCAGCAAGGGCTGAACGACTGCCGCCACCACAATAAACGACAACCGTTTTGCTCGGATCAGGAATTGTATCCGATACTTCCAGTTCCAAGACACCCCGAGGAATATTGATGGAGTTTTCAATCCGTGAATGAACGTGATCATTAGCTTCACGAACATCAAGAATAATCATATTCTTTTTTTCGTCGACCCATTGACGAAAGTCCGCTTGAGATATTTCCCGGATCTTGCTTTTCGCTTCACTTACAAAGTCTTGCCAAGTTTTTGGAGAAGTCGTGGTGGTCATACGAAGGCTCTCTTCCTTACTTAAATTGCAAATACTTAATAACAGCTTATTATAGCGGGTTATTGCTTAACTCCCACTAGCCGATCGGGTGCCTTCATGGGTTCGGGAATGGGCGTTCCCAACTGTTTTGCTAGGAACCAGCGATAATCAATGCTTGGAAAGGGATTATCAATATCTGTAATTTCAGCTAAATCGACTTCATTGAGTTGCCTATCCGCTAACATATCGCAGAGCTTGTTAAAGCGGGCAGTATGCCCTTCAAAACGCTCAATAGCATAGTTTTTAGCCTGGAAGGTTGTCACCAGGAAGGGCCAGTCGCTACTTTGCAACAAAAGAAGTTCTCTTAAAGCCTGATTTAATACCCTCTCTTCGAGAGAACCTTTTGCAACAGAGGGGTACTGCTCCGTAATATGACGGAAGCGAGTCTCGGCAGAGTGGATAATCGGCCACATCCAATTGGTATCGTTATTGTTCCAAACCCAGTAATGGCCACCTTGTCCCCATGTACACTCCGGAAGCTCAATCGCAATCTTGGGAGGATGTTTTTTCAAGTAGCCACTGGCCGTCTCAATTTCAAGTGTTTCGCAAAGATGCATGCCACGGATAACATGCTTCAGCCAAGTCACACCTTCAAACCACCAATGCCCGTATAACTCGGTATCGAAAGACACCATAATCAGGTTATTGGAATCCTGAGTCTTGTTGTAGTTGTCGCGGAGAATGTCGTTCACCAGAGTGACGAAGTGATCCGCATGGGATTTTGTTTGGTTAAACGCCAGTACCGGATCGTAAAGCATTTTATCGCCCTGATCGGCATCCTTACTGGTTAAACGCCAGTACTTCATACCGGAATTCACGTCTTTCCGGTGAAACTCCCGGTATAAGCCATCACCGGGATATCCGTGCGCACCGGACCAAACCTGGAAGCTGGAACGGTTATCACGTCCCATAACGGCGACAGGATAGTCTTTCAAAAAGTAAGCTTGGTTGGTTTTCAAGCCGGTTTGCTTACCGTTTTTCATTGGAATATTTTGAATGTGACGATACACGCCAAAGTCACGACGACTTTCAGAAGTCGTACTGCCTTCTATCGCATGGTATTCCGTGAAAAAGTACTCAATACCATACTCGTACAAGAAGGCTTCCAGCCCAACACGTAAAACCGGATTACCGGTTTCCGGATCAATTTGTTCTTCGGTTGGACGGTATGCACATTCAGGTAACCAAATCCCTTTTGGAGCACGACCGAAATGCTTTTTATAAGCTTCAATCCCGGTACGTATTTGCGCCTGGATACTTTCATCGGTTCCCAGCAGGGGCAAGAAGCCATGGGTAGCACCCGAGGTTGTAATTTCAATACAGCCTTCATCTTGCAATTCACGAAAGGCTGATAAAAGGCTTCTTTGGTACTTATCAGTAAAGTCCCGCAAGATGGCTGTGTAATAGCTTTCGTAGTAAGCCGCCAAATAAGCTTTATGCTCGGAATGAGGCGTACCATCCGGATAGAGTGCGACATCTTTTTGAATAGCTTGAATACGCGTATTCATGTAGGTCTCAAAGCCATCTTTGAGATATTCATCAGCCATCATTTCAGCCAAAATCGGTGTAATACCGATGTTGACCCGAGCTTTAATACCCTCATCCCGTAAGTCAGTCAACGCATTAAGGAGCGGAATATAGGTCTCCAACATAGCGTCATACAGGTTTTCTTCCCCAAAAGGCCACATTCCAGCCTTTCGGTAAAAAGGCAAGTGACTGTGTAACATCAGGACAAATGAACCGTATTTCGACATATGCCTTAAGGGACCTCTCAAAGCTAGCTACTCATCGCCAGATTGTACACGACATGCCAATGATTTAAAAGCCACTACCAGTCAGTTTACTGGAAGAAACCTTCTCATTTTCTCCCCATTCATGCCGCCTAACAAGGAACTCAACAGAAAAACAGTGTCAATATTATAGAAGCAATTTTGAATGACCTTCGGACTTAAATAACAAATCAGGATGTCCCTCTGTTTATTTTTGAGTGCAATCGTTATGCTAACTTCCGTAACCCCTTATGGGCTTGCTCCACTTCCGTATTGGAATGGTGCTGAAGCAGCCAATATGTACCCACCTCGCCAGTTAATGCAAACCAGTGGTGTACCGTTAATTCCTACTCCCCGTAGAAGACGAGAACACGAAGGACCTTCTTATGCTTTATTGGGAGGCAAGCTGGGAGCGGTAATTGCGTCCGCCATCGTTTGGCCAGCCTTAGCTGTTGCAAAAGCCTATAGCAATCAAAAACCCGCCAGTCGCATTGCAACGATGCTCCAACGCCAGCAATATCCGGTTTTATTTATAGCGGCTTTAGCGACCCCGGTCCTTGGATTTTTACAGGGCTGGCTTGCTGGCGGACTTTATGGGTTTATGAAAGCCCTCGGTAAGGCTGAAGGCGGAGAATAAAAAGTTTATTCACAGCATAAATGAAACATCTGACTGATTACAGTCTTTTCTGAAGATGTCCTAATAACTGCATGATAGCTTGTTTTAGGAATCAAAACGAATTTTAGGGCTATACCTTTACTTTGGCTCACATACTCAATTACCAAGTGTCAGCGAACGCCATCCTCCGTTCGCAACTTTTTGGGTTTAGGGACTTAATGCGTATACCCATCCGTGTATAAGTCCACTAATGTGGGTAGTCAGCGGGTATCAGCTTATTTCTCGTAAAATTATACGCTCTCACCATCTGGGCCCATTCGGATTTCCCATACCAAAAATTGCCAATCATTATTTTTATTCCTCAACAGGATCCCTTCTACGCTTATGCAAATTCTGTTTCCCTACTCTTCACAACAAAGCAAAACAGCTTCTTTTGCAAAAAAACCTCTGGCTTCGCCTGCATTTGGCAGGGCGGTAACCAATTCCAATACAGACACCGTCTCTAACTTAGACGCTTTTAAAGCAAGCAAGATCTCAAACAGGGCTGATACAAAGCTCAAAACCTCTCCTCCATTGAGTTACCAGAAAATAGAAACCCGTCATGACCCCATCATTGGGAACATCGATATTTATCGCTTTTCCAATGGCTTAACGTTTTATGGATTGCAGAAAAAAGACATTCCCTTAGTCTCTTTCGGAGATTTGTATTATACCGGCTCGGGCATTGAAAAAGAGTGGAACGACGGGGCGGCTCATATCCTGGAGCATATGATCTTTAAAGGCACCAAAGACATTAAGCCGGGTGAGTATAGCCGCCAGCTTGAAAACATGGGCGCTTATGATAACGCCATGACCGATCGAGACTATACCTTCTATTTGATTAATAAAATTCCCAAAGAACGTTTGGCAGAAGCCATTAAACTCCAAGGCAGTGTTCTTGCACGTCCTTTGGTTGACGCCAAGGAACTGGAGAAAGAAAAAGGCGCCATTCTAGAAGAATTCAACCGTTTCTATAACAACAAGCACTACAAAGCTTATGATGCCATCCAGGGAGCCGTTTGGCCGGATCACACCTATGGCAGAAAGCACTTCGGCTTAGGGCCCAAAGAAAACATTAAAGCCTTAACCCGTGAAGAACTTCTCGACTTTTATGGAAAGCACTACGGTCCCAATAACCATACTATTATTGCTGTGGGTGACTTTGATTTAAAAAGCACCCTGAATACTATCGCTCAGCACTATAATCACCCGTTCCCGCCAACCGGGGAAGAATTTCCAAAAAATCTAGGCAAAGCCGATCATAGCCATCGAGAAACACCTTTTAAACTCCATCCCAGCCCTAAAGAAAACAATCTTCACGATGAAGAAATGAAGATGGCCATGCATATCCAGGGTGTGGAAGGACCTCGCCCTGGCACAGCAAAAGCCAATCGTGAATCCGTAGCTCTTGACATGCTTTGCGACATTTTAGGTGGCGGTCAAAGCTCACGACTCCATCAACAACTGGTAGAAAAAGAACAACTGGCAACGAGCGTTTCCATGTCTTTCGATCGCCGAAAAGAACGTTCTGCCATTTTTATTGATGCCCACGCAGAACCTCAAAATATGGACAAGGTGCGCCGAATTATTCAAGAACACCTTGAAAAAGCACAAAAAACGCTTGTCACTCAAAAAGAACTCGATAAAACCATTACCCAAAATGAAAGCGCACTTGCCGGTGTTTCGGAAAGAACTCCCAAGTTATTATTCAGCCTTGCACAAACGCTTGGCACCCATACTTTTGACCAGAATTACAGCAAACGCTTAGACATGGTTCGCAGCATTACACCGGATGAACTTCAACAAGTGGCGCGTGATTACTTAGCACCCGATAAAATGAAGCATGTAAACCTTTTACCCAAGGGCATTAAATTCGGACAAACTTCTCTACAAAGCACCTTAAAAAATAACCCGACCCTAGCCAGCCCGTCTGCTTTACGCTTTGGCCGGGCAGTCCCCCTGCATTCATCTCAAAACTTACTGGATCACTCACAGATTCTAAAAGACGGATCTGAGTTGATCGTACGTCATAAGCCCGGTCATTTAAGAACTGCAATTTCCGTCCAGGTAAAAGGTGGCAATAACGCAGATCCTGAGGGCTTGTCCGGACTAAACGATTATTTGGCTGATTTGATGATTCGGGGAACAAAAAGCTTATCGGCGAGTGAAATCCAGCATCGCATAGAAAATAAAGGCATTTCCCTGGGAATCAGTAGCGGAGAAAATTCCACAACCCTCCATATGAGTGGCTTAACCAAATACAAAGATGAAATGATAGCCCTACTCTCCGATATTATGAATAACCCGGCTTTTGAGAAAAAGGAACTCGATTTCAATAAAAAGCAAATGCGGGATAACTACCAATCCAGTCTGGACTTGGTTCCAATGAGTACTTTAGATCAAATTCTATATGAAACTCGCTATCCGGAAGGTCATCCGTATGGAATTACAACCCATCGTTTAATTCAAAAGGCTGAAAAAGTCACACCTGAAACCATTCGTCAAAGTTATCAGCAATTATTCAAACGACCCAATATCACCATTTCCACATCCGGTGGGCTTTCGGAAGAAGAGGCACTACACGCTTCAGAAAAGATTCTGGAAAAACTTCCTACCTCTTCAGAAGTATTACAAGGCAAGATAGTTACAGCTGCGCGCGAAAAGATGGAACAAATTGAGCTGAAACGACTTTGGGATGCACCGTCCTCAAGGCATCCTGATAAGCCAGCCATGCAGCTATTGAACTCCATCTTAAATGGCTCCGAAGGGCGACTTTTTAAGCGCTTCCGTGAAAATGAGCATTCATTAGCGTATGCAGTTTATACCAGCTATTCCCCGGGTAAGCGGAACGGAAGCTTAATTTTCTATGTGGGCACTGATCCCAAAAACACAACCAAAGTGCAAACCGTCCTTCAAGATGAGCTCAACAAGCTGATGAACGAAGCTCCCTCTAAAGAAGAGATGGATCGTGCAAAAGAACAGTACAAAACAGGCTATTTGGATGGAATGGAAACCAACGATGCCATCAGCAGCTATTTAAGCGCTCACCACGGTTTGGGCTCTGATAGCCTTGAAGAAAGTTTAGCTAAGCTGGATCGGGTGACGCCCGAACAAGTGAAGGCCGTTGCCCGAAAATATCTGCGTCAGCCTTCCATCACAGCAATCGTTGCTCCTAAAGCCGTCCTTAAAGAACATGGATTGCCCGATCCCATCAGTGTTGGACTTCCCCTGGAAAAAGCAAAAAATTAGTAAGAGCTAGGTAGTTCCAAGTACTTTATCCCGCTCTTGCTCGTTTAAGACGGTTTCTTTAGCTTTAGCTGGGCAAATCTTCATAAGACGCTCTTTCAAAGCTCTATCCACAATCGCTCCATTCATATCCTTTGCCGAACAGAGCTTTCCTCCTCCTTGAGAATAGTCTGGAATCAAATTTCCAGTTACATCCTGACCCTTAACTTTAAAATAAACTCCTCTTAAGTCCGCACCAGCAAGCTCGGCTCCATCAAACAAAAATTTGCCTTCCTAAAATCTGTATTATCCATTTTTGCTTGCTCTAGATGCGCTCGCGCCAAGTGAGCATGCTGTAGATCCGTATTAGTCAAATCTGTTTTATTGAGATATGCTTTTGATAAATTTGACCATTCAAGTTTTGCATTGTTAAAATGGCCCCCTGTAAGAACGGTTTCAGTAAAAAATGAATACTTCAAATGTGCATTTTCAAAACTAGCAAAAGGAATTATGGCTCGATTTAACTTGATACGGTTCAATGATCTACCGTCAAATGTGAGCCAAGGTACTTCGCGTGTTATCTGCTCACTTGTACGAATCTGACTATTGATTAGTATTTTTTTATCTCGTTCTTTTAACTGAGCCAGTTCAACTTGAATATCGTTTAAAGCTTCTGGCTTTTTACTAAGAATGTCATTTGATTGCATCTTTAATAAGAGAAAGCCATCAAGCCACTGAGCATCCTGTTGATATATGACTTTTACAAGCATCCTCCCTGTTTGCAAAAGCTTTGAGGGATTATTTTGCAACCCTTGCTTATTTCTTCTTAAAAGTTGATAGAGCTTCAATGACTCATTTTCATCATAGCTGAGTTCAATGGATTTTTTTTGTAGTAGCCGTTTTTGTTGACTTACCCAATTTTGAAATACAAAGTATCGATTAAATCCAATAAAAACCATTATTGGCATTAAAACAATTAAAAAGCTTGCTACTTGAGTTTTTGCATTAACGTTTAGTTGAACAATAAGATTCAGATGCGAGGCGATAAACAATACTAACCCTATGACAATCCATTGCAAATCATCATACGCTGGAAACGCCTTTAAAGGAGTCGCATTGATTGTATAGGGAGCGATAAAAACAAATAAAATCATTATTATCAAAACTAGAAGAAAGCCTGCTGCATCCCACAACGTGGTAAACCGATTTCTCTTTAGAAAACAACGGTAAGTTTCTCGAATCGAAATACGTTCTAACACCAAACCTAGAAATAACATTGCCAATAAAAACGTATCAATAAATCTGTCTTGAAATTTTGCCCCATAAAACAAGTAAAGTAGTAAAGAAGGGCTTAACAAAGCAAATACAAAAATTTTAGAAATAAAAGCTTCCAAAATACCCAAAATCCCTGTTGTAGGATTAAACACCCCCTGAAACAGGGCAAAGGGAAAAAGTTGCTCACGCTCTCTTTTTGATAAACCTTTAGCAAAAGCCTTAACAACGTATCTATTGTAGAGAATATGAAAGTTTTTATACATCACAACTAAAAGGCAAGGTGCTACATAAAATAAAGGCTTCAAAGGTACATCAATACCAACTAATGGAAGTTTTACAAGAGTGTTGTCTAGAAAAATGGCTTTATCTGTAACCGAAATTAACGTTATTACCAAAAACACAAGCGTTGAAATATAAGCAAAAAACATAGTTCTAGCTTGTTGTGCTTGTTCTGCTAAGTTTTCCTTCAGCTGTTTTTTATCATCCTCAGACAGTGCAGGTTCTATTAGTTCAGGGATTAATTGCTGTTTTTGTAAAAACTCTCCCAATCTTGAAAATGACTTTGTAACAAATTGAGACTTTTCATATATTGAAGCTACTATAACCGGCGGCATCTGTAATGTATCCAGCTCTCTCCCTATAAATATATTTCATACCCCAAACATAAAAAAGCTGCTGCTCTTGTATTAGAACAGCAGCTTTTTTAAGATTTTTGCAATTACAAATGTCCGGCGGAGGAGCCGACAGCGACACCCGTATTACCGGATAAGCGGCGAACCAGCAAGGAATTGCTGACACCCACCTTGCCGGACGATGGGAAGTTAACAGTTTCACCATTTATCGCCATTTGGGTAGAGCTTCCACCATCCAGGTTCATTGCTTCAACAGCGCCCAGTTTAGTCATAAGGCGGGAAAGCTCAGGCAGTGTCATCCCGACAGACACATGCGGACGACGACCATCAACAGTCACCAGTAATAACTTTCCACTGCGGGTAATGCCAGCAGCAGTTCTGGGTTCACGAGTTCCCAAACTGCGTGTCGAAAAGTGCTGTGCCGTGACATCAATGTAAGAATACCCATTGCGGACCAACCATGGACCACCGCTAATGGCTTGGCGCATATTCGACCAATCTGGCGTGGTATAAACACCCACCTTGACAGGAAAGCCCACGGGCTGCGCCGCTAACCAAAGCATTTGTGGCGTATTAGGACCCGAGATCACCAAACCATCCTTAGGGATCTCTAAAGAGGCGGTGGTTGAAATCGCCGTAATACGGTTTTGGCGCAACTGAATTTGAAATCCATGACTGGGTACTTTAGGTGCCATAGTTCCCCAGCGGCCCGTATAAACAACGGTTTCTGTCGGGCGAACACGCGGTTGATTCACATTATGAACCGGCATTTTGACCGTATGCCCCATTCCATCGGAAGCGGCAATATCACCAACCAAACGAACTTGAGCCATACTTAGGCTATTATCCGTACCAATACCCAATGCAACCCGGTTATAGATAGGCCCTGAGATCAACTCCTGGTTAATCATCAGGATTCCCAAAGGCATGCCGGTATCAGGTTTAAAGAATGACCCATTAATACCGGCAAGTGCCTGGTGACTCGCCACGATTTTGCTAACACTGGCTTTGCCACCTAAACGATCCACGGCCAAGGCTGGGCGAATTTCAACTTCAGGATTCTTGGGATCAATTTCCAGGACATGCACGTGAACGGGACCACCACTGGTTTTTTCCAAAACACCCATGTGCCGTAAACCTGGCCCAATAGAGCGAGCAGACGATAAACGATCGTAATCATGAGGAACATCAATGATCAAATGATTCAATCCGGCGCGAACAATCCCGGTTCCTTTAAGGGTTCGTTTCACGATGATGTGAACCTGTCCCTCTTTGTTTTCTACAAAAACTTTAGAAAGGTTAGGCCACGTGAAAAAACGTTGCACATGACCAACCTCACCCAATCCTGGCATAGAACCAGAAAAGCTAACCAACATCGGCTTATCAGGCACATCATCAATTTTAAGCTCCGAGGGAGGTTTATCCCAGGAAACGATTAAACGAGTTGCATCACCCAACTCCTCAACCATTAAAGGCTGAACATGACCTGCCGGCATTCCCAAAGCCAAGGCCCTGGAGTCGCCACTATTCCATGTTACTGAGACAACCCAAGCAACAAATGCCAAAGCAAGTGCCGCTTTAAACCATGACGGAGCACTCTTTTGAGGCTTTGAATTGTCGATGCGTGGCTTGCTCAAGCGGTCGTCCTTATCAATAGTCGTGTGAAGGAGTCGATCGTATAAAACAACAGAGAAAAAAGGTCAGCTAAACTCAAAATTGAAGATCAACTAGCAGCTCCATGGGTCATACATACTGAAAGCGCGCCATAACCATGGCCCCTGTTTGATTTGGTAAAAGCCCTCTGCCTGGACCCTGGAAATAGTCGTAGAAACTCATCAATTAAGCTTTTGAAAACGATACGCTTCCTATTCAGTATAGCGAATCTTCAAACGGCTTTCAATCGCCTCCTTCACTCGAATGAGGAACAGATCCTTAAACCTTTCTCACCCACTGTGAAAACTATTTTTATGAGATGACAACCACAGTTCGGCTTCTTCCTTACAGTTCACTTCGGATAGTTGTTGGGCTTCCTGAAGGGCATCTAAAGCTTTCTTTACAATAGGACCCGGCTCACAAGCCAATATACGCATGATATCCTTGCCATTAAGCAGACGAGGCGCCGTTAAAACTGCTTTTTCGTCCAGATAGTTTTGCATTAACCAGAGATGAGCCTCATGACTCTTCTGCAAAATTTCCTCCGTAAGCCATTCACCACAGCTGCTATGACGATCAGCCAGCGCCAGCATTGTTACATCCAGCGTTGCCTCCCCAAGTCGGCGATAATAGCGAAGAACAGAACGACGTAACGATTCCGGCCCGAACTGACACGGATACAAATGCCAACGAATCAGCAGTTTAACGTGTTCACGAACATCATTGCTCACCTTCAGCTTCCGTAGCCATGGCTCAGCCATTTCCTCACCGACTTCTTCGTGTCGGTAAAACGTAAGGCGAGTGCCGTGGACCGCGTCATCGCGAGTTCCCATCGTGGCAGGCTTGCCGATATCATGTAACAAGCTGCCTAACTTCACGAGGCCCATTCGGGTCACGATAGGGCTAAAGTCCCTGTTTAACCAGTCCCGCGCTTCTTGAGGACAGTCGGCAATGAGGCGTTCCGCCTGACGAACAAGCTCCATGGTATGGTCAAAAAGGCCTAAGTGATGAAAACCGCTCGCACCAATACTTTTCATTGGCGTCAAATCTGGAATCAACACTTCCAGAAGTCCTGTTTCAGCCATGTTTTGAAGGTAAGGAAAGCATGGATCACAACTCAACAAACGAAATAGTTCGTATTGAATCCGCTCGGGAGCCACTTTCCATAACAGCTCTTTGTGCTGAGCCACTAAGCGGAGCGTTTCCGCCTCAATCTCTTTTGCCTGAACCCCGGCCGCAATGCGGAAAACACGCAATAAACGCAGGGGATCATCGATTAAATTGACCTCACTGAGCAATCGAATCTTCAACTGCTCTAAGTCCGCTAAACCGTTGTAAGGATCGACGAGAGCATGGATTTGCAGATCAAGCGCCATCGCATTAATCGTGAGATCACGTCGCGCTAAATCAATGTCAATTGAATTGTCGAGGGTATCCGCCAAATCCAGCTGAATGCTGTTTTTCAACACAACCCGATGAATCCCGAAGACAGGATCGAGGGGCACTAAGTGCCCTTTTAATTCATCCGCAAGCTGTTGCGCAATGGCATGTGCGGAGCAATTGACCAAGGCGAAATCCAGGTCCAGGGGGAGTTCACCGGTTCGCAAAAAATCCCGAATAGCCCCGCCGACAAGCCAAACCTTCCCACCAGCAGCGTCTACTGCAGAAAGAACATGCGTAAGCCACTCTGACTGCAATACAGCTTGAAAATCAAAACGCTGGCTATCGTCCGGCATAAAGTCTACGTATCCCAGCTTTCATAAACAACCGCAGCCATCGCTGCCATGGCCGCCGTATCACTGCGCAAAATACGAGCTCCTAAGCTCGTAAAATGAAATCCCATCTGCTGAAACTGCTTAGCCTCTGCATCACACCAACCGCCCTCAGGGCCAATCGCCATAATAATGGGCTGCTTTGCTTTTTCAGTACCGGACCGATGCTCTCTTAAAATTTGCTTGAGAACCGTGCGCCCCTCACCCCGCTCCATCAACAGAATTTTCAAGGCCTCAGGGTACTGTTTAAGGACAGATTCAATCTCTGCAACACCAAGAAAGACATTTTCGAGCTTCGGAATAAAGAGTCCTTCCGATTGTTCCGCAGCCATTTGCAGGATATCGTGCCAACGGCCCTTTTTCTTGTCGATATCTTTTCGTTCCAAACGAACAATGGAGCGTTCGGAGCTGACCGGCCAAACCGAACGGACGCCTAGCTCGGTGCAACGCTGCAAAAGCGGATCCCAGCGTTGCTCTTTAATCAGGGCTGCAATCAGAATTACCTGGGGCAGCTGATCTGCTGCTGTCTGCAGACAGGCTTCCAAATTCAAGTGCAACTCATTACGTGAGCTGGATTGAACAGTAGCCACGTATGCTTTTTCTTGGATTGGATCGGTTAAAACCAGCTTTTCGCCCTGCTTCACCCGACAGACTGTTATCAGGTGATGAAGAATGTCAACATCAGTAACCTGAAACTCATTGGGGAGTTGCTCTGTTACGGATGGAGGCAAGGAGACAAAAAAGCGCCGTGCCTGTTCAGAAATCGCGTCTTTCCTAGTCACCCGTTGTATTTTCCTCTTAAGGCATACCAATCATTCTGCTTAAAGCGTTGAATTTCGGTAAAACCGGCTTTTTCCATTTGCGCTTCAATATCCGGGACAGAACGTTCAATCAGGCCACTGGCGAGCAGTAAACCACCCTTATTCAAGCGAATCAGAATATCATCCCAAAGTTCCAAAATAACCGGCGCAATGATATTGACGAGAATAATGCTGTACTTGGTCTGGCAAATTTCACCCAAAGGCGTATCCGTAAAATCAATCACTGAATCCACACCATTTAGCTTGGCATTTTTACGGGCCGTTTCAACAGCCAGGGAATCGTTATCCAGTCCACGAATATCGCGACAGCCCAATTTTGCGGCATCAATAGCCAAAATTCCGGAACCCGTACCAATATCCATTACATTGCATTGCGACAGATCAAGCTCTGAGGCAACTTTTTCGAAAACTTCCAACATTAAACGTGTTGTTTCATGAGTCCCTGTGCCAAACGCATTTTCAGGATCCAGTAAAATCACGCGTTCTTGTTCACTTTTTGGCGTGTAGTTTTCCCAGGTGGGAACAATCACAAGGTTTTCAGTCACTTGGGTCGGATGCCAATGTTTTTTCCAGTGATCCACCCAATCCGCATCCTGAATAACGCGCTTTTCATCCATGCGGCAGACTTTAGCCAGCTTTGGATTATCACTCAGCAACGCCTGGAGCAGTGCTTCAGCATCATCACCCGTCATCAAAACCGTGACCCCAGAGATATCCGAGTGAATAATTTGATCAGTTTCCGCATTAGCACGGTACAATTCGCTCACGCTTTGCACATTGGGCAAAGTCCAAATGAGCTCTTGAATGTAACTCGCAAGCACAGGAGGGCAGGTGATGTTGAACTGCCATAACACAGGCATGGAAAGCATTGTCATAGAGAGCGCTCGCAGGTTCTTAAACTAGGGTATTTGTGTTACAGTACAACGACAATTTAGCTTTTTCAAACCCTCGATTTTATCCGTGTTTCTCCAGGTTTCTTAGAATGGTTTAATCCTTTTCTAGCAGCGATTTACCGACATAAAATCGTTTTAATTTCTAAAAAGTAAACACAAAACAGGAGCAATCTTCCAATGCCTAAACCGGCTGCAAACCTCGACAAACTCCCACCTTATCTGTTTGCTGAAATTGACCGCAAAATTGCTGAAGCCCGTTCCAAAGGCGTTGATATCATCAGCTTGGGTGTCGGCGATCCCGATCTTCCTACCCCCGTGCCTATTGTAAAAGCAATGCAAGAAGCTGTTGCAGTGCCTACTAACCACAACTACCCGCCTTACCACGGTACTGAAGAATTCCGGAACGCCGTTAAAGAGTGGATGAAAACCCGCTTTGACGTTTCTATTGATGCCGCCTCTGAAGCTTTATCCCTTATTGGCTCCAAAGAAGGCTTAGCTCACCTGATTCTAGCCTATGTCAATCCCGGTGATGTTGTTCTTTGCCCATCTCCCGGCTACCCGGTTTACAACAACTACACCTTGCTTTGTCATGGTGAACCTTACACCGTAGCTCTGGAAGCTGCAAACAAGTTTCTACCCGATGTTGATGCCATTCCTGCTGATATCGCAAAACGCGCCAAGTTGTTCTTCTTGAACTACCCCAACAACCCCACCGGCGCCATTATTGATGAAGCCTGCATCGCGAAAATCGTCGAATTCTGCCGTAAAAACGACATTTTACTCTGTCACGATAACGCTTACTCTGAAATGACGTTTGACAACTACAAAGCACCCAGCTTTTTATCGAGCCCCGGCGCAAAAGATGTTTGTATCGAAATGTTCAGCTTGAGCAAAATGTACAACATGACCGGCTGGCGGGTCGGTTTTGCTGTCGGAAACCCGGATGCTATTAAAGCTCTGGGCGTTGTTAAAAACAACACGGATAGCGGCGTTTTCAAAGCCATTCAACACGCTTCAGCGGTTGGATTGTCTCAATCTGCGGCATTGACCAAAGACCTTAACTCTATTTACGCTCGTCGTCGCGACATTATGGTTGAAGGTCTCAAAAAGCTGGGCTGGCCTGTTGAACCCAACGAAGCAACCTTCTACATGTGGCTCCCAGTGCCTGCCGGAATGACCAGTGTTGAGTTCGTCGGCATTATGCTTGAAAAATGCGGTGTCGTTGTTCCTCCCGGAACCGGCTACGGCTCTAAAGGCGAAGGATTCTTCCGTATTGCATTGACTGTGCCTGATGATCGCTTAAAAGAAGTTCTGTCTCGTATGGAAAAATCAGGTGTTACCTTTAACGCGAAACAAGCTATTGCTGCAGGTTAATTCCCCCTTTAATTTCAACTATAAAGAAGCACTCCTCATTGATTTATGAAGGGTGCTTCTTTTTTTGAATGATTAAGCAAAGACAATAACTCAATCTCAAAAGTTTTTATTCTTTTAAGGGTACAGTGAGGGGTAGGAGTATTCACCATGTCAACTGGCGGTGTAACAGGCAATTCTCAATCGCAGCAGTTTGTTTCATCCTTAAACGATGATCAAAAAACAAAGTATAGCCAAGGACAGCAAGATGCCAAGGCTCTAAAAGAAGTTTTTGCGAAAGATACCGACGGTGAGAAAAAACAAAAACTCTTTAGTGACGCCATGAAAGAAGGCGATCCAATGAAGAAAGCCATTATGTTGATGGCATTTGAGCACAGCCTAAATCCTGATGAGAAAAAAGCATTGGACAAAATGAAAGACGATCATAAGAATTTTAACGATTCGCTAAACGATGACCAAAAACACAAAGAGATGGATCTCGGGAAAGATGCTATGGATAGCGGACATGCCAGTCTTGGTGGTGTTTTTGACTTGAATTCATAAAGTATTCGCGAAACAAGCCTACACTGCAGGTTAAACACCCCTTTTATAGCCTCAATAAAAGACTGCCCTTACAGGTATGTGGAGGGACAGTCTTTATATATACGCATGACAAACCAACACAAAAACCCTATAGATTGTTTTTATACACTTGAATGGGTTAATAGTTTTGTGCAATGGGGAAGGGAAATAAATAATGTCTGTTAATGCAGCACCGGCTGGTAATAGTCAACAATCGCAATTCATCAGCAGCTTAAATGATGAGCAAAAAACAAAATTTCAACAAGGGAAAAAAGATGCTGAAGCCTTACACAAGACTTTTGCGGGTGATGCCGAGGGCGCAAAAAAGGAACAGGCCTTCGCGGATGCAATGAAAGAAAAAGATCCTCTGAAAAAAATGAAGGCACTCCATGACTTCGAAAAAAGTTTGACGCCTGACGAGAAAAAAGCGTTGGATAAAATGAAAGAGGATCATAAGAGCTTCAATGATTCGCTAAGCAAAGAGCAAAAAGACAAAGAAAAAGATCTTGGAAAACAAGCTATGGAAAGCGGCCATGCGGGTCTCGGTGGCGTTTTCGACTTGAATTCATAATACTGCCAATCTAAAGATTTAAAGACACGAAACTTCTTAATCTCTTAAATCTCGGATTTTAGGCGAAATAATCGACGGCTTTTCAGGCTCTACCTTTTGAGGTGGAGCCTGTTTGGCTTTTGGCTCTGTTGGTAGTGGTGCCGCAGGTACAGTTTTTACATGACTTAAGGCAGCCCGAATATCGCGCTGTGCTTTTTCTCGTACCTTTCCCGATTTTGCAGATTTAGCAACAGAGGTATGTGCTGTTGATCGCTGACGTAGCTTCGTCGTGCTTTTTCCCGACGTTTTAAGCTGACGAGCACTGACTTTTTTGCCCGGAATACGTCCCCGGCTCAATAAAGAATCTAGGCCGTAATAAAAACCACTTTGCCCCCAGCTCAGTGTGATATGAATCGCAAGAAAAGCGAGGTTGATCCCAAGGGCATCAATTCCCATATGCTGGGTAGCCAATAAAAAATTGGTATTCAGCAAAAGTCCCAATAAACTGCTATAGCGAATCCAACCACCCCAAATATAGCTGAGTCCGATAAAAAGCTCAGAGAAAGTAACCAGCCGAGTAAAAAACATTGCATTCGGCAAAACAACGGTTTCCAAAAAAGCTTGATACACTGGCTGAGGATGATGTTCCGCCCAAGTACGAACCGATAATGCTAGAACATCGGCCATATGCGGATTATTAAACTTTGCCAGCCCGAGGTAGAGAAAGAAAAAACCTGTAGCAACTCGCAGGAAAGCGAGTGCCTGAAATTCTCGAGGGACTTGTACAAAACGCTGGAACACACGATTTATGATTGTCATAAGGATTGAAAGCGCAGGCTTGTGATATTCATGAAGGTTGGTAAAGGCCTTTATTATACGTGATAAATTAGCGTATCATGACAGCTTACAGTCATTCCAGGAATCAATGATAAGTTCTACAAACACATGTCATTTTCACACAAACGGCTTTTCTTACTGCCTCTCGACAGTCGCCCGGTTTGCTACGATCTCCCCAAGCGCCTGGCAAAAGTTGCAGGCTTGGAGTTGAATCTCCCCTCTGCCAATTTACTCGGGAAATTAAAAACGCCAGCGAACCTCAAGAGCTTGTCTCGTTGGGTTAAAAATCATCTTTTTGAAAATGATCCCGTCATCGTCGCATTAGATACCATCGCATACGGCGGATTAATTTCTTCTCGGGTCAATACGGATGCTCTCGATATCCTGAAAGATCGCGTAAATTCCTTTTTCAGACAGATTAAAGCCGATGCCTGTTTCGGATTTTCAGCTATTTTACGAATCCCTAGCTATAACGGTGCGGAAGAAGAACCTGAATACTGGGCTACTCACGGGAGAGCGCTTTATGACTATTCGGCAGCACTTCACGAACATGGAGAAGCACCTGTTCCTGTTGGTGTTCCCATTGTTATCGTCAATGATTTTTTAGACCGCAGAGCTAAAAATCATGCCTTAAATTTATCCTATTTAAAATGTCTGGATGATGGCAGATTAAACTATCTGACCTACTGCCAAGATGATACAGGTGCTTTTGGCTTGAACGTCCAAGAAGCACAAGCCTTAAAAAATGCCATTTTATCCAGTGGTTACGATACGCTTGCCCATGTCCAAACAGGTGCTGACGAGGTTGCGGCCTGTATGCTCGCCCGCTGGTTAACCAGTCAGGAAGAAACCTCTCTCAAAATTTTTCCAATTTATACACACGATAATGCCAGGCATTTAATCGCTCGCTTTGACGGCTTACCAATAGAACGCGTTGTGAATCAAGCCATTGCCTCCTGTGGCGCGGAATTGGCCAGCTCCAAAACTGAGGCTGATTTATGCCTCCTAGTTCATACACCCGCCTCTTTACAAGGGGATCATTGTGAAAAAATCAACGCTCAACTCAATAAAGAGCAATTTGATATTGCCCATGCAGCGTTATTGCAAAATATTGAAACGCAGACCATAAAGCTTTCCATTGCTGATGTCGCATACGCTAATGGCGGCGATCCCAAGCTCCTGGAAATGATGATTTCCCGTTTTCAGGATTGGCGTAACCTTTATGGCTATGCCGCATGGAATACACCCGGAAACACCATTGGCACTGCTGTTTCAATGGGAATCATCCGCCTCATTGCAGAAAAACAGAACTGTTTTGACAGCGATGAGTTTCACCGCCTTCTCTTGATTCGCCTTGTAGACGACTGGCTCTATCAGGCCGATATACGGCACTTAGTCCGACAGCAAGATCCCCAAAAACAATTGGATGAAGGTTTATTAAATGCTCTCATGGTAGACGGTATCAGCTTAATCAAAAATCGGTTGAATCTTGAGGGTGAGTCTGTTCAATGCAGTTATCCATGTGATCGAACTTTCGAAATTAAAGTAGGACTGCGATGAATTCCCAGTATCCCTCACACGAAACAAGTTTATGGTCTTTCAAAAACATTGCTGGACTTTCTCAACGAAAAAATCGCGAAGAAAGCCACTGCATGCTGGTAGAGGGCAAACATCCCATTGAGGAAGCTTTAAAAGCTAAGCTGCCACTGCATCAGGTCTTTGTTTTGGAAGGTGCAAACGAGAGTAGCCTACCCTCCATGCTATGCCCCATGGATCCCCAAGAGGTTGACTCTAAAACCATGTCCCGCCTGGCGGATGCACAATCACCACCGCCATGTCTTGCAGTTTTCAGTCAGCCTGAAGTTTTAAAAAATGAATCCCTTAAGGGAATTGAAGGCCTAATTGTCGTTTTAGACGAAGTTCAGGATCCCGGCAATTTGGGAACACTGCTCCGTTCATCGGTTGCCTTTGGCGCTTCAGCGGTTGTTTTACTTGGCAATACTGTTGACAGCTACAGCCCCAAAGTCATTCGAGCCTCAGCAGGCCTCCAATTTGCCCTACCCGTCTTTAAAATGTCCCATCAAGCCTTTATCGAGATTTCCAATCAAAATGAGGCTCCAGTCTATATCACCTCCAGTCATGTTGAAGAGACACTTTATAACGTCAACTTTCAAAAGAATTGCTATATCGTATTAGGCAACGAAGGCAATGGCATTAATCTGGATTTTGCAGAAAGTTTGTCTCATTCTCAATACATCACGATTCCAATGAACCCTCGGGTTGAGTCTCTCAATGTGGCCATTTGCGGCTCGATTATATTAGCTTTCGCTGCCGCACAACAAAACTTAAGCACCCAGGAGCTACCGCCTCTGTGACCAATTGGCAAGATCCTAAGTTTTTTGAAAGTTCGGATCCAGTCCAAGCTGCTGATTCAGAACTTTCATCTGCCATGTTTCCTACAAACCCGGCTCTATCTCAGGAAGTAGAAAGCTTTATTGATAATGCCTCAGCCACTATTCAGGGAATGACGCTGGTTGAGCACATTGCAGAACTAAGAACACGGATTCTTTTATCCGTAGCCGCATTAGCAATCGCGGTTTGTGCAGGCTATTACTGTGCTGAACCTGTAATTGATCGTTTAAAAATTCTGGCTCCTAAAAATACCCTCTTTATTCAAATCACCATGGGAGAAGCTTTAATGACAACGCTTTCTCTCTCTTTATATATCGGACTCGCACTGGCTGCCCCTGTGATTCTTTATCACGTTTTGCGCTTTATTAAGCCGGGCTTACTTCCGCGCGAACAAAGTATCCTGACATGGGCTGTTGCAGGCGGAACCGTTCTTTTTATCCTGGGTGTCTTTTTTGCCTACTACTTTGTTCTCGGACCCGCAATTGAGTGCTTACTGATGTTTGGCAGCAATGTTGCCATCCCCTCACTCAGTATCAGAGAGTTCATCTCTTTTTGTATGGCCTTACTTTTTGTTACAGGCTTAATGTTTGAACTTCCGATGGTATTATTTCTTTTATCTTTTACAGGATTAATCAGCTCCGAAAAACTCATTAAGGAGTGGCGATACGCAGTAATCTCAATTTTCATTGTTGCAGCTATTGTAACGCCCACACAGGATCCCCTTTCGATGAGCCTCGTTGGAGCTGCCATGGTAGGACTTTACCTGCTCAGTATAATCCCCATTCGTTTATGTGGCCGCTAAACATTTATTTCCCTGTGTTTATTTTCAAATTCACCTTTAATCTCTTCTTTATCAGTTAGGATTACTTTTACTATGATCCAATTCTCTTCTGCCTTACCCTTACAAATATTTGTACCCAGCCCAACGGGTGAATTACAAAACACCAATAGTTTATCTGGCGAAAGAAATACGGATGCCATTGTTGCTGCAATTCGCCCACAACTGAAAGCACTTTCATTCAATACTCGATATCCAGCAGGAGAGATCTCAAAAACACCCTTTCAAAAACTGAAAGACGATCCGTATTACGTATCGGGAATGATTGATGCCGATGTTTTTCATAAACAACAAAAAACATATCCTATCTTACTAACAGGACCACAAGCACTACACCATATTGTTAAAACTGAAGCAGAAGACCTGCTGGAAAACTCTCCAAAACAGATGCCTGGGGCTGCAGCCCGTATTTTTGTGAATCATGCACTTGGACACAACTGTTTTCACGAAGCCATTGCAGGAAACGGTGGAGAAGTAGCACAAATGGTTGTTATACCCAATAAAAATCCTCAACAAGCAAGGGAAAACCCTTGGCTGGTAGCCTCTGTCCATTACCCTGTAGCCTCTACAACAACTCCTGCAAGCAACAAACTTTCTCTCCTCATGTAAATGCCTGATTTAAAAGCCCACTAAAGCATCTTTTCTTATTTGTGTAACCTTTACTCTTTCTTTGCGCGAAAAACTTGTAGGTTCAGTAGGGCTTATGCTAACTTAAACTTACGCTTTAGCGATGGACACGAGTTAGCTTTAAAAGCTTGTGAATGGAGCGGTGTCCGAGTGGTTTAAGGTGCAGACCTGGAAAGTCTGTGTTGGCTTATACCCAACCGAGAGTTCGAATCTCTCCCGCTCCGCCATTTATTATGAAAACCCAAGCTGCGACGGCTTTTCCAGCGTCGATCAAATCTAAGCCGGGTCCATTACCTTCTGTTAAAAAGAGCAAGTCCAAGACTAAAAAATGCTCAAACTTGGACAAAAGTTGGACACTTGGACATCCACTTTTAACAGTCCACGAAACAGCAGATCGATTAGGGGTTTCTCACAAAACGATTACCCGATGGTGTGAAACAGGAAAGCTTCCTGCGACCCTAAAACCATTTGGTGTTAAGACGACTTATCTGATTAACCCCTTGATATTGAAATCGATTGAGAGTCTTACTAAGGGTGACTCTGAAGAAAAAACTGATTTGGTTGAAGACAAATGCGTCCCAACAGATCACAGCCTCTTTCTTTCTGAGTGGGTTATTGCAATGGAAAGGGGATTGATTACCGGGAAACCCTACAGCGATTCCACCATTGAAATGTATACGTTCTATTCGACTGAGTTCCTTCAGTCTCATAAGGTGGTGAGTTCTAAGAACTTGCGCTCGATCTTGATGAGTATTCCAAAGGAGGCTTGGGCGAAGCGCTTTAAAATGTACAAGGCTGTGGTTTCTTTTGCCAAATACCTCTTTATGGAAGAACAGCTCGATAAAGTGTTTCTCGATGAAGTGAAGCCCCTTTATCCCAAACGGCATACTCCTCCTAAGCAACTCGTCATTGATGAAGCTGAGTTACAACAACTTTTAGCAGTTGCTACCACTCCACTGCAAAGAGCCTTGATTCTCTTTTTCGGGAACACTGGATTGAGAGTCTCGGAAGTGAGCAAACTCCTTCGATCCGATATCGATTTTGAGAAGCAATGTTTGCGTGTTCTCGGCAAAGGGAACAAGTACAGACGGCTTGGACTATCAGAAGCACTGCTTTCCGTTCTCGCAACATACTTCAAGGAAGGTAAGAAAAGCCGTTGGCTCTTTGCGGATGAGAACGGTAAAGGGCTATCCCGAATGGCTCTCTACACTCGCTTAAAGCTTTTGGGCAAGAAAGCGAAAATTGATGTCACTCCTCACGTATTAAGACGGGCCTTTGTCACAATCAATGCAAACAAGGGCAGACCTTTACCGATGCTCCAGATCGCGTGCGGACATTCCAGCATTAAAACTACGATGACGTATTGCAAAACGACAGAGCAAGAAGTTGTGGAGGCGATGAAGGGTTGGAGTTGACGATAGGAACAGTATGCATATCGTTGAACTGATTCCACGTCAAACTGTGGTATAAAAATAAAAGTGGAGGCCTATTAAATTTCTAAGAGTCTATCCGGGAAATAATTGAACCAAGGTTGTAATGGCGCAGGCTAGACAGAGCAGTCCAAAATAAATATCCCCCCTTTTTTCCCAGCGTATAAGAAGTCGTCGGTAGCGATTTATC
>Ga0105239_10002568_pt1 | contig 23031 bp, 20 predicted proteins | sample KBSC44metaG_FD_92761 | JGI IMG/M metagenome (GOLD analysis project Ga0105239, IMG submission 92761) | Corn rhizosphere microbial communities from Kellogg Biological Station, Michigan, USA - KBS C4-4 metaG | ecosystem: Host-associated > Plants > Roots > Rhizosphere > Soil | place: Michigan, USA... | reverse complement strand
TCAACCTGCTGAGAGCTTTGTCAGCAGAATAAATCGGGATGTGCCGGATAAAATTGCCTAACTCATGATACAATGCCTCAATAATTAGAAAAATAATGCCTGACTGGGACCAAAGCGTTTTTTTTCTGTCTTATGAATATAAATTTCGTACCCATGAAAAAACCGATCTTAAGAAGAATTTCATTAGCCCTCCTGGTGCTGACATCCTGTGTCTTATTTTTTATTTCCTGCAATAAAAGCAGCAGCGGCACCGGTCATCTGGAAGTAAGACTTACAGATGATCCTTCTCAGTATGATGCAGTCTATATCGATGTCCAGAAAGTAGAGGTCAACGTGTCCTCTGACCCAGGCACTAACTCCGGATGGCAGACGTTACCGTTGCTCCACCCCGGCGTTTACGACCTCCTTAAATTTAGAAATGGACTTGATACGGTCCTGGCTTCGGCAGATCTCCCGGCAGGCACGCTGTCCCAGATGCGCCTGGTCCTCGGGGATAATAATTCAATAGTCATAGACGGGCAATCATATCCATTAACAACCCCGTCCTCGCAACAGTCCGGATTAAAGTTCAATATTCACAGCACCCTGACCAGCGGCATCGTTTATCGGCTTTGGATCGACTTCGATGCCGGTCGGAGTATTGTAACCACCGGAGATGGAGGCTACAGTCTAAAGCCTGTGATCCGGACCTATTCCGAGGCTATAGGTGGCAGTATTAAGGGATATGTCCTGCCTTCCGACGCTAAACCCATTGTTTGGGCTGTACAGGGCACGGATACCCTGATGGCGCTGCCGGATTCGGCCACCGGATATTATTTCTTTGGCGGAGTGAATGCCGGGTCCTGGGATCTAACGCTCCACGCGTTTAATTCGACGTACCAGGACACCACCTTTGCTGTGTCGGTGAGCACAGGCGTAGTAACAAATGCCGGAACAGTGACCCTGAATAATAAATAAAATATATGGAATAGGGTGCAAAACGTTGCACCCTATTCTATTAAAACAATTTGCTGGCGATAATCTCCCCGATACCCTGCCATGGCTGGTACATCCTGAATTCCCAAAAAAGCAAATGAATAATCATTAAGGATACTATTATGGTATTCGCCTTATAAGATCCTTTTCTAACTACATCGCTCAATAAAAATGCAGCGGCTATGGCAAGCTCAACGCCCAATGCGTAAGAAACCGCTGGGCTGAAAGGCATGTGGTAATAAATGATCAATGCCCGCCCCAGGCCCGGACCGATCATCATTATCCCAGTGCCGATCATATAGCGCATGTGGTTATAGGTATTGCGCCGGTTGACAATCGCAAGGCAGTAAAATACTACAAACTGGACAATATCGAATGCCTGCAATGATAATCCGCCTATCCTTTCCTGGTGAGACAGCGGTGGCACCGGCTTATAATAGCTAAATTTTGTGATCAGGTACATGGAGACGACAACCAGCGGCGCGATGATAAAGGTGAGCCTGCCGACGAGCCTGTGAATTGATAGTTTTCCTGTTCGGATAAGCAATGGTTGCACGATCAGGACAGCCATCCATGTTATCATCATGGCGCCATGGAAATGCTGCACCGGCGTAAATCCCTGGAATGAGGGGAAAAAGACGAGATAGGTTCTATAAAAGCCCCAGGTTAGAACCAACAGGATGAGGAAAAAGAAAAAGCTGACACGGCCGTAAGGCACATGCGATGGAGAAGTGGTGAGTTGCATGGTGATCCGTTTAGGGTTAACAAAGTGGTGCTTCCTTCCTTTTCATCACTAATAGGATTGCGTAGATTGCCCAAAGGCCGGGCGCTATAACCTGTTATTGAATATATATAATATTATTTAATTTCCAATAACCTAATTAATAGTCAAATAGAAATACTTGAATGTTTACTAGGCCCATCGCCCACTAATTTTGTCTTATATACGTATTGATGCCCCGGGACGGGCGCCTCCAACAGGCGAAATTGTCCCTAAAAATCCACTCCTTCGAAAACCCAAAATCCTGATCCAAAAGAAAGACCAAACGAAATCCTAAGCCTAAGAAAACCACCCCATATCCGAAAAGCCAAATGATCCCAAAGTCGAGAACCCGTTTTTAATCCAGACCTGAAAAACTACAACCATCCAAATCTCAGATTTGAAAAACCAAGGATCTCTTTATCCGACCACCGTAAAAAAAGAGTAGTGCCAATCCAATTCGTCCTATGAAGATCCTGTCTGGGCAAAACCTGGATACGTAATCCACCTTGTGAATGACTGAAATTTGATCGCTTGAGCTAACCCGAGATTACCCGCCCTGACAAAAAAATTGATGCCGTGGATAGTTCCGCGGCATCTTGCTTTGCACCATAGCTGTTTGAAAACGAGTGTTCTCGGCCGCTTTGCTATCCAATACCCAACGAATAAGGCCAGTGGTTGAAGTCGCATAATTTTATGATTGCCGGCTGCGCACAATTTTTGCAATGTTAAAATTGCACTCATCGTTTAATACCTCATGCCAACAAGCGCTTCCCGTGGGATTAACGCCTTAAAATTTGAAACATGCGTAAACAACCAACTGGTAAGATCGTCTTTGTGCATCACGAACCCGACGAAAAGGTATTTCTCGAGGAAAGCCTTTCCCGCCTGATTTGGGACATTCGGTCCGAGTGCTTTACGGACGCCGAAAAAGCATTGCAGTATTTGAAAAGTACAAAAGAAGGGGTTTTTGTAATCATTTCTAGCATGCAATTATCCGGCATTGACGGGTTAGAGTTCAAACAATTGATTGACAGAGATCCTAAGCTTGTCAAAAAAGCCATTCCATTTATCTTCTCCAGTTCTTCGGCTTCGAAAGAAGAAGTAAGCAGGGCTTATGACTACCGTATCCAGGGTTATTTTGAAACGCCGGATAACCTGTATGAAATGGCCGAAATGCTTAATGCGATCATCCAATATTGGATAATCGCAAGGCATCCTAATAATTAGCTTTCACGCTTCAGTTCGTGTTGGAGACAAACTACGCCTGAGCTAAAAACATGCGTTTTCACGAGCTTCAGCGGCTGCATTTCTTTAATGCCTTTAAACACCGGGATTCCGTCACCTAACAACACGGGGTTGACGAAAAGCCAGCACTCATCGATCAGATTTTCAGCCAAAAGTGAGTGGGCTGTGGTAGGACTTCCAAATAACAGGATCTCTCCTGCAGTGTCCTTCTTTAATTTGCGAACGCCAGCAGCATAGTCCTTGCCGATCACCGTCGTATTCGTGAGTGTTTCCTGGTCCAACGTATTTGACAATACTATTTTGTGTGCACTCTTATACCAGGCGGCGTGTACCTTGTCGTGCTTGCTGGCCCCCGGCTCATCTCCCGCCGTCGGCCAATAGCTTTCCATCACCTCAAAGGTGACTCTTCCATATAATGCCGTATTGGTTTTCGCTATCCTTTCCTCTACAAAATCAAAAATCTCTTGATCTACATGGATCCAATTCATTTCACCATTTACTCCGGCAGCAAAGCCATCGAGCGATGCATGCATAAATAATACGATATTCCCCATATTGCTCTAATTTGATGTATGTTTCGTTTGTGATGCAAATTTCAGGAAAATGTCGGTAATAAAACTGGGCAAAGTCGACAAATAGTGGGGGGCGATCAGGACAACGATTTCCACCCTGTCCTTCTCATAATGTATTGACCACCAACTAAAAGTTGAAAAACTCGACCTATATTTACTAAATTTAACCCCAACGACTACCTGAAACCAACAAATAGCACAATATGAAAAAACTATTTAACAAATCGCTACCGCTATTATTGACCTTTTCGCTATTAAGTTGCAAAGAACCGACAACAAAAGAAAATCGACCAGATGGAGATATGCCTCAAAAGATAGAATTGATCATTGATGGTAATAAAAAAACAGCAGATCCAACACCTCTTATTTCATCTGCTTTTACAAGCTCCCATTTTATGTTAGGTTACCTAAGTGATAAAGACGACATTCAATTTTCCATATCAGCTTATATGCCGGATCTGCAAATTGGCTCTTATCAGGTATATGATTGCAAATCTCCCTCTGAATGTAACGAAAAAGTGCCCGATAATAACCAAATAGCGCTGTTTGGGCCTTATCCTAAGGACCCTATGCCACCATTAAACTTGTCTCGTATAGCATATAATGCGCCTCAGCTTGCACTTACACCTTTGACGCTCGTTATCACCTCAATAACTGATGAACAACAAAAAGGCAATCCATTTAAGACTAAAAAGATTGAAGGGCACTTTAGTGGAAGCCTGGCCTATGTAGAACAACAGCAAGGCGGTTATGATTGGCATATTGTAGGAAAAACAACTCAGATTGATGGTAGTTTTAATGTATTTTGTAGCATAAGATAGTCCTCTCGCCTTACTAATCAATAGTCCAATTTGTAAACATAACTTATGTCGAACTAATGCCAACACCCGCGAAGATCAAACAGTTCCTTATACTATTTTTTTTGTTTTTTTCAATGCAGATACAAGCGCAAAAAACAATGCCTGGCGACGTAGAATCATACAAAATATTGGCCGGCCATTCATTTGGAGGTATTGCCTCAATCAACTGTTTACTTACTCACCCGGCTATGTTTGATGCATATATTGCCATTAGCCCTTCATTTTGGTGGGACAGGGAATATATATTAAAGCCGGCCGATAAAGCATTACAAACGGGGACTGCATTGAACAAAACACTTTTTTACAGTGATGCAAGCGAAGGTATCAGCGATTCTAGTACTTTTCATACCAACCTGTTGAGATTTGATTCATTAGTATTAGCCAAAAAGATAAAAGGGCTTAGGTATGCCTACAAATATTATCCTACAGAAACACACATGACAGAACCCGTAATCGCTTATTATGATGCATTAAGATTTATTTTTAAAGGCTGGAAAGAGGCAAATTAAATTTGCATATTTTCATAATATTACTTTAAATAGATGCAAGAGGCTGTTATAAAAAACTTACGACGGCACATTGAGCCGACCGCGGAAGAAATAGAAGTGTTTTCATCCCTCGCAGTTATTAAAACCGTTAAAAGAAAAGAATTGTTGTTGAAGGAAGGCAATGTAGCAAGGCAGCAGTTTTTTGTTATCAACGGTTGTCTTCGAACCTATACAGTTGATGCAGCAGGCAAAGAACACGTTTTGATGTTCGCCCCGGAAGATTGGTGGTGCAGCGGCGATTTGTCTAGCTTTTTCTCGGGGAAAAAGAGTGTCAATAATCTGGAAGCGCTGGAGCCCTCAACCGTATTACAAATCGGCAAGGACAAGCTGGACATTTTGTACCAGCGAGCACCGAAACTCGAGCGATTTTTCAGAGTATTATTTCAAAACGCATTCGTCTTTCATCAAAACAGAATAAATGCCAACCTCTCACAATCTGCTGAAGGGAGATACGATCTATTCACAAAAACCTACCCTGATCTTGAAAGCCGGATTCCGCAAAAGCATATTGCCTCGTATATAGGGGTTACGCCAGAATTTTTTAGTCAGATGAAGGCAAACATGTTTCGAAAGAAATCTTAAAGTACATTATTTTTCCGCGTAGAATATGATCGTTGCTTTGTTGTATTAAATCATTAAAACCATGGAACACAAAGCAGACGCACAGTCTATTTTCAGCGAAAAGCCCTTTGCCAAACCAAAATTTATTGAAATAAAAGGTCGCCGCATGGCTTATATTGATGAAGGCGAAGGCGATCCCATTGTATTTCAGCATGGCAATCCCACCTCATCCTACCTATGGCGGAATATAATGCCCTATTGCCGTGGTCTTGGACGCCTTATCGCATGCGATTTGATTGGCATGGGCCATTCGGAAAAGATAACCGATTCAGGTCCTGACCGATATTCCTATTTAGAGCAACGTAGTTTCCTTTTTGCGCTTTGGGAAGAGTTGAAACTGGAAAAAAACGTAATACTTGTACTTCATGACTGGGGTTCTGTATTGGGCTTTGATTGGGCGAATCAAAACCGTTCACGCGTCCAAGGTATCGTTCATATGGAAGCATTGGCAATCCCTTTTAAATGGGATGAATTTGAACCTAAAGTACGTGATTTATTCCGGGCATTGCGCTCACCCGCCGGCGAGGAGCTGATCTTAAAGAGCAATGTATTTATTGAAAAAGTATTGCCAGGAGGAATTTTCAGGGAACTCAGCGATGCCGAAATGGCTGAATACAGGCGACCCTATCTTAATGAGGGTGAGGATCGCCGCCCGACTTTATCATTCCCACGCCAACTTGCTTTGGACGGAGAGCCCAAAGAAGTGGCTGAAGTAGTGACTGAATATGGAGACTGGCTTAAACAAAGTCCGATTCCTAAGCTTTGGATTCATGGTAACCCCGGTGCAGTGGAAAATGACAGTATGCGGGAGTTTTGCAGCACGTGGCCTAATCAAACAGAGATAACTGTAAAAGGAAAACATTTTCTACAAGAAGACAGTCCTATGGAAATTGGGGAGGCAATTGCCGGATTTGTAAAAAAGTTGCGCAAGTGACTATGTGGCTGCCGGTCGGAATGATTCATTTTGATCCGTAAAGAAATGCTAAAGCCCGTAAAATCATCGTTTTACGGGCTTCCTGGTCTCTGTTGGACCCTAATGGGTTGACCTGCCGGCACAATTTTCGAACTTTCCTTACTTTTATCAAAAAACCGTGTACGATACTTTTCAGCAGTACCTTGACCGAAAGATCGAATTGACCAATGACGAAAAGGAATTGATACGCTCCCTGTCAATTCTGAAAAAATTACGAAAAAAACAATACTTACTGCAGGAGGGTGATGTGTGGAAATATCATGCCTTCATTTCTAAAGGTTGCATGCGTATGTACGCGGTAGATGATAAAGGCATCGAACATATTATTTATTTCGGCGTAGAAAACTGGTGGATCGGCGACAGGGAAAGCCTGCTAAACCAGACGCCGTCGCGGTTGAACATAGATGCGATCGAAGACTGTGAAGTGGTGTTATTCACCGACCCGAACTTTGAAATGATCTGTTCTAAAATTCCGGCTTTCAGGGATATGATTCACGCGATTATTTCGAAGAGTTTCAATGTTAACCAAAACCGTATTTTATCCGGCATTAGTAAATCCGCTGAGGCAAAATACCTGGATTTCATTCAAAAGTATGCTGACTTTGCTATGCGTATTCCGCAGGCTATGATAGCTTCTTACCTGGGCATTAAACCTGAAACACTTAGCCGCATCAGAAATGGCATAACAAAAAAATAATTGTTTCCTTCTCACTATCCATCGTCTCAGCATTTTCCCGCTTGATATAGATCAATTTATTTCTTGCCTTACCTCATTCACCAGGTTTTATGGTTGTAACAACTTTGTGTTATCACAATAACAAAAAACTACAACCATGTCAAAGACAATTTTTATCACAGGCACCAGTACCGGTTTTGGCAAGCTTACTACCATTACATTAGCCAATGCCGGTCACACCGTAATTGCCGGGATGCGTAACATATATGGAAAGAATGCCGCCGTCGCGCAGGAACTATCTGCCCTTCCCAACGTAGAAGTAGTGGAAATAGATGTAACCAACGACGACTCGGTAAAGGCTGCATTCGATAAAGTACTGGTGAAATATGGAAGCATCGATGTACTTATCAACAACGCCGCGGTTGCTGGCTTTGGTTTACTGGAAGGCTATACACTGGAACAGATTCGAAAAATATTTGAAGTGAATTTTTATGGCGTATTGCGCACTTATGACGCCGTACTGCCCTCCATGCGATCGGCTAAAAACGGCTTGATCATCAACATTACTACCGGCGCCAGCGGGCACACATTGCCCTTCATGATCCCTTATATGGCTTCCAAATTTGTAGTGGAAAGTATTACCGAAGGCATGCAGGATGAACTGGCTGATTACGGTATCGAAAACGTAAGTATCCAGCCCGGCGTGTACCCAACAGAAATGAACAATGGCTCCAAAGCCGGACTGAACGCAGACAAAGAAAATATCACCGCGGAATATGGTGAAGCGGCTGCTCAAAAATTCAAAGCATTAGGAAATTCATTATTTGGCAAAATGGCCCAGTTCAATATGGATCCCCAAACCATAGCGGATGGTATCCTGGATTTGATAAGTATGAAAAAAGGCAGCCGCCCACTGCGTTTTCCGCTGGATGCCATTGCACAGGGAACTGACAAAGAATTTATAAAAGCCCGTGCCGATAACAAGGCAAAATGGCTGAATGCATACAATGGCTAAAGCAGACTGATTTTAGCAATTTTCAATTTAGATACATCCTTTACCCTGTACCCGTACAAAAAAGCTTTTAAAAATCTAAAAAAATAATACAATGACCACCGCAAAAGAACTATTGATGGCCTACCTCCAGAACATTAATAACGCTGATGAAGCTATAACCCTGTTTGCTGACGATGCCACTATAGAGTTACCTTATCTCCACAGCCTTGGCTTACCCTGGCGGTGGAGCGGCAAGGAAACGCTGTACAAATTTCTGCAAAACCTCCCGAAGACATTCCCCGGATTTCAATTTCAAAATATCCGGATACATATCGATACACCGGAGCAGGCATTTGGCGAATACGAAGTGGAATGTACCGTCGCTTCTACCGGCAGACCTTATCACCAACATTACATGGGAAGACTTGTAGCAAAAGATGGGAAAATAGTACTGCTTCGGGAAGCGCTTGATTTGGCGCAGGTTGCTAAAAGCTCATTTCCAAATGGCGTTGCCGATCTGCCCAAAAAGTAGACATCGGTGAATATGGCGCCGGCATTCATTATTTCAGTGGTATTTGGCCAAGTTAGGCTACGCTATTGGACGATAATAGGCAATTCTTCTAAAAGCCCCCCTGCTGAACTTCGCGAACATCGACCCCAAAGTCCACCAAACACCCGGTAACCCTTCAAATCCAACGATTTGAAGGGTTCATTTTTCTAGCATTCCCCTCTCTAATTCCTTTCGTATGTCCGGATTTTGAAAGCTTTTGTCCGGATTCTGAAAGGGTTCTATTTGCCGCATGGCGAAATTCATGCCATTATTCTGACCCTGAAATCGCCAGTTTTTAATCTCCCCTGTCACCCATTCTTTAAACCCAAAAACTACTTAGAATGAAAAAAGTATTCGGATTGCTCGTTTGTTCAGCATTATTTTTTGCCTGCAATGATTCAAAGGCGCCTGCGGAAACACCCCCCTCATCAGCTAAAAATTATGAATTGGGCGATGACAAATTTGTCGAGATCACAAAAAAGGCGACAGCCAGTTTAGAGCATGGCGATGTAGATGGCTGGGCGGCCAACTATGCCGACAATGCAGTATATCTTTGGAACAATTTTGATAGCCTGATTGGAAAAGCTGCTATTACGGATTATTGGAAAAAAAGAAGAGCAGACGTCATCGATTCTATGTCATTTACCAGCCAAATATGGATACCCATGAAAGTTAATACTCCGTTGACAGAGGGCCAGGCCACCGGTAATTATGTGTTATCCTGGTTTGTAACGTATGCAAAATACAAAACTGGTAAAAGTATGAAACAACGTATCCACATGGTCTTCCATTTCAACGACAATGATAAAATAGACAAGGTGTTTCAATACCTGGACAGAGTTCCCATCAACCAGGCGATGACACAATAAAGGACCAACTATTGAAAATATCCATTTTGAAGACCCGCCTCAAAGAATAAAAGCAGGGCGGGTCTTGTTTAAGAATAAGAATCATTAAACTTGATCTGTCATGGAACGTAGAAAATTCCTTAAAGAAACAGGCATGCTTGCCATTGGGATCGGTGTTTTAGGAAAAGTATCATGGAGCGTTGACCGTTATGTCGGAGATACTCCCACAACCACTGATATATTAGGTCCTTTTTACAGGCCTGGGGCGCCGGAAAGGATTAACATCAATAGTAAGGGTTATTCAGGAAGATTGTTCCATATTTCGGGAACAGTGTTTAAAGAAGACGGCAAAACTCCCTTTAAAGATGCGGTGATAGAAATATGGCAATGCGATGAAAACATGATATATGATAACACTTCAGATCAATATAACTATAGAGGCAAACAAAAAACAGGGGCAGATGGCAAATACCATTTTATAGGCATGCATCCTATTCCTTATCCCGTAATCAAGGGTTCACCACTTTGGCGCCCTGCACACATTCATTTGCTTATTTCGGGGCCGGGTCAGCAGGATCTGATCACGCAGATATATCTTGAAGGAGATCCTCACCTTGAAAAAGACATGGGATCAATGTCTCCTGATGCTGTCAAACGTATTTTAAAAATAAGCAGAAACAGCAAAAATGAAGAAATGCTGTCTTTTGATATCGTGATGGCAAAAGAATTTAAAGCAGGCAAGGAAGTTTTTGAGAAATTGGCGGGTGTGTACAAGATGAATGATGATTCGGTAATGGAATTTTACCGGCAAAATGATTTCTTATTTATGAAATGGAACAGCCAGATATGGGAAGGACTTTCCTATAAGGGTAATAATACTTTTTCCGGCGGGACTGCTGGTAACGCAACAGTGGTTTTTGAATTACTGGCTAACAGCGAAATAAAGGCAAAAGTGAGTCTTATGTCGATCATAAAAGGGAAAATAAACCTTGAGGGAAGCCGGATATTTAATTACAAATAAACTAAGCCTGCTGCCATTCAACTGACTTTCCAGAATTATTGCGCATCAGCAAAATAATCCCTTGGTGAAAGGCCATATTGTTCCTTGAAGCACTGGCTGAAATAAGCCGGTGTATCAAATCCAACCATATAAGCCGCTTCAGATACATTATGTCCTGCTTTGAGAAGAACCAAACTTTTTTGCAACCGGTATTGCCTGATGAGGTCGCCGGCAGTCAAACCTATCAGCGCATTCAATTTCCGGTTTAATGTGCGTAAGCTCATCGCATTCTTTTCAGCCAGCTTGGATGCACCCAGTTGAGGATCATCAATCATATCTTCGATAATAGTGTAAATATTTTTTAGAAACGGGTTCTCTGTTTCGTTCGTTTGATGAGATGCCTCTTTTTGCTGTAACTGTGCCCGGTAATTTGCCCTTTGTTTTTCCTGGTGGTCCAACAGGTTGCGTATCCGTGTTTCCAGTTCTTCAAAATGAAATGGCTTATCAATATAATCGTCGGCGCCTGATTGCAATCCACTCAGGCGGCTTTCATAAGATATTTTTGCGGTAAGCAGGATAACGGCAATATGGCTGGTGACTTTATCTGTTTTAAGGTTACTGCATAAAGCATAGCCGTCCATTCCAGGCATCATAACATCACTGATCACGAGATCTGGCAATTCTTCTTTGGCAAGCTGAAGGCCTGTCAGGCCATTATTGGCAGTAAGCACACGGAAACCTACCTTGCCGGTAAGCATGTTCCGTTCAAGGCTTTCACATAGAAAGGCAAGCAACTCATCATTGTCTTCCACCAATAGCAACAATGGTAATTCAGATTGAGGTATTTCCTTTTTATGACCATTAGTGTGGATTGCTTTCTGCGGGGACATCAAAAGGCTACCTTTTTCCATTTCTCTTTGCCATAGCGGAGCGTTGCTGTCGCCGGGTTTTTCAATGGGAAAGACAAGTGTAATTATAGTTCCCGCGCTTTGCGTACTTTCTGCCATAACAGTTCCGTGCATTAATTCAACAAGCTCTTTGACCAATGCCAATCCTATGCCTGTCCCCTCGTATGAACGCATTCGGGAATCATCTACCTGGAAAAAGCGATTAAAAATAAATGGCAATTTATCCGGCGGAATGCCGATGCCGGTATCAGTAATGGATAACCTGATCTTTTTATTTCCCTCTTCTGTTGCGCTCACCATTATTTTACCTCCGGGTGGTGTAAATTTCAACGCATTCGAAAGCAGGTTAAAAAGGATGGTTTTCAATTTATCCGCTTCAAACAAATAATCCCGTGAAAGATCACAATCGCAACTGAGTTCAATTTGCTTATGCTCTGCCAAAGGCAAAAATAAGTTTGCCATTTCCTTAATAAACTCATCCAGCCTGCCGCGGGAAAAATTAAGTTGCATATTGCCTGCTTCCAGTTTGGAGAGATCCAGTAATTGATTGATCAGCTGCAGGAGACGTTTTGCATTACGTTGTACAGAAGATAATGTGTGGAGAACCCTTGTATCGGTTACCTCTGTTTGTAGCCTTTCCAGCGGGGAAATAATGAGTGTTAACGGGGTGCGGAATTCATGAGTAATATTCGAGAAAAATCGGCTTTTCATTTCATCTACCGCTTTTAATTGTTCCGTTTGCTTTTGCTGCAATATCATTTCCTGCTTCAACCTGATCCTTCTTACCCGGTAATAGAAAAACGCAACGATTAATCCCAGCGCCATAAGGATATAAATGCTGTATGCCCACCATGTTCGCCACCAGGGCGGTACAACAGTTATCTGTAAACTTTTTATTTTATTACTCCATATTCCTGAAATATTCGCAGCGTTAATTTCCAGGGTATATTTTCCCGGTTGCAGTTTGGTATAATTAGCAAAGCGGCCATTGCCGGAATATATCCAGTCATTATCAAAATTTGTCAGCCGGTAGCGGTAACTGATCTTTTGTGTGGAATTATATTCATCGCTGGCAAATTCAAAGCTCAGGAAGTTTTGATCGTAGGATAAAGCAAGTTCGCTTAAGGCGTTCAGGTTACTGCTGGTAACAGATAAGGTATCGGGTAATGCTCTGTTATTGATCAATAAATTACTTAAAAGTACCCGCGGCTGAAACTCATCATCCCTGATCGCTGCAGGATTGAAAATGGTATAGCCTGTTACGCCACCGAATGCGATCCTTCCATCGGGTAGTTTGAAGCAATGCCAGCGATTGAACTCATTACTGATCAATCCATCGGTTATATCAAAATTTCTCACAGCATGGGAAACAGAGTTAAATCGCGTGATGCCTCTATTGGAGCTGAGCCAGAGATTATGCTGGTCGTCGGGAACGATGGCATAGATCGTATTATTAGGCAAACCATCTTCGGTAGTGAACGCATGAGATTGTCCCGTGGTCTTATCGAATCTTACCAGGCCATTACCTGTGGTGCCTATCCAGAGATATTTCGGGTTTGATGGATCGCTTACCATCATAAGCAGGCTTGAAGAAGGTGCGGCGTTATCAGGAATGACAGTATAACAACGTATTTGCTTTGTACGGAGATGAATGGATACCAATGTCCAGGCCCCGAAATCAATGTTTGCATTGCTGGCCATCACCCACATCATTTCATTATCAACGATTGGATTGATCGCTACTTTTCCTGCTTTAAACAATGAATCGGGAGTCGATGCAGGTATATCGATCAATTCCTTTTCAATGATTCCATTCACGTAATTTATTTTGCAGGGACGCCAGTTGTTGATCCCGATAGACCATGCGCTGCCGCGATAGTCATAGTTAATTCCCACCTCACCGTCAGGAGATAAGGAGATATTTTTCGTCCTTATTTTTTTAGAAGCAATATCATAGACCATCAATTTGGGTTCGTTAACGCCAAGCAGATAGTTCTGTATCCAGATCACCCGGTTTGAAGTATCTATCGCATTGCGGTAAATGTAACCGAAGGCATGATTGTCGAAGTCTGCAGGCAAATCATGGGCATCGACACTAAGCTCATTGACAAGGATATTTGTCTCAAAATTGGCATACACGTTTTTTTTCGATATAAACTGTGGAGCATTCAGGTTTATTTTGAATAAACCATAGGCGTTTTTGCCAAACCAGAGGTTGCCGGAGCGATCAATCATCAGCGCCGTTGCATTAGGATACTGCTCCGGATTCGTGGGGTCACTGATTTCGGTAATTTCATCAGTTCTTTTATCCATCCGGAAGATCCGGCCGTTGCAGGTGAACCAGCGATTGCCATTGTTGTCCGCGATGAAGTTTGTATTACCCACCCCTGAATCATAGACCAGCTTTTTTTTGACCTTTGGCACAATGGTCTGAAAGGTATTATTAGCAGGTTCATAGATCAATAGCGTGGAATCGAGCGAGGTTACTATCACTTTGCCGTTCTCAGTTTCACCAATGCCTAATTTATAATTTCTGCCACTGTATGTCTGCCTTGTACTTAATCGGTAGGGTATATGCTGCACCTGGTCTTTGGAATAATCATATATCGCAAAGCCATTCTGAGTAGCCATCCATATTTTCCCCGAATGATCCTCCATCAGGGCAAGTGGAATAATGCCCGGTAAATGGGTAAACCGCAAAAGTTGGTGCGAACGGGTATTATAGCGATAAACTCCTTTTTCTGTAATCAGCCATAAATTATCCCGGCGATCTACTAAAAGTTCATAATTTATTATCTGCGATCTTATAATATCCCAGGCAGGCTGCGCAGAGATATGGTTAAAGATACCTGTTAAAGGGTCGTACCAATCAATTGCCCGGTTCTCATATTGTATCCATAGCTTTCCGCGACGGTCTGTATATAAATTGAAAATGTTGTTGGAAGCCGGGGTGTATAAAGTGTCTTTCCCATGCCGGTAAACCTTAAAGCTATAGCCATCATATCTCGCAAGACCATCTTTGGTGCCTATCCAGATAAAGCCGGCGCTATCCTGGGCCAGTCCCAGTAAAAAATTCTGCGGCATTCCTTCATCCACAGTAAATACCTGGTATCGGGCGGGGGTGTTCTGGGCAGCGCAATGAGAAACTATAATATTCACGAGAATACTAAAAACAACCAGATTCCTCATGATGAACCTCATAAGCAATGTATAATTCATTGGAATGTCCAGAATTTGAAAGCCTTTGTCCGGATTTCGATAGGAGTTTTTCGGATTATGCCGGAATTTTAATGGGTCGCGGAGTAAGGATGGCAAGTAAATATAAGGTAAATATCAGTGAAAAGGCTTGTGATTAAAAAAAATAACTTTTATAAATGTCTGATACCCAGCGGCCTGCCTTATCGCGACGCGTGTTTCCAAAAGGCGGAGAATTTGTGTAATGCTAAAAGCTTATAATGAAATCATCATCCGAAATAACCCGTAGAGATTTTTTAACTATTGCCGGCATTCTTGCGGCTGGCTCAGCTGCACCTGCTATGGGCCAAATTACTCCAGCTACCATATCAGGACATCCCGGAAATGATGAATATCTTTTTCCAGCGGGGTTTATTTATATGAATACAGGTACCGTTGGTCCCTGCCGGAGAAAAACAGTGGAAGAAACCACCGCCGCCTGGAAACAACTTGAATCCCTGCCGCTTCAGTTTTACGCTACGAGGTTTGCGCCTGCATTAGCCGAGAAAACAAGAATGACGGCTGCCTCCTTTCTTGGCTGCGATATCAGTGAGATCATGATAACAAAAAGTACTACGGACGGGATGAATGCCATTGCGCAGGGATTACGCTTGCAGCCCGGCGATCGCATCATCACCACCAATCAGGAACATGATGGCGGTTTAAATGGTTGGAACTATATGGCCAAATACTACGGCGTCCGTATTGATAGCGTCAACATTCCATTTGATACACACGACCCTTCACTATTACTGGAAAATATCAGTAAAGCCATAACACCCCAAACAAAACTCATCAGTATCAGTCATGTTTTTTCCTCTACAGGTTTGCGGTTGCCGGTAGCAGAAATTTCAAAACTTGCGCGATCAAAAGATATCCTTTGTATTGTAGATGGCGCCCAGGCTGTTGGCGCTATAAAAGTAAATCTGAAAGAGCTTGGTTGTCATGCTTATGCTACCAGTGGTCATAAATGGCTAATGGGTCCTAAGGGAACAGGGCTATTATATATTTCCAAAGAAGTGCAGAACAGGATTCGGCCAATACAGTTTGAGGATTCTTACAACACATTTAATGAATCGACAGGTCTAGGAAACCTGCCAGGCATTTTAGGATTGGCAACCGCAATCGATTATTTACATGAGACAGGAATAGAAAAAGTAGAACAGCAAAATTTATCGCTGAGAAACAAGTTGTATCATTCACTTTTGAAGGAACCCGGGTTAGATATACAAAGTCCGCCACCAGGCTCCATGGCATCTCCATTATTATCCTGCCGTCTGCCTGAAAATATAGATGGCGGCAAGTTTTCATCCCTGTTTTTAGAGACTCACAAGATAAGTTTCAGACCGGTACATAAAAAATGGTTCAACGGGGTACGATTTTCATTACATGTTTTTAATACGGAGGAAGAAGTGGATAAGCTTGTTCAGATCATTAAAAAAGAGTTGAGCTCGAGGTCAGATTAGCCACATATCCGGCTGGTCTTACGAAACTGTAAATTTTCCCAATGATTAATAAGAAAAATATTTTCATATCCATTGTCCTTGTGGCTATTTCTTTTCATTCCTTAAAAGGCCAAACAACTAATTTGATTAAAAGGGATTCAATTTTGAAATTTGAATTTCAGGGTATGCGAATTGGGATGGCCGAAAACGAAGAAGGACCAACAGGAACAACAGTGTTTTATTTCCCCGATGGTGTAATGGCTGCAGGTGATATAAGAGGGGGGGCTACTGGTACGCTAAATTCTTCAGTGGTGTCGACAAGTTATGAAAGGAAGATGATTAATGCCGTTGTGTTTTCAGGTGGATCATGGTTTGGTTTATCAGCTGCCACAGGAGTGGCTAATGAAATAAAAAACATTAAGGCAAAAGAGGGGAATGTTGACTATGTTCCAGGTGTGCTTGGTGCTATCATTTATGATATTGGTGACCGACGGTTTAGCAGGGTGACGCCTGATGATGACCTCGGAAAAGAGGCATTAAATGCTTCGAAGCCGAACTGGTTTCCTCTTGGGGCTAAAGGTGCCGGACGATTTGCCATGCAAGGAGGCTATTATTTTAATATACCGAGAGATAAAGGGGTTGATAGTTATGATTTATGGCCACATTCAGGACAAGGCGGAGCATTTGCAACTATTGGTAAAACCAAAATTGCCGTTTTCACCGTTGTTAACGCATTAGGCGCAATCGTCGACCGGAATGGAAAGGTAGTCAGATGTCATCGTAACTCAACTGACGAGAATTGCCCCTTCATCGAGGATTTGATTCGAAGATCCAAAATTGGCAAACAATTAAATTCAAAAGATAAAGACGGTCCAACAGAAAATACTACGTTGACGTTGGTCGTGACAAATCAAAAAATGCCTTTCTGGGCCCTGCAGAGAATGGCGATACAAGTTCACACTTCGATGGCACGCGGTATCCAACCTTTTTCGACTCAATTCGATGGTGATGTGCTTTATGCTGTAACAACAGGTGAAATCGACAATTCAGATTTGTCGCCTATTGATTTAGCTGTTGCCGCCTCCGAATTGGCCTGGGATGCCATCCTCAATAGTGTGCCTCAATTGCCAGCACTTCCGAAGGACACTCCATCGGTTGTCAAACACGGATTATTCAAGTCGTATGTGGGTATTTACAATTTCTATGGTGGTGGTCAACTTACCATTTCAGAGAATAACAATGGGCTAACTGCAAAATTTAAAGGCAATGGACGTATATATTTTGATGAGAATAAAGAGTACGGTTTGAAACCAGCCACTAATGGATTATTTATTATTGATGCCCCATCCAAAGATGTAATACGATTTAATCAATTAAAGGAAAGTTCTGTTGTAACAAGTATGACCATCAATCCGGGTCCATGGCACATTGAGGCACAACGGAATTAAATTTAAATCAGCAATACCTTAAAACTACAAACCCTTCAAATCCAACGATTTGAAGGGTTCATTTTTAGGGCCGGGAGACAGAATTGTTAAATGCAAAGGTCCATTTGGCAGGCGAAAAAGCGAATCCCGATTAATCATGCAGTTTAATATCTCCAACCCTGCTGCCGAGGTCATGTGCTAATGACAATCCGGTATTGATGGAAACGAGATAATGAATACCACCATATAGCCGGGAAATACCCGCTTCTTCTGCTGCATTAAATAAGCTGCTGTATGTCCTGGGCGTCCAGCCGCGGAAGTCATAAGTATGATCTGTAATTGCAACATTATCACCCAACACTTCGGTCACCGCCTGCATAACCGACCCGGTTATGAACGCATGGGCAGCGGGATATTCAGGATGCGGAGGCGTAGGTATAAAAGGCAGCCAGGAAGGGTCAATAAATTTGCGTATATATGTTACCGGACGCAAAAGATTATATTTATATTTTGAAGTGAAGCAAACAATAGTTGCATCTCTCTCTGCTATCCCTGCTTTAGCATATACTTCAGCGGCAAGGGCAAGGCTGGCTCCTGTTTTCTCCAATGCCTGCGTAATAATTGAAAAATCGTGACCCGGAGGTGTAAAGCCTGTGCCGTTGCCCTGGTCAACCCAAAACAGGGCGATATTTTTCTGTTCTGCAGTTAATGTTTTAGAAACGTCATAAACATTTTTTACTATTTTATAAAAATCAGCGTTGATATCTTCAGAATAAGCAGCAGGAAATGCGGGAGCAATATCCGTTAAGTTCGCCTGCAAAAAAGGCCGTGCATCCGATAAATATGGATTTACCGGTGGACTCACAAAAGCAGGGGGCGTTGGTTCCCATGCACCATTACCCGGCGGAGGAACCTGATACCCGGCATTGGAAGGATTAAACTTATCCGTCAACGACCAATTGTGAATTGTCGTTGCTATGCTGCGGCCAAAGGCCTGCGAACGCTCAAAGTTTATTAAGTCATCTTCCGGTTTTAGTTTTTCATTGTAAGCATTTTCCAAAGAATCTATGGTTGCATTGTTTGCAGAAGTTAGTCCCGTATTAAAAGAGCGTAGCAAACTGGCCATAGCCGCATTAGCGCTTACTTCCCAGTTATAACCATTGTTCTTTTCACGCGCCGGCATTTCCGGCATTTGATATAATTTCGTAGAAAGGCTCACGGAATTTCTAATTCCATATCGCACAGACTCAAACAGGCCAATACCCAGGTAACCAAAATAGACGCCATTCATTGATGAATTTCGTTCGAGTAAAATGCGTAGTTGCAGTTTATACCAGTCAATGGCCACCTGTGCACTTTTGTTCTCGGCTTTAGGCGTTAAAGACCGCGCTGTTTCAGATTTCGATAGCCCCTCGAAATTCTTTTGCGCTTCTTTCTGACAGGAGAATACCCCAATTAATAAAACTGAAGCAATCAAAGATGTCTTTTTCATAATACAAAGTGGTTTAAGTTTTAGAAACAACCTGATAGGAAAAAATAACTAAGATTAAATCCCCATGAATATCTTTTTCATAATGAAACTTTTTGGTGAACAATTTATTTGCACCAAATTAGTTTTCAAAAGCAAGTGAACTTTTTTATTTCGACTGAATGAATACTATTGCAAACATTTATCCGTGGCCGGGGGCAGCTGGCAGCTATTGGCGACGAATGCCATTCGTCTACAAAAAAAGGCAACCGTCTACTTATTTTGGTATTGGTAAAAATATAAGTAACTTTAGAGAGGGTCTCATATTGTAAGTGGGAAGACTCCGGAAAATACCGCCACAATTTAGAAGGTGTAACAAATCAATGACACTGAATAAATTTATATTCTCCAGCAAGCATTCACACACTCTTGTCCGTCACCTTGCATTTTGGATCGTTTACTGTTCTTATTTTTACCTGCAAAGCCTTCCACCCCGAAGCTTTTCGGAATTCCTTATCGGGAAAACATACTTTATTGCTTTAATGAACTTATGCGCTTTTGCCCCGGTATTTATTGCCGTCACTTATTTTTTTGTTGATTATTTGTTGCCAAATACAATAATGAAAAAGCGGTATTTTCTTTTTATTTGCGGTTTCCTGTTTGCTTATACTATCGGAACAGCTATAAACTATTTTACAGCAGAATGGTTTCTCATTATTACAGGTTACTTCCCAAACACTTTTGAGCACAGGCTTGAAATGAGCAATTATAACACCCGATGGGGAATGATAATAGCTACAATTGCTTTGGGTATAAAGTTGAGTAAAAACTGGTACGTGCAGCAAAAAGAAAATCTTGAAATAGTAAGAAGAAAATTAAGGACCAATATGGCATCGGAAAAAGCGAGGATTCACCCCGAATTGCTCCTACATTCCCTTGATACTATTTGTAGCCATATACGATCCGGCTCAAACAAAGCGCCCTCTTTAATTTTGGATCTTTCTGAGATTTTGAGCTATTCACTTTATGAAAGCGATTCAAAACTTGTTCCTTTAGAAAAAGAACTGACAGAGCTGCAAAAATTAATTTCACTTGAAAAACAGAATAAGAAAGGTTTAGTTGACATAGACATGAAAATATTGGGAGATCCCTTTGGGAAACTTATCGTGCCTATGATACTGATAAAAACGTTTGAAGAAAGCATTGCTATGTTACAAATTAACAGACCAGTACATTGTCAGTTAAATTCAGAGATTATTGTTTCTGACAACCAGCTTTCTTTAGATATCGTTCTTACCGGGCTGCAGGAAAATAGTTCGACAACCCAAAAATGGAGCTCATTAATTGAAAATACCAGGAGTAGGTTAAATGAATTTTACACTGAGAAAAACTATCAGGTTAAGCTGACATCTGCAGAATGTGGAAATACAACTCAGCTGATGATACGTCTTGTAGTTGATCTTATTCTTATTGAAACAAATGTTGGTTCAAGATCACAATTAATTGCTTCTGATCATGACCTTGAATGACTTTATATTTACAAAAGAAAAACCTGCCAGGTATCTCCGGCATATTGCCTTTTGGGTTGGCCAGTGTATTTTTTGGGGATTTTGGGCGACTGTTTTTCTACACGGCGCTATATGGGAGTATTTTTTCTTTCAGCTAAGAAGCAGGCAATTTTTCCTTTTGGACATAAGCTACATCTATATTATTGCTTATTATTTGTTACCCAAATTCTTTTTAAATAAAAGGAAGGCGTTTTTTTATAGTTCCCTTCTTTTACTCACCGTGCTTACTTACGTCTTATTCATTCTTCTTAGGTTTTGGGCTAACGGCTTGTTTAGTGACACAAAGGATAATCAACTGCTAATGGCCTGGTATATTTCTATGAACTTTATAACCAGCGGCCCGCCAATTGTGTGCGCCATGTTTCTGGTTTTAAAAATGTTTAAGACCTACTATATCCAAATGCAAGAGAAGCTGGTACTTACCCGCGAAAATGCCAATGCTGAATTACAGTTATTAAAAGCCCAGGTACATCCGCATTTTTTGTTTAACACATTAAACAATATCTATTCCTTCTCTTTGAGCCAATCACCTCAGGCCGGCATATTAATAACTAAATTATCGGGTATGCTTGGCTATATGATCAATGAGTGCGATGAACAACTTGTTCTACTTGAAAAAGACCTCAAACTTATAGAGGATTATATGGCATTGGAGAAAGTGAGATATGGCAAGCGGTTAAATATGGAAGTAGATATTTATGGCGATTTTGAAAATAAAAGAATTGCACCATTGCTAATGATACCTTTTATTGAAAATTGTTTTAAGCATGGCACAAGTCAAATGCTGCAGCATCCATGGATAAAACTTAGCATTACAATCATTGATAACCGGCTTTTTTTTAGGTTAAGTAATGGTAAGCCATCTTTAGTTCATTCAAACAAGAAGAACAAAGGAATTGGCTTGCAAAACGTAAGGAAAAGATTACATCTTCTTTATCCGGACAAGCATCAGTTGGATGTTAACGTAACAGAAAGCATGTTCACCGTAAATTTACAGATATTGCTTGAAGAAACAGTCTTTTCCGAATACAAAATATTGAAACCAGAGAAAATGACCGATTATGCCCGATAAAAAAATCAGATGCCTGGCCGTGGATGACGAACCACCCGCGCTGGATGTGCTTAAAAAATATATCTCAAGTGTACAATCACTTGAGTTGGTTGGCACATGTGCTGATGCAGTGGAGGCATTGAATCTTATTTCCAAGCGGCAGGTTGATCTTATTTTTCTTGATATTCAAATGCCGCAAATACTAGGAACTGATTTTTTACGAACACTAAAAAATCCACCTAAAGTGATCTTTATCACTGCATATAGAAAATTTGCAATAGAAGGTTTTGAGTTAGATGCTGTCGATTATCTTCTAAAACCCATTTCCTTTGACCGCTTTCTAAAAGCTGTAAATAGAGTTATGGATGCTTCTTTTAATGGAACGCTTTCCTTAGACAAAGAACCACAAGCTAAAGACCCTGGCGCCCAACATATCTATTTCCGAACCAATAGGAAAATGACCAAAATAGCTTTGGCAGATATAATTTATATTGAAAGCTTCAAAGACTACATAAAAATCATTACTACTACGGGCACGGTGATTACCAAACAATCCATATCATCGGTTGAAGACATTTTACCAAACGATTTGTTCATCAGGGTTCATCGCTCTTTTATAGTTTCACTGAATAAAATCGAATCTTACTCTAATGAACTGGTGTGTCTTAACAAGGTAGAATTACCCATTAGCCGGATGTACAGGCACGAAGTAGAAAGGATTTTAAACCACAGGTAATTCTGAAAGTAATCATTTATAAAAAAAATGGCGCCATGAAAAAGAGGCTTATCTTATATTCGACACCTGTCAGGGTTTCACGTAATGGAGTATGACGGAGCCCAATTTAGAAACCTTTGTGTCGACGAGTTTTAACCCCAATTTTTCCTGCATGCTAATGCCTTCCATCAACCGCTTTCCTTTTCCTACAATCACCGGCATAATGGTAAAGATATATTCATCGACCAGACCAAGCCCTATAAGATAGGAGGGGAGCGCCACGCCGCCCACATAAATATTTTTGCCTTCTTCCTGTTTCAACTTTCGTATTTCGTCTTCCGCCTTGGTTCGAACAATTCTCGAATTCTTGCCTCCCGCCTTCTCCAGCGATTTTGAAAAAACGACTTTCTCGACGGCGTCGAATGCCTCCGCAAATTCAACATCCGCTTTTGTTTCACCAGCGGGGTTCTTCGCGATATCGGGCCAATACGGAACCATGAGCTCGTATGTGGTACGCCCATACACAAACATGCCGGCATTTCGTACAAGGTTGATATAGAATTCAAATAATTCCTCATCGGGGACCCCTA
>Ga0105239_10002567_pt1 | contig 23036 bp, 16 predicted proteins | sample KBSC44metaG_FD_92761 | JGI IMG/M metagenome (GOLD analysis project Ga0105239, IMG submission 92761) | Corn rhizosphere microbial communities from Kellogg Biological Station, Michigan, USA - KBS C4-4 metaG | ecosystem: Host-associated > Plants > Roots > Rhizosphere > Soil | place: Michigan, USA... | reverse complement strand
TTTCAGGGCTGATACGATCTGACTTTCTGTAAACTGTTTCCGTTTCATATTTCAAGTTTAAAGTTAACAATTCATTCAATTGGTAACTCTAATTCTTGTGGCCGAAGTTCAGGGGAGTCGACACACCCTATTTAATAATTCCTAAAACAAATGAAGAAATTAGACCAATCCTTACTACACAAATTAATAACAAAACGCCCCCAATCCCATGCAATCGGATTTTTGGGTTGAAGACGATATCTACCAGACAATAAAAATCCACTTGAGAACTTTTGGATTGATTAACCTTGAAGTAATTTCCTCCAACGATACTTCTTCCTCAATAAGATGGTCTTTGACAAAGTATGGGGATGAGCAAATGATGAAATTGCGGAATACGGATGTATTCCAAAAAGTGCGTCAGGCTGTGACATACTGATTATCACATAACTGAATGAAGGCAGCGGATTCCCAGTGAAGGCCCCTTTCGGGCCGTTCGTGTGACGGCCTTTTAATTCAGTATCATCAATATGGTAGATTAATTTTTCCGATACCCTGGTCCGATAGTCTTGATTTGTTACGGCGAAAGGTATCCCCTTCTTATATACCAAATAAATTTACGCCAACTGCCCCAAAGGGCGAGGGTGAAATCTCCTTTTTTTGCTTAACCAAACGATATGGGTATTTTACCGGAATGATCCTGGCTAAAATAGAAAAATATAGCCCTGGCACAATATTTACCTATAAACCCATATGTCCGGACGAAAAAGAATCAAATTGTTGGTCCTGTCAGCGCTGGCCGCCGTCATACTGCTGGTCATTGCCTGGCAGTTCTACGAATACCACCTAGTCGACAGCAAACTGTCCCAGGCCCTGACAGAGAAGACAAAAGGACTCTATATCCTTCATTATGAAAACTTAACGTTCGACGAGGCCGCAGGCATGCTGCACGTAAAGAACATCGATATCCGACCCGACACCGCGGTCTATCGGCAAATGGTCAGAGAGAAAAAGGACCCTCACCTGCTCCTGCAGATACAGGTCGACGCGCTCGATATCGCCCGGGTAAAAACGCCAAAAGCCCTTCTCACCAAACAGCTGGAAGGAGGAAAAGTAGAAGTGACGGGCGCACGGATCAGGATCATGGTCCAACACTTCAAAAAGGACAGCTCCGTATATAACCCGACGCCGGACCTGACCAAACAATTGCTGGGGAAGTTGCTAAAAATAGCCATCGACAGCGTACAGATCAACGACGCCACAGTCCTCGTCGGCGGCATGGACAGCAGCGAAATATATTTCCGCGGTAATAAGGTATCCGTGCTGCTGTCCCACCTCCTCATCGACAGCAGCGCCCAAAAGGACAGCTTCACGATACTGTTCTCGCGTGGGCTGACCCTCGACTGTAAAGAGCTCGCGCTGCCCGCCGGTAAGAAAAGATACACCATAGGAGTAGACGGCCTTCAGTTCACCAGTACAGACAATACCCTGCGAGTGGCACAGGTCAACATCAGGCCCCGCCTTTCGGAGACAGCATTCGCCGCCTCCTTTCCCGTCCAGAAGGACAGATATGATTTTATGTTGAAAAACATCGCCCTCCATCACATCGACAGAAGGGAAATATGGCGTAAAGCCATCCGCTGCGACAGTCTCGTCATCGGGGAAAGCTCGTTCAGGATCTATCGGGATATGACCCGCCCGCCCGACACGACCAGCAAGGTCGGGAAGTATCCGCAACAGTTGCTGATGCACCTGCCATTTCCGATTTTCATCGGCAAGATCACATTCACCCACTCCTTCATCGAGTACAAAGAAAGGAATGCCAAAACCCACAACAGCGGCAGGGTCCAATTCCACAACGTCCGGGCCAGCATCCGGAATGTCACCAACAGGAGGGCTGACGTACAAAAAGACAACCGCTGTGTAGTGGACTTCCGTGCCCAATTTCTCAACAAGGTTCCCGTCGATGCCCGCCTCGTCATGCTCCTGAAGGATCCCAAAGGCAGGTTTACCATCGAAGGTGACTTCGGCAGCCTCGACGCCACCGCCCTTAATCCGCTGACCGAACCGATGGCGCTCACCCGACTGAAAAAGGGAAAGATCGACCACCTGCGTTTTGCCATTCGCGGTACCGATAGCACCGGCGATGGCAAGGTCGCACTGTCGTACAGGGATATCAAGGTCTCGGTGTTGCGGAAGGACAAGGACGACACCGGATACGACAAAAAAGGTCTCGCCAGCCTGTTCGCCAATTTTATAGTAAAGAATTCAAGCAGGCCCGCCGACCCCGACACGAAAGAAGTACATTTTCAGCGTATCCTCAACAAGTCGTTCTTCAATCTCATTTGGAAGACGCTGTTCACCGGGGTCAAGGAGTCGGTGGGAATGAAATAGACCAATGGATATAAAGAAACATAGATGGATAACCGCTACCTATCGGGTGCTGGGGACGGCCTATCAGCGATTCCGGCAAAACGACCCGCTGCGCATGGCGGCGGCCACCTCCTTCTTCGTCAGCTTTGCCCTGCCCCCCATACTCTACATTCTGATCGTCATATTTGGGTTTTTGGGCGACCGCAGGACCATCCGCCGTGACCTCTTCCACCAGTTGAGCGTCGGCCTGGACAAGGACATGGCAGCGCAGGTGCGCGAGGTAGTTAGAAATATACACCGGCTGCCCCTCAACCTGGGCATGCGCATCGGGGGGTTCGTTTTCCTGCTGTTTGTCGCTACCACCCTTTTCGAGATCGTAAAAAATTCGATCAACCAGCTATGGAAGATCAGGCTAAAGGAGCGACAAAGTCCCGGCTTCGCCATTCTCAACCGGATACGTAGCGTCGGAATAATTCTCCTGGCAGGAGTCCTCTTCACCATTGTCCTGCTGGGGGACGTCAGCGGCTGGATGCTGCCCTTGCAGGTCAACGCTTTTTTGTACCGTCTCGTAATGCTGCTGGCCGTGATCGTCTGGTTCTTCGTGCTCCTGAAATATCTTTCCTATGGCCGTCCGCACACGAAAATAGCCTGGGAAGGCGCGTGCTTTACGGGTCTCCTGTTCACCGCCGGACAACAGGTGCTCCACCGCCTTTTGAATTATGACAATATGAAGATCATCTACGGGGCAACGACCTCGCTGGCCCTGCTGCTGCTCTTCGTATTCTACTGCTCTTTCATATTCTATTTCGGAGCCTGCCTGACCTGGGCGCTGGGGGAAGAGAGTGGAAGACCTATCAAGCCCGCTCGCCGGGCAGAAGTATTCAAGTGATCGAATTAAACCTTAGCCCCCCCCTTTTATTCCCCCCTCACCATCTGCTCCACCGGCAGCACCACCCTGAACTCCGTATGCACCAACTCAATCGAGCTCGCAAATATCCTCCCTCCATGGTTCTCCACGATCTTCTTGCACAACGCGAGCCCGATCCCGGTCCCCGGGTATTCATGTCGCGCATTCAGCCGCTGGAACAATACAAAGATCTGCTCCGCATATTCATTGCTGAAACCGATCCCATTGTCCTCAACGACGATCTCGACATATTCGGCAAGCCTGTCCAGCCCCTCGATACCCCCAATCTCATCCCGATGCAACCGCCGGCTGCTGACCTTGATCACCGGCTGCGTCTTCTCCTTGGAGAACTTCAGCGCGTTGCTGACCAGGTTATGGAACAGCTGCTCCATCTGCAACGGAATGGCGTCGATGACCGGCAGCTCACCGGTCACGACGATGGCGTTCTTCTCCTTTATCTGCAGATCGAAGTTCGCCAGCACAGACTGCAGGATGGCCGAGAGATTGGTAGAAGTAAATCGGTCTACCGTCCTGGTCGCCCGTGAAAAATCCAGCAGGTCGTGTATCAGCTGCGACATCCGCTGGGCGGAGTCCGCGATCTTTTCGATATAGCCACGTCTCATCTCGGGCGATTCCTCCCCCGTCGTCAGCCGGTCCGAAAAGATCATGATCTTCCTCAAAGGCTCCTGCAGGTCATGACTCGCCACATAGGCGAACTGCTGCAGCTCGCTGTTCGACTTCTTCAGTTCCCTGTTCACTTGCTGCAGGTCGAAAGTGCGCCGGCTGACCATTTTTTCGAGCTCGGCCTGTGCGACCTTCGCATCATGTATCTCCGTACAGATGCCGACGAAGCCAGTGAACTGCTCGTCCGGAGAAAAGGTCGGCCTCCCGATGGCCTTCACCCACCGGTACTCCCCGTCGTATCTCCTCAGCCGGTAGTCGATCGAGAAAGGCTTCTTGTCTTCGAACGCGCGGTTGTATATCGACAGGAACATCTCTTTATCCGCCGGCAGCACGTCGTGGATCCAGCCATCCGCCATTTCCTGCTCCATCGAACGCCCGGTATAGCCCAGCCAGGTGACATTGAAGAAATTCCTAAGCCCGTCGGGCGCCGCCGTCCAGATCATGACTGGCGCATTATTCGCCATATTGCGGAACCATTCCTCCCGCTCCGCCTTCATCACCTCCGCCCGCTTCCGGTCCGTGATATCCTCGAACGCCAGCAGCATCAGCTCCTGTTTGTTCGCCTTTTGCACCACCTTCCGGCCGTTCACCAGCATCATCCGGCTGCCGACCCCCGGGATATGATACTGCATCTCGTATCCATCGAACTGCTGGTCGTGTAGCAGTATCTTGTTGATCAGGTCTTTTATATCCGGCTTATTCCACTGCCCCTCGCCGATCGCGTAAAAGAGCCGGCCTTCCGTGTCCTCAGCCTTAGTATGAAAAGCCCTGTAAAAGGCAGCGTTGGCCATCTTTACCCGGAAATCCGCATTCAGCACGACTACCCCTTCCCGTATGGTCGCAAAGATCGCTTCCGCATATTCCTGCGATTCGAGCAGCTGCTCATTGCTCATCTGCAGCTCGGCGTTGATGGCCGTCAGCTCCTCGTTCGACGACTCGACCTCTTCTTTAGACGTCTCGAGCTCCTCGTTAATGCTCTGCAGCTCCTCATTGCTCGATATGATCTCTTCATTGGCTGACTGCAGCTCTTCCTTATTGGCCTCGTGCTCATCGATGATCGCCTGCATATCATTGCGCACCGTATCCAGCTCTTCCTGTAATTTCCGCACCGCCTCCTCCTTCGAAAAATCCGCCTGTTCCGCAATTCCCTGCTTGTGCTGCTCTTCAAAAACGATAAGCAGCAGTCCATCGTCGACGTTCGACACCAGCGGCGTCACTTCGATCGCAACCTCATGCTCCCGGTCCTTTATCTTGAACAAAATGCCCGTTTTCCGGATGGGTCCGTGCGTAGTCTGTGCCTTGTGGATACAATTGCGCAGATCGAACGTCAGCCCGGGCCTCGCCATCTTCATCAGGTTGAAGCTCGCCTTGCCCCTCGCAGGCTCCAGGAAAAGGCTGGTCGTACCGCGAAACTGGAGGATCTCCATCTCCTGGTTGATCACTACTGCCGCCGGGACATACTTCGCATACAGAACTTCATCTACCGTTTTCTCCAGCCCCGTCAGTTCCGGCTGCTGATCGGCGGTCGTCTTCTTGCGCTCGACAGACTCTTTTGACTCCGGCGCAGGCAGTCGGTAATTGACCTCAGCCATTATCTTCGGCGAGGCCCCCGGCTTCTTCCGGTATACTTTGAATCTTTTCTCTACCTGGGTGAAAAGCTGCAACCCGTTCGAGCTGATCGTCTCGGACTTACCCAGCACCAGGTAGCCGTTCGGATTCAGCGCATAATAGAAAAGAGCCGTACACTTCTGCTGCAGGACATTCTCGAGGTAAATGTAAAAGTTGCAGCAGCTCACCAGGTCGAGCCGGGAAAAGGGCGGGTCCTTGAGCACGTTATGCTGGGCGAATACGCACAGGTCGCGGATCCGCTTGTCCACCCGGTAATTATTGTTCTCTGCCCTCATAAAGAATTTCGAAAGCCGCATCTCGGGGATATCCGCCAGATCGGCCGCCGAATATACTCCCAGCCGCGCCTTCGATATGGCGACCTCGCTCAGGTCGGTGCCGAATATCTGTATCGGGACCTTGCTGCCGCTTTCCTCCTGCAGCTCGGTCAGTATGATGGCCAGCGAATAGGCTTCCTCACCCGTAGAACAGGCCGGTATCCATATCCGTATCTGGTCTTCAGACGATTTACTCTTCAACAGCTGTGGCAGGATCGCCTTTCGCAGGTATTCCATCGAGTCTCCATCGCGAAAAAAACAGGTGACGTTGATCAGCAGATCGTGATACAACACAGTTATCTCGCTGACATGCCGCTTCAGATATTCATAATAGCTGCGGAGATCGTTTAACTTATAAAGCAGCATCCGCCGGATTATCCTCCGTTTGATCGTACTCATTTTATAATGAGTAAAATCGATCCCCGTAGCTTTCTTCAGCAGCTGGATGATGCTCTGTAATTGCTCGTCATTATCGCTGACAGTATTGGTGCCGATCTGTATCTCCTCGAATACATCCTCCTGCTGGGTGATCTTCCTCAGCTCCTGCCCGATCTCCGTCGGAGACATGACCAGGTCTACTACCCCGGCGGTGATCGCCGCCCTCGGCATACTGTCGGCAATGGCCGTCTCATCCTGGGTAATGGTGATGCCTCCCGCGATCTTTATCGCTTTTAAGCCGCCTGCTCCATCGTCGCCATCCCCACATAGCACGATGCCGATGACACCTCCTTTCCAGCTCTTCGCAAGCGAACCAAAGAGTTTGTCTATCAGGCGCCGCTCCCGCTGCCTCGGGGCATTGCGGTTGACCAGCAGCAGCCCATCCGATACCACCATCTCCGTCTCCGGCTGCACAACATACATACATGCAGGCAAGATCGGCACCGCGTCTCTCGCCTCTTCCACCGGCATATCCGTTACGGCCCTGAACCGGGCCACCAGCTCGGCCGTATCTTCCTTCTGCCCATGCTGTAAATAAATGTATGCCGCTCTTGTCTCCGGTGCCAGACTAGCCAGAAGCTCGCACACGGCATCCGATCCACCGGCTGCCGCCCCTATGGCGACTACCGAAAATTCTTTTGACCCCTGAGGAAGGGATTCGGAGGGATTATTGCTCTTCATTTTGGCATATAACGCCGGTGATCAACTGTTTTCACCAACGCGTGACAAATCTAATTAAATAAAATATTCGATATATTGCAGCCCATACAATTCTTACCTCCAAAGATGACTATTTTGATTGTCGACGACGACGCCGATGACCTGCAATTCTTTGCGGACGCTATTGCTGAAATTGACTCCAATGTAAGTTGTATCACCGCTTTCAATGGCATCGAAGCGCTCCAGATCCTCGAGACCACCAATCCGAAGCCGGACTATATATTCCTCGACCTCAACATGCCCAGAATGGGCGGAAAACAATGCCTGCGACATATTAAGAACAATCCCCTCTTCGAGTCTATCCCGGTCATTATCTATTCCACCAGCCGACGTCCCGAAGATGTAGAAGAGGTCCGGAATGCCGGCGCAGCCGCCTTTATTATCAAGCCCAACAAGTTTCATTTGCTTCGCGCTGAAATTGCCGACATTCTGAAAAACAAGGTATCCGCCGGCTGAGGATTTCTTTACACACTGCCGCGGTCATACGCTACGTCGATTTCCCACTATCAACCTGCCGGTTTCCACACTATCAACCAATGACGTATCAATAAATCCGCGTAAGCAGCTATTTATCAATAGGTCTGGATATTGCTCACGTATTGGTAGGCTTTAAATAGGATATTGAGATTTAGCAACGGCCCGGATGTCAATCTGGGCTTCTTTTCGTCCTTATCTCATCCCACCTTTAGCGCCCGTCCCTCTACCTCCTTTTCTCATTTTTCCGCCAGCACAACGGTTGTTAACCAGTAGACAACAAACCCGGAACAAAAAATTGTCTTAATTTCGAAACAAATTGATCAGTTTATGCCAAGCGCTACTGCCATTCTCGCCGGCGGATGTTTCTGGGGAGTCGAAGAGCTTATCCGTCAGTTACCAGGTGTCACCAATACCACCGTCGGCTATACCGGCGGCGACGTGCCCAACGCAACCTACCGCAACCACGGCACACACGCCGAAGCGATCAAAATAGAGTTCGACCCCGAACGCCTCACCTACCGGAGGCTTCTGGAATTCTTCTTCCAGATACACGACCCCACCACCCTCAACCGCCAGGGCAACGACCGGGGCACCTCCTACCGCTCCGCCATCTTTTACCTCGACGAAGACCAAAAAACTACAGCCCTCAGTCTCATCCGCGAACTGAACGCGTCCCACATATGGCCGTCACCAATAGTCACCGAAGTAGTGGCCGCCTCAGATTTCTGGGACGCCGAGAAGGAACACCAGGACTACCTGCAGAAGAACCCGCACGGCTATACCTGCCACTATGTACGTCCCGACTGGAAGATCACGACCCCGGACCAAAGCACCACGGTCTGACACCCAGCCGCCGGCAACACGCTGCCAGGTCACGCAATACCACGATAACGCTACATCACTACCAGGTAACACACCACCCGGGGATGGTTCACCGCATTCCCACCGACCCAAAAATCCATTTTCAGTTGGTATACTAATATGTTACCTTCGTAGCACTTCATACTTACTTTCCAACCCACACTTTTCAATTGAAATGACTTTAGCGCGAGATCGCTTTCTCGCGCGCACCTCAGTCTTTAATTTAAAAAAATAATTCCACCCCAGCCTAACACTCCTTCAACCCCAACGGTATCTGCACCGCCAGTCCCCCGTCCGAAGTCTCTTTATACTTACTGTTCATATCCTGCGCAGTACTCCACATCGTGCTGATCACCGCATCCAGCGAGACCTTCGCAAAATCAGGCGTGCTCTGCAACGCCAGCTGGCTAGCCGTGATCGCCTTGATCGCCCCCATCGTATTGCGTTCGATACAGGGTATCTGCACTAACCCCCCGATCGGGTCACACGTCAGCCCCAGGTGGTGCTCCATGGCGATCTCCGCCGCCATCATCGCCTGCCGCTGCGAACCGCCCACGCACTCGGTCAGCGCGGCCGCCGCCATCGCCGACGAAACGCCGATCTCCGCCTGACACCCACCCATAGCCGCAGAAATGGTAGCACCCTTCTTGAAGATGCTGCCGATCTCCGACGCCGTCAGCACGAACTGCAAGATTTTATCATTATCAAATCCGTCGCAAAAACTGACATAGTACAGCAGCACCGCCGGTATCACCCCCGCCGCCCCATTTGTCGGCGCCGTCACCACCCGGCCAAAGGAGGCATTCTCTTCATTCACCGCCAGCGCAAAACAGCTCACCCAGTCCAGTGTATACTTAAATCCGTTACCGCCCTGCCGGATAGCCTCCACCCATCCCTCGAAATTATCGTACTTCCTTCCCCCGATCAGCCGGTGATTCAGCGCCGCAGCTCGCCGCTTGACATTCAGACCGCCCGGCAGCATCCCCTCGGCATGACAGCCGCGATAGATGCACTCACGCATCGTCTCCCAGATCTTCATCACCCCGCTGCGCGTCTCGGCCTCCGGACGCCATGCCGCCTCATTCTCCATCACCACCTCGCTGATGCTCATCCCCGTCTTACGACACCAGTGTAAGAGGTCGTTGTTCGTATCGATCGGAAACGGCAGCTGCACGGCAGTATCCGATGCCGGCTCCTCCCCCTCCTTCCGAACAAATCCCCCGCCGATCGAATACCAGGTCTCCGCCAGCTGCCGCCCATCCTCCCACCGCGCCAGAAAGGTCAGCGCATTCGGATGGTAAGGCAGAGTCTCAGAAAATAAAAACTCGATATCTTTTTCGGGATCAAACCGCACTGTCACCCCGTCTTTCGACCCAGGAGCCGTAATCCCCGCATTACCGCCGCTGGTCCTGACCACAATTTCCTTCCCCACATTAATTCGCTCGATGGTCGTCCCGATCATCCCCACATCAAAGGTCACAGGGTCTTCCCCCATCAAACCCAGCTGAACGGCAATATCCGTCCCGTGCCCCTTCCCCGTCTTGGCTAGCGAGCCATACAGGAGCACCCTGACAGATACCACCCTCTCCAACCCAAACTTCTTCGCAATGCTATCGACGAACCGCTGCGCCGCACGCCACGGCCCCAGGGTATGCGAGCTCGATGGCCCGACCCCGATCTTGAACATATCAAATACGGAAATGCTTTCGTGTGGCAATGACAATGATTTTCAGCAAAGATACAAACAAGCCCCATTCTCAGCGGGCTACTTGTGTATCACAATACATCGTCTCACCATCCATGGCGTCCGTCCTACACTGCCAATGGCGTTTGTCCACCAAATCAAGGGCTACGTACATTTGTCAGAAGATTGTATAATTGCAATTCAAAACTATAGGTAATTTAGCGATCATAACCTGTGGGTCCTATTTATCCTCAACGTCTGGCTGTTACTTTTCCTTTCCAACCAAATTCAAGAACTGAGTAAGGCGTGTGCCTGAAGTGAACCATTCTTCACTCAGGAGCCTGTTGACTTAATTAATCTTCTAAAAAAAGAGGAGGTATATATATGGTTAATCCCATATGCAGCCATTGCGGTTGCGTCATGAGAAAGGTACGTCCCATCATTATCATCGTCAACCTTGAGGTAATTATACTAGACCCCTCAGACGGCGAAAAGGTGTGGATTTGTCAAAATCCCAACTGCCGGGGCGCCAATGGCTGATCCCTGACTGTAAATATCCGGGAGCAGGCATTCCACCGCTGGCTTCCGGATTATACAATAAAGATACAAATATAGCCCAATTGGTCCACATTTAATACAATTATTGTATCTAATTTTAAAACGTCATACAATATTATGGCCAAACGTGCCTCAGAACAAAGGATTTTGCAGTTTCGGAAAGACATCCGAAACTTGCGTAGAAAGTATAGCAACCTCGAGTTGGCGCAACGCCTCGACATGAACGACGCCAATCTGAGCAGCTACTATACCGGCCGCTCCAAAAACCCGGGCGCCGATTTCCTGGACAAATTCTATAAAACCTTTAATAAAGACATGGAAGAGATCAACAACGAAGAGAACAAACCCAAAGGCGAGGAATATTTAACCGAGTCCGCAGAGACCAATACGTCAAAAACCGAAGAAGCCGCCGTTGTATACGCAAAGTTTAATAAAGAAGGCGACACCGGAAGACAAAAGAACGACTACGACTGGCTACAGAATAATTTCGACAAACTGATGGACAGCCATCACCTGTTTGCTATAGCAACCGAGGCTATGGCCACCACCAACAAAAAACTCGTCGACGACCATTTCTCAACTTGCAAGTCAGAGAACACACCTCCCCCTACCCCTCCACCTTCTTCTCCATCACCAACCTCAACGACTCCGAGTTGATACAATACCTTAACCCACTCGGCGGCGGCCCATCCGGGAACACATGCCCCAGATGCGCGTCACAAACACTACACTCCACCTCAACCCGCACCATCCCAAAAGACTCATCCTTCGAGTACTTGATCACATTATCCTTCACTGGTTGCGTAAAGCTCGGCCACCCCGTCTTCGAATCGAACTTTATCGTAGAGTCGAACAGCTCCGTATCACAGCAGATGCAATTGTATTTCCCCGGATCATAACGGCTGCACAGCTCCCCGCTGAACCGCGCCTCCGTCCCCTTCTTCCTCGTGATCCGGTACTGCTCCGGCGTCAGAATGGCCTTCCATTCCCCATCAGTCTTCTCCACCCTCCGATCGGGCGCAGGATTTCCCTTATTCGCAAAATTGAGAACATCATTCCAGTTGATCATATATCCGTAATTATTTGCTTAAATTTACGACATCTCCCCGACAAGCACACACCCAAATAAATTTCAGTCATTCCTCAGACTATCCACCGGATTGGCCATCGCCGCCTTCCCGGCCCGGATTCCCATGACCAAAAAAGCTAAACCGATCATCACCACCCCGCTCACCACAAATAACCACCAGCTCAGCTCCGTATGATACGCAAAATTCTCCAGCCACCCATGCGTCTGCCACCACGCCACCGGCACCGCGATCACCACCGCGATCAACAGCAGCCGCACAAAGTCCACCGACAACAACGCAACGATCTGCCGCACCGATGCGCCCAGCACCTTTCGCACACCGATCTCCTTCACCCGTTGATTCGTCACAAAGATCACCAGCCCCAGCAGCCCCAGACAGCTGATCAGTATAGCGATACCCGCCGACCATGCCAGCAGCGTCGAAAGCTGCCGGTCCTCGGCATAAAGATCGCTGATCTTCTTATCCATGAACGAATAATCGAAATCCTCCTCCGGATAGACCTGCTTCCAGGCCGCCTCCATCCGCTTGATGACCGAAGGCCATCCGGACGGATCGCGCGGCATCGCCACATGCATCACAAAACCATGTTTCAGATCGGAAGAATACATCATCGGATTGATGAACGACCGGACACTGGCGAGATTGAAGTCCCGGATTACCCCTACGATAGGCAGCGGCGAGCTGCCCATGCTCACAAAATGATTGACCGCATCCCCCGGGTTTACAAATCCAAGCCGCCTGGCCAGCGTCTCATTAACAAGCACCTCATTGGCCGTATCCGAATACCCGATATTCCTCCCCGCGATCAGCTGAAGACCATAAACCCTTAAAAAAGACGTGTCCCCCCACCTCGAATCGACATCTATCTTCAGATCCTGCTTCTTCTCCTTGAACGTAAGACTCGAGGCCATCCTTCCGCCGAATGCAGGAGACTGCCCGGCCAAACTCACCCGCTCTATCCCTGGTATCCCGGCTATCTCGTCCCTCAGAACATATTTCTTCCGGTTCGGATGATCAAAATCGAATGGCACATTAAAGTTGACAATGGCGTCCTTCTTAAAACCCATGTCCTTTTCAACAGAATAATGGATCTGCCTGTCAACCACAAATACAGCAACAATGAACACCTGCGCCACCGCAAACTGAAACACGATCAGCACTTTCCTCAGCCACATTCCCTTCCCGCTGCCAGCCACCACGCTATTCTTCAGCACAGACACCGGCCTGAACCCCGAAAGCACAAATGCCGGGTACAGCCCCGCGATAACGCTCACCGTCACGACCAGCAACAACAAAAATCCCCATACCAACGGTTGCGTCAGGAACCGATCGAACTTCAATCCATCTGGTATGAACCCCGAAAAAGCGCGCAGCAACAGCGGCGTAATAAGCACGCTGACCACCGCCGTCAAAGCGGTCAGCACAAAGGTCTCCGAGAGGAATTGCAGGATCAGCTGAACCCGCCGGCCACCAAGCGTCTTCCGGATCCCGATCTCCTTCGCCCGCTCTGCAGCATGCGCCGTCGAAAGATTGATAAAATTGATCGCCCCCAGCAGCAAAAGAAAAATGGCCAGCCATATCAGGTTGCGAACAGTCTGCTGATTCACCTTGCCGTCAAAATCCATATTGGTATGTATATCGCTTAACGCCTGCAGACGACACACCGACTTTCTGTCCCCTTCGCCCCTATGCGACCCGTAGACCGCCGCTATCGCCCGGTCGATACCCGAAACACCGACACCTGGCGCCAGCTTCACAAACTCGGTAGTGTTCGAATTGATGGAACCCCACTCACCCCACTGATAAGACTCTTTCAGACTGCCCGACGAAACGGTTGACAGGGAAATGACCCCACCAAACTCAAAATCGCTGTTCGCCTTCAGGTCCTTTACTACACCCGCCACCGTCGTAATGATCGTATCGCAGAATACAACCGTCCTCCCCACCACCTGCGACACCGGAATACCCGGAAAATATTGCCGGGCCCGGCTTTCGGTCAGAACCAGCCGACGAGGCTCCCGCAGCGACACGGCCGGACTACCCTCCATCCATTCATGAGGGAATAGACTAAAATAGCTACTATCGGCAAAGACGATCTGCTCCTGCTTCCTAAATATTACCTGCTCCTTACCGTTACCCTTCGGGATAGCGACCTTTGTACGCCCATTGCTGCTCTGTAAGATCAATGCCGCCTCCTGTATGCCGGCCGTGCTCCGGCGAACCGCCTCGAGCAGTGGCACTGGCGCACCCGAATTCTTAAATACATCGCTCTCACTGACGATCCGGTAGATCCTGCCCCGCCCCGGCTCCCACCGGTCGTAACTATAATCGTATTCAACCAGCATAAAAATGATCAGCGCAGCGCTGATGCCGATCGACAAGCCGAGTACATTTATACAGGTGGTGACTTTGTTCTTTGCAAAAGCCCTCACCGCAGTCTTGAGGTAGTTCTTGATCATGACATTTCACTGCGAATAAAATGCCGATTCCATAAAAAACTAACAATCAAAAATTTACTGATTTATACTTACCGGTAAGTGTACGAATATGATACGAATGATGTTCGAATTCAACGGAAATTCCCGTAAGTTTACATCGGAAAGGCTCGGCTAAAATTATATCCTCTTCTCAGTCCACTCCAATATTCTCCTGTAATTCCCGATCTCCTTTCATTCACTCATTGTCAATTTTTTTTATGAGAAAAATTTTAACCGTAACCCTTTTTCCAACCTGTCTGTTAGCCCTCTTCCTGACAACCGCTTGTGAAAAAGCCCGCGTTAACGACCCGCTTCCCCCCTGCCAGGTAACAAGAATAATCATCCCGGGCAGCGTCCTCGTTGCCGCTAACCGTATCGAACAACGCACCTACATCCCGAAGAGGATCGCAAGCCGACCGCAACATCCTGCTGGTAATATCGCCCCCGGCGTCGCCGACACGATCGACTTCACCTACAACCAATACAACAATCCCGTCACCATGAAACACAGGAGGGACATCGGCGAGAACGCAATATTCAGATACGATGCATCCAACCGGCTGACGGAATACATCAACATCTACTCCAACGGCGCGGGCGACTTCTGGCATAAATACACCTACGACAAGGTAAAGACCGGCCAGATCATCGCCGATACCGCCTACCGCGACTTCATCAGCTCTAACGGCCAGTTGGTCGACTACAACGACATCGACGTCACAACCTTCAAATACGATTCATTGTACAGGATCATACAATCCGTCGAATACGTCGACGGCAATGCCATCCTCAGGACCTATACCTACGACGCCAGCGGCAACCGCCAGTACGCCGGCGCGATCTACGACAACATGCCAAATCTCCACCTCACCAACTGGATATGGATGTTCATCGACCGCGAATACAGCCTGCACAATCCCATCGACAACGAATCATACACCTACAACGGCACCGGATACCCGACAACGATCAGCAACACGCAGTTCGTCGTCCCCGGATTTGCCTTCATCACCGTCGGCTACCCCTTCGCCATCACCCGGGCCAGCTTCAACTACTCCTGCTCGATTGGCAGCAGCAGCCAGAACAGTCAGGGTAACCAGAACCACCAGGGCAACCAGAACGAGCAATAATATGGACAAGTCATTCATTTTTGACAAACGGCGACATCCCCGTAACCTTCCTGAACATATCCCGGAACGTCTTGGTATCAGAATACACTCTCGATAAATGACTGCGCCTTTTTAACCATTTCGTCATCGTGTAGTTTCTGACCTTAGAAGACGGCGAACGCCGATTGACTCTCCTCAAAAGTACAAACACCAAAAGCCCGGCAATACATCGTTTGACTATCATTTCCCAATTTACATTCGCCGGGTTTCGTTTTCATACTGTACCGTCATGAGTATCGAATAAATGAGTTATCTTTAGAGTAAACACTACCGCGACGCGCCACATTGCTGCCATATTGACCCTGATCACGGGAGGCGTCATCATTTTTGCCTCCTGCCTCCACCGAACCCGCGAAAACGCCACAGTCAGCTATAATTTCGACATCCGCCCCATCCTCTCCGATAGATGCTTCAAATGCCACGGCCCGGACGCCAGCCACCGCCAGGCACACCTCAGACTCGACATTGCCGACAGCGCCTTTGCCCCGCTAAAGAACACAAAGGGCGCATTCGCCATCGTCGCCGGCAAACCCGATCAGTCCGAGTTGCTCCGGCGCGTCTCATCCCCCGACCCCGACTACCAGATGCCGCCATCGGACTCCCACCTCGGCGCGCTTACGACACAGGAAATAACCCTGTTCGAAAAATGGATCAGACAGGGCGCCCGCTACGAAAAACACTGGGCCTTCGTCTCACCAGTCAAGGCCCCGCTGCCCGAAGTCCACAACACAAAATGGATACACAACGAGATCGACAACTTCATCCTCGCCCGGCTGGAGCAGCTGAACATGCAGCCCAATGAAGAGGCCGACAGGGAACGCCTGCTGAAGAGACTCTGCCTCGACCTCACGGGCCTCCCTCCCAGCATACAAAGAATGGACGCCTTCCTTGCAGACAACAGCCAGGACGCATACGCAAGACAGGTCGACGAACTGCTCACCACACCGCAATACGGCGAAAAAATGGCCGTCCACTGGCTGGACGTAGCCCGCTATGCGGATAGCTATGGCTACCAGGACGACAATATCCGCACCCAGTGGCCCTGGCGCGACTGGGTCATCCACGCCTTCAACACGAACATGCCCTATGACCAGTTCCTCACCTGGCAGATCGCCGGCGACATGCTGCCCAACGCCAGCAAACAACAGATACTGGCCACAGCATTCTTCCGCAATCACAAGTATACCGAGGAAGGTGGCGTCGTCCCGGAAGAATATCGCATCGAATACCTCGTCGACAAGACCCGCACCTTCGGCAAGGGTATCCTCGGCCTGACCGTAGAATGCGCCCAGTGCCACGACCACAAATATGACCCTATCTCCCAGAAGGACTATTATTCCCTGCTCGCCTTCTTCAACAACACCAAAGAGGTCGGCTATGAAGGGGACGTCAGCGTCTCCAAACCGGCCAAGATGCCGACCCTCAGCTTCAATGACTCGGACGTCCACAACACACTTTCCTTTATCAATAAAAAGGACACCGGCGCCATGACGGTCTCGGTCATGGGCCAGCGGGATACGTTCCGCACCACCTATCTCCTCAAAAGAGGTCGCTACGACGCGCCCGGAGACTCCGTACAGCCGGCAGCGCCAAAGGCCATCATGACCTATGACACGACAAAATTCCCGCGCAACCGCCTGGGCCTGGCCAGATGGACGGTCAGCACCCACAATCCGCTGACGGCAAGAGTATTCGTCAACCAGCTATGGCAGGAGTTCTTCGGCCGGGGCATCGTAAAGAGCGCCGGCGACTTCGGCATGCAGGGCGACCTGCCCACCAATCCCCGGCTCCTCGACTGGCTCGCAGCGGATTTTATGGAGCATGGCTGGGACATCAAACGCCTCGTCCGACAGATCGTTCTATCAGCAGCCTACCGCCAATCCACACACGTAACGAAACAGCAGCTGGAAAAAGACCCGGAAAATGTCTGGCTCTCCCGCGGCCCACGGTCACGGCTCCCCGCGGAATTCATTCGCGACCTGGTGCTCTCCACTAGCGGCCTGCTCGTCCCGACCATCGGCGGGCCAAGCGTGAAACCCTACCAGCCTGCCGGCCTCTGGGAATCCGCCACCTCCGGAAGAGGCGTGCTGGCCACCTACCGCCAGGACCACCACGATTCGCTCTACCGGAGAGGGATGTATACGTTTATCAAACTAACCGTACCTCCTCCCGTCATGGGCATATTTGACGCCAGCAACCGCGACCAGTGCGAAGTCCGGCGCGGACGAACCAATACGCCCCTGCAGGCCCTGGCCATGCTCAACGACCCCACCGTCCTCGAAGCAGCAAGGGTCCTCGCCCAGCGCCTCGAAGCCGAAACCACATCAGCCGACGACAAGATCATAAAAGCATTCCGGACCGTCGTCTGCAGAACGCCAACCGCGTCAGAAAAACAACGCCTCGTCGACTACTATCACGACGAACTGAAAACATTTCAGACCAACCCAACCGCTGCCCGCAAAACCCTGGCAGTCGGCGAATACCGCCAGCACCAAAACCTCGACCCGACCACCACCGCCGCCCTGACAAGAATAATCGACCTCCTCTATAACCTGGAAGAGACCATCACCAAGACCTGAGCAAACATGGAAAAAGAGCTACTTCAACACCATCTGCAATTCAACCGCCGCCGCTTCCTCAAAGGCCTCGGATTCGGCATCGGCGGTATTGCGCTCGGCAGCCTGCTCATACCAGACCTCTTCAGCAGCTCCGAAGAAGAGACGATGGCCCTCGGCCTCCCCCATTTCGCTCCAAAAGCCAAACGCATCATCTATCTTTTTCAGAATGGCGCTCCCTCCCAGCTCGACCTCTTCGACTATAAGCCGCTGCTCAATAAAATGCAGGGCGAAGACCTGCCCGCATCGGTGCGCAACGGCCAGCGCCTCACGGGCATGACGGCCAACCAGACCAAATTCCCGCTCGCAGGCACGGCCTTCCAGTTCGGACAATACGGCCAGGCAAGAGCCTGGGTCAGCGAGCTAATGCCCTATACCGCAGCTACAGTCGACGACCTCTGTTTCATAAAGAGCATGTACACAGAAGCCATCAACCACGACCCGGCGCTCACCTTTATGCAGACCGGCGCCCAGCAAGGCAACCGGCCCAGCATGGGCGCATGGCTCAGCTACGGCCTCGGCAGCGGGAACAAGAACCTGCCCGCCTTCTGCGTGCTCCTGTCAAAAGGCAAGGGCAACGGCCAGGGCGTGTATTCCAAACTATGGTCGAACGGCTTCCTCGACTCCATCCACCAGGGCGTACAATTCAGCAACGGCGAGAACCCCGTGCTCTACCTCTCCGATCCCGACGGCATGGACAGAATAGCAAGACGAAAAATGCTCGACGAGCTGGCCGCCCTCAACGCAGAGTCCTACAAAGAATTTGGCGACCCCGAGATCAGCACTAAGATCCAGCAATACGAAATGGCCTACCGGATGCAGACGGCCGTTCCCGAGATTACCGACCTCAGCAAAGAGCCGGAGGATATCATCAAGCTGTACGGACCCGAATGCCTCGTACCGGGAACCTTCGCCGCCAACTGCCTCCTGGCCCGAAAACTCTCGGAAAGCGGCGTTCGCTTCGTCCAGCTCTACCACCAGGGATGGGACGGACACAGCAATCTGCCAAAAGAAATAAAAGGCCAGTGCAAAGACGCCGACCAGGCTTCGGCGGCCCTCGTCCAGGACCTGAAGCAGCGTGGCCTGCTCGATGAGACCCTCGTCATCTGGGGTGGCGAATTTGGCCGGACCAACTATTGCCAGGGAAAATTAAGCCCCGACAACTACGGGCGCGACCATCACCCGCGATGCTTCACCATCTGGATGGCGGGTGGCGGCACAAGACCCGGCGTCTATGGCGAAACGGATGATTTTGGCTACAACATCGTCAAAGACCCCGTGCATGTCCACGACTTCCACGCCACCGTCCTCCACCTCATGGGCCTCGACCACGAAAAACTAACATTCAAACACCAGGGCCGACGTTATCGCCTGACCGACGTAGCCGGAAAGGTAGTAGACGGCCTCATCGCCTGAGAACAATAAAAACACATCCCATGCAACGCCGCAACTTCATCCGCAATTCCGTTCTCGCCCTGTCAGGCATCACCCTGACAAAGGACCTGTTCAGGAGACCCTACCAGAAAGCATACGGCTACAACGGAATGCTATACACGATAGATACGTCCTGGAGCAAATGCGATCCCGCGAAATATCCGGTGAACGACTGTCACGAGATGGTGCAGGACGCAAAAGGAAGGATACTTCTGTTGACGAACGAGACCCACAACAACCTGCTGATCTATGACACCAACGGACAGCTGATCGATAGCTGGGGCCACGACTTCCCCGGCGGCCACGGCCTCACCCTCCACGACGAGAACGGTACCGAATTCCTCTATATCACCGACACGGTCCGCCACCAGGTGTACAAGACCACCCTCGACGGCAGGCTGCTCCTCACGATCGACGCCCCGCTGGACGCCGGCATCTATAAAGAAGCAAAAGAATTCATCCCTACCGAGACAGCCATCGACGCCAATGGCGACATCTTCATAGCCGATGGCTACGGCGCCCAGTACATCCTGCACTATGACAGCAAGGGAAAACTACTCGGCTGGTTCGGCGGCCGCGGCGACGGCGACCAGCACTTCGACAACGCCCACGGCATCTGCTGGGACACCCGGCGCAGCGACCATAGCCTTCTCATCACCGACCGCACCCGCAACTGCTTCAAACGTTTTAGCAAAGAAGGCCAGCTGTTGGAGGTCCTTGCACTTCCCGGCGCCTGTGTTTGCCGGCCGGTCATCCACAAGGACTATCTCTACGCCGCCGTGCTGCGTTCACCCGACCTCAAGGCCGAAGGCACCGGCTTTGTTACGATCCTCGACAAGGATAACAAGGTCGTCAGTAATTTAGGCGGCAGCGAGCCGCAATACCAGGACGGGCGGCTCCAACCTATGCGGCAAACCGACAAACTATTCGTTCACCCCCATGACGTCTGCGTCGACCGGGACGAAAACCTCTACGTGGCGCAGTGGGCATCGGGCAAAGTTTATCCCTACAAACTCCGAAGAGTATAACCAATGATCAATTGGAAACCCGCCCCAGTTTACCTACTGATAGCATTCAACACGATGCTGCTCTTCTTCGCCCTGTTAGACTCCCACCTCACAGTGCCGGTCTGGCTGCAGGTGACGGGGAGACTCCATCCCATGATACTCCACTTCCCAATCGTCCTTATCGTCGCCTACGCGCTCAGTACCTGGTTCATGCCCCGTTTCTCGGACCAGCTGCTGCTCTGGTCGGCCTTCGCCGCCGTCATCACTGCGCTGGCGGGCGTATTCCTGTCAAAGGAATCCACCTACGAGGGCTCGGGCATCCAATGGCACAAATGGCTGGGAACCGGCACCTCGCTGATCCTCTTATTCCTCTATCTCTCCAGCAGCCTGCAAAAATGGCTGGCCATCCTCCCCCTGGGAACAGTCATCATCGCCGGCCACCTCGGCGGAGACCTCACCCACGGGGAAGGCTACGTGCTGGCTCCCCTGAGACCCTCGATCCGCCCAATCCCTCCCTTCGACCAGGCAATGACTTACGCCGACGTCGTCCAACCGGTCCTCGCCACCCGCTGCATGTCCTGTCACAACTCCAGCACCACCAAGGGTGGACTCAATATGTCCGACCCACACTCGTTCGCCAAAGGCGGCCGCAACGGCAAGCCCTGGGACACTACAGCAGAAGGCGGCGGTCTCCTCCTGACCCGCATCCATCTCCCCCTCGACGACCGAAAACACATGCCGCCGGCCAACAAGACCCAGCTCTCTGACCAGGAACAGAAAATACTATACGCGTGGATAAAAGACGGAGCGCCCTTCGACACAAAACTGACCGATCTGGCAGCGACTGACACACTGCGGATCATCGCCGCCAGCCTCCTCCGGACCGACGACAATGAAATATTCGACTTCCCCGCCGCCGACGAAAAAAAGATCGCCGCGCTCCGTACCAACTACCGGGCCATCACTCCGCTTTCAATAGGCTCACCCGCTCTCGCCGTCGACTTCTATGGCGCAAGCTTTTTCAAACCCGACCAGCTCAAAGATCTGTCGCCCATAAAGCAACAGATCATATCGATCAATCTGGATAAAATGCCGGTCACCGACAACGACCTTTCGGTGCTGACCACCTTCCCCAATCTCCGTCAGTTGAACCTCGATTTTACAAAAGTCACAGGCTCCGGTCTTACGCACCTCACCAAATTACCCCATTTACAAACCCTCAGTCTCGCGGGCACGGCAACAAAGGCCGGCGATCTCGAAAAACTCGCAGTTATCACTTCATTGCGAAAAATATACATCTGGAAAACGGGTATAACCAATAATGCACTTGCATCAACCCTCCAACATAAAAAAGACCTCCAAATAATCTCCGGCTTCAACGGCGATACCGTCCATATCAGGCTCAACCCTCCCCGCCTCGAGACCGAGGCGCGCATTATCCGCGACTCGGCGCTGCTGATAAAAATGCGACACTTCGTCCCCGGCGCTATCATCCGTTATACCCTCGACGGCTCCGATCCCGACAGCGCCGGCCAGACCTATTCCAAACCCTTCCCCATCGCCGATGGCGGCCAATTCCGGGCAAAAGCCTACAAATCGGGATGGCTCCCCAGCGATGCCACATCTGCAACCTTCTATACCCAAAAATTCCCCCCCGATTCCATACGTCTCCTCCTCCCCATCGACTCCAACTACCTCAAATTTCATCCCACCATCCTGATCGACGCCGACAAAGGTGACCTCAGCTTCGGCAGCGGCAAATGGCTTGGCTTCCACAAAAATGGCCTCTCGGCGATATTATACTACCATCACTCCGTCACCATAAAGTCCCTCACCTTCTCCTCCCTCGTCGACATCGGCTCATATATCTTCCCCCCAACCACCCTTTCCGTCTGGGGCGGCCCCGACGAACACCACCTCCACCTTCTGTCCACCCTCACTCCTCACCAACCCGACACCACCACCCCCTCCTACCTCACGTCCTACCTCCTCAACTTTCTCCCCACGACCCTCCGCTGCCTCAAAGTCACGGCCGACCACGTCAAAAAACTTCCCGCCTGGCACCCCGGCAAAGGCCAACCCGCCTGGATCTTCTTCGACGAACTACTCGTCAACTGACCCACATCGCGCGTCCTTCTATTCTCCCAACCGTCCCCACCATTACCGTTCCCCTCTCGCCGCGGTCTAAACCCCTCCGGCCAGATCCCTCCCCATCGATTACGGTTTGAATCCTGAATGGTGATCAATTTTTTAAAACTAACCAGCGTGGCGTCTGATATTGGATATATTTGCCAAGACCCCAATCTCCATACAATGAATCACGACGAATATCAATCATGGTTAAAGCCGTTGCTTATAGAAGGTCAAGTAATTGAACCCGGGAAAATCCAACTAACCCCGGAAATAATGCAACAGAATAGCCGCACCCTGATCCAATTGATCGAGAAACATGCAGAGCTAAAAGAATATAGGCATTTGGCGCTTACCTCGCTGAATTCCTGAGAGGAGAAGGTTTTTTCTATTTTGATTACATAGACGAATTTGCCACTCTGCTTGAGATGTTATTACGGCAGTCAATTGATGTATTTGAAACAGGGGAAGTATTCAGCGACGAGTTTG
>Ga0105239_10002566_pt1 | contig 23037 bp, 18 predicted proteins | sample KBSC44metaG_FD_92761 | JGI IMG/M metagenome (GOLD analysis project Ga0105239, IMG submission 92761) | Corn rhizosphere microbial communities from Kellogg Biological Station, Michigan, USA - KBS C4-4 metaG | ecosystem: Host-associated > Plants > Roots > Rhizosphere > Soil | place: Michigan, USA... | reverse complement strand
GACTGTTCGTGCCTGGCGAAGGCCAGGGCCTCTGGCCCTGGCCGCAGGGGAGTCGGAGCGCAGCGGAGACCGCCTCGCCGAAGCGCTGCGGCGGCCTGCCCGCCCCCGCCTTTGCCGTGCCGATCTCCGCACCGGAACGCGAACAACGACTGTCCGCAATGGGCCGCAGGCGACCACTGAGATGAACTTCATCCACAACGAAGAGCAGCAGATGTTCGCCGAGACCGTCGCACGCTTCGTGCAGTCCGAATACGACTTCGAGACACGCCGCAGAAGCCTCGATGCATCGAAGAACAGATCCCCCGGCTACAGCGAGGCGCTGTGGTCCCGGCTGGCCGAGATGGGCCTCTTCGGACTCAACGTGCCGGAGGCTTACGGCGGCGTCGGCGGCGGCCCGGTCGAGACGATGATCGTGATGGAAGGCCTTGGCCGTGGGCTCGTCGTCGAGCCCTTTCTCGCCACCGGCGTGATCGCGGCGCGACTCGTCACGACATACGGCAGCTCCTGGCAGAAAGACAAGTTCCTGGCGCCGATCGCAGGCGGCGAATTGCGCTTTGCGGTTGCCGCCCTCGAGCCCCGGTCGCGTTACGACCTGCACGACGTGGCCACCACCGCCCGCCGTACCGGCGAAGGCTGGCGGCTCGACGGCAGCAAGTCGGTCGTGGCGCACGGCGACAGCGCGGATTGGCTGATCGTCACGGCCCGCACCCGGGCCGAGCCGACAGCCGACGAGGGCCTGACGCTGCTGCTGGTCGATGCGAGAGCCCCCGGCGTCACCGCCCAAGGCTTTTCCACCATCGACGGGCAGCGCGTCGCCGAAGTGCAATTCGACGCGGTTCACGTCGATGCCGCGACGACGATCGGCGCAGCGGATCAGGGACTCGAACTGATCGAGTGGGCGATCGACCAGGGACTCGCCGCACTGAGTGCCGAGGCCGTCGGCGCGATGGAGCGGCTGACCGAGCTGACCTGCGAATACCTTGCCACGCGCAAGCAGTTCGGCGTGCCGATCGGCAGCTTCCAGTCGCTGCAGCACCGCGCGGCCGATATGCGCATTGCCGTCGAACAGGCCCGCGCGCTGGCCTTGATGGCCGCAGCGCGTGTCGACTCGACGGACCGCATCGAACGCCGTCGCGCCGCCTCCGCCGCCAAGGCCATGGCCGGACGCTCGGGCCGCTATGTCGGGCAGCAGGCGACGCAGCTGCACGGCGGCATGGGCATGACCGACGAGATGGCTTGCGGCCACTACTTCAAACGCTTGACCGCGATCGACATGACCTGGGGCAACACAGAGCACCATGTCGAACGCTATGGAGAACTGCTGTGACCGAAAGACATCCTGAGGGCCAGATCATCGTCGAACAACGCGGGCCCATCCTGCTGATGGGGGTGGACCGGGTCGAGAAGCGCAACGGCTTCACGCCGCGCATGTTCCGCGAACTCGGCGAAGCCTACACACGACTGGAGAACTCGCCCGACCTGCTCGTCGGCCTGCTTTACGCCAAGGGCGATCACTTCTCCGGCGGTGTCGATCTGCCGCTGATGGCCGAGTACCGCAAGTCCGGCACGCCCTACGTGCCGCTGCAGCTCGTCGACCCGGGCCAGATGCGCGAGCCCTTTCGCAAGAAGCCGGTGGTCGCGGCGATGCACGGCATCTGCTTCACGATCGCGATCGAATTGATGCTGGCCGCCGACGTGGTGATCGCCGCCGACAACTGCCGCTTCGCGCAGCTCGAGGTCCAGCGCGGCATCATGCCCGGCTACGGCGGCAGCTTCCGCTTCATCGAGCGGGCCGGCTGGGGCAATGCGATGAAATGGCTGTTGACCGGCGACGAGTTCGACAGTGCCGAGGCCTATCGCATCGGGCTGGTGCAGGAGGTGGTGCCGGCCGGCCAGCAGTTCGAGCGCGCGCTGGCCTATGCGCAGCGCGTGGCGGAGCGGGCGCCGCTGGCGGTGCAGGCGACGATCGAGAACGCGCGCCTCGTGCTCGGCCAGGGCTGGATGCACGCGGCGACGCACGCGACGGCGAAGAACACCTTTCTCTACGGCACCGAGGACGCGGCCGAAGGCCGCCAGTCCTTCGCCGAGAAGCGCACGGCGAAATTCGTCGGCCGCTGACTGGACCACACGCTCATGTTCAAGACCGACCTGCTCGCAGGCAAGAAGATCCTCATCACCGGTGGCGGCACCGGGCTCGGCAAAAGCATCGGGCGCCGCTACCTCGAACTGGGCGCGCACCTGGTGATCTGCGGCCGGCGCAAGCAAGTCCTCGATGCGACGGCCGACGAGTTCCGCGCCGCCCTGCCGGGCGCAACCGTCGACACGCTGACTTGCGACGTGCGGGACGCCGAGCAGGTCGAAGCGATGATGCATGCCATCTGGCGGACCGGACCGCTCGACCTGCTGCTCAACAACGCGGCCGCCAACTTCATCGCGCGCACCGAGAAGCTCTCGCCACGCGCGGTCGACGCGGTGCTGAACATCGTGCTGCACGGCAGCTTCTATTGCACGATCGCGGCCGGCCGCCGGTGGATCGACGCGGGCCGGCCGGGCAACGTGATCAGCACGGTCTCGGCGCCGGTGATCACCGGCCAGGCCTTCACCGCGGCCTCGGCCGCCGCCAAGGCCGGCGTGCTGGCGATGACGCGCAGCCTGGCCGTCGAATGGGGCCCGAAGGGCATCCGCCTGAACTGCGTCGCGCCTGGCCTCTTTCCGACCGAAGGCGCGTGGGAGCGGCTCTACCCGCCCGGCAGCCAGGTCGAGCCGCAGGAGCGCGGCGTGCCGCTGCGCCGCTTCGGCGATCACCGCGAGCTGTGTGACCTGTACGCCTACCTGGCGGCCGACGGCTCGGGCTACGTCACCGGCGACCTGATCGTCATCGACGGCGGCCGCTGGATGCAGGGCGCCGGCGGCCCGACCTTCCGCGCGATGCAGGACTGGGGCGACGATCAATGGGATGCGATGCGCAAGCGCTGAAGGAGCACGAACGATCATGAGCGACATCAAGCTTTCGCAAGGGCCGCTGAGCCTCGCCGGCAAGACGGCCGTCGTGACCGGGGCCGGCGCCGGCATCGGCCGCGCCATCGCCGAGCTCTTCGCACGGGCGGGCGCCAGGGTGGTCGTCGCCGACATCCAGTCCGACGCGGCCGAGGCGGCGGCCGGCGCGATCCGCGAGGCGGGCGGCGAGGCCGTCGCCGCGGTGGCCGACGTCTCGCAGGATGCGCAGGTGGCCGCGATGCTCGACCGTGCCATTGCGGCATTCGGCAGCCTGGACGTGCTCGTCAACAACGCCGCGATCTTCCCGAAGAAGCCCTTCCTGGAAGTCAGCGCCGAGTTCTGGGACCGGCTGCATGCGGTGAACCTGCGCGGCACCTTCCTGTGCCTGCGCGAAGCGATCACGCGCATGAAGGCCCAGGGTACCGGCGGCGCGATCGTCAACATCTCGTCGGTCTCGTCGATGCAGGCGGTGGTCTATCACAACGCCACGTACAACGCATCGAAGGCCGGCGTGAACAGCCTGACGAAGACGACAGCCCTCGAGTTCGCCGCCGACGGCATCCGCGTCAATGCAGTGCTGCCCGGCGGCGTGCTGACACCCGGGGCGAAGGCCGCCGGCGCCAACATCGAACTGAAGGGCCCGATCATGGGTCCGGGCCGCATTCCGCTGGGCAAGATGGGCGAGCCGGAAGACATCGCGATGGCGGCGCTCTTCTTCGCCAGTCCGGCATCGAGACTGATCACCGGGCAGTTGCTGGCAGTCGACGGCGGCTTCCAGGTCAGCTGAGCACCGTACTGCGGGCGCTGCCGGCCTGATCCCGCATGGACGCAACCCCACGAACAACGAGCTGGCTGCCCGACGTGCCGCTGAGCGTGCTGCTGTCGCGGTCCGTGCAGGCCAGGCCGGTGACCCGCCTGCACTTCCATACCGAGCAGGGGGAGAGCAGCATCACGACGAGCGGGCTGCTCTTTGCCGGCCGCCGATTGGCACGCGGCTTGCGCGCGATCGGCCTCGGTCGCGGCGACGCCATCGCGATGCAGCTGCCGACGATGCGCGAAACAGCCATGCTCTATCTCGCCGCGCTGGAGATCGGCGCGGTGCTGGTGCCGATCGTGCACATCTACGGCCCGGCCGAGGTCGGCTTCATCCTGCGCCAGTCGCGCGCGAGATTCCTCTGCGTACCCGAACGCTGGCGCGGCATCGATTTCCTGGCGCGCGTCGAGGCGCTGGGCAGCCTGCCCGATCTGCAGCGCGTGATCGTGCTGGGCGCGCGAACGTTGGCGGGCGGCATCACGCTGCGAGAGATCGAGGCGCTGGCTGCCGAAGCGCCGGGCGATGCGACGAGCCCGCCGCCGCGGCCGGAGGATGTTTGCCTGCTGCTCTACACCTCGGGCACCACCGCGTCGCCCAAAGGCGTGCAGCACACGCATCAGACCGTCGGCGCCGAATGGCAGATCCCCTTCGTGGACGTTGATATTGCCCCCGAGGCGCCTGCGGCGCCGGCCCCCCGAGGGGGCGCTCCCTCCTTGGGGCGGCCCGGCGGCGGGGGCCCCTACCTCACCCCCTTCCCCGCCGGCCACATCGCCGGCTTCAACTTCTTGCTGCGCCCCTTCGTGACCGGCACCGACATGGTCTTCATGGACCGCTGGGACCCGAGCCTCGCGGCCGAGCTGATCGAGCGCCACCGGGTGCGCCTTTCGGGCGGCACGCCGTTTCATCTGCAGGGCCTGCTCGACGCCGCGAAGCGCGGCGGGCGAGATCTCTCGTCGCTCGCCGCCTACAGCATGGGCGGCACCGGCGTGACACCGGATCATGTCGCGCTGGCTGACCAGGCCGGCTTCGCCGGCAGCCGCTCCTACGGGCTGACCGAGCACTCCACCGTCAGCGTCGGCTGGCGCGACATGCCTCTCGAGCAGCGCGCGGAGACCGACGGGCGCGTGCAGCCCGGCAGCGAAGTGCGCATCGTCGACGAGCTCGAACACGACCTGCCTCCGGGCGCGGAAGGCGAGGTGCTGGTGCGCGGCCCCGAGCTCTTCATCGGCTATACCGATCCGGCCCTGAATGCCCAGGCCTTCACCGCCGGCGGCTGGTTCCGCACCGGCGACGTCGGGCGGCTCGACGCGGCGAACTGCCTGACGCTCACCGACCGCAAGAAGGACATCGTGATCCGCGGCGGCGAGAACATCTCATCGCTCGAGGTCGAACGCGTGCTGACCAGCCACCCTGCGGTTCAGGACGTGGCCGTGGTCGCGCAGCCCGACCCGCGCCATGGCGAGAAGGTGTGCGCCTTCGTCGTGCTGAAGGGCGACGCCGCGCTGGACCTGGCCATGGTGCAAGACCACTTCGCAGCGGCAGGCGTCGCCCGGCAGAAGACACCGGAGAGTCTGCGCGTGGTGGGCGAGTTGCCGCGCACCGCCTCGGGCAAGGTGCGCAAGAGCGATCTGCGGACGCAGTTGCGTTCGCAGGATCCGCCGGCGACATCCTGAGCTCGATGTGCCGGGACGGTTGGCCAGGTCAGGCGCCGAAGCGCCGAGGGGAGTACGCAGCCATCGGAATGCTGCCGTCGCGCCTTGCCAGCAGATCCGCCACGAGGTCGGCCGTCACCGCGGCCAGGGTCAGGCCGAGATGGCCGTGGCCGAAGGCCAGCACGGCATTCGGCATGCCGCGCGCGCGGCCGATCACGGGGACGGAATCCGGCATCGACGGGCGAAAGCCGAGCCACCGCGAACTCGGCGTCGGCAGCGGGCCGAACAGCTCGTGCGCCCCGCGCTCGAGCAACGCCCAGCGCCGCGGATTCGCCGGCCGCGCGACGCCACCGAATTCGACCGTGCCGGCAATGCGCAGCCTGCCCGCCATCGGCGTCGCGTAGATACCGCGCTCGACCGGGCAGACCGGCCGGCTGACGGGCTGGGCATCGAGTTCGTACTCGATGTGATAGCCGCGCTCGGTGTCGAGAGGCACGGCTTCGCCCGCCTGGCGCGCCAGCTCAGCCGAGTGAGCGCCTGCGGCAATGACGACCTGCATCGCACGCAGCGGCCGCGATGCATCCTCGTGCTGCAGATCGAGCAGCATGCCCGCCCCGTCACCCCGCAGGCGCACCACCCGCGCGCGCCGGTGCCGTGCGCCCAGACGCCGCGCTGCGGCCGCCATGCGCTGCATCAACAGCAGCGGGCTGGTGAGGTGCATCGCATCAGGAAAGAACAGGCCATGCCGGCCGAGCGGCGCGAGCGCCGGCTCCAACCGCGCCACCTCGGCCGGTGTAGACACCTCTTGCCGCACCCGGTGCCGAGCGCGCAACCGGAAATCGAAGGCCTGGCGCGATGGCGCCTCGCGATAGAGATACAGACAGCCTTCGCGGCGAATCAGTTCTTCGCATCGCAGGGCCGCCCAACGCCGCTCCCATGCACCGCCCGCCGCTGCCAGCAAGGGCGCCAGCGCAGCGGCGCTGTTCGCGGCAGAAGAGGCCCTCGAGGCACGCAGGAAGCGCAACAGCCAGGGCAGCATGGCCGGCAAGGCCGACAGCGGCAGCGACAAGGGGCTCTCCGAACCGAGCAGCAGCGATGGCAGCGAGCGCAATACACCCGGATGCCCGACCGGCACGCAGCCGTAGTCGGCGATCGTGCCCGCATTGCCGAACGATGCGCCCGAGCCCGCTTCGTTGGGGTCGATCAGCATCACGTCGCGGCCCTCTTCCAGCAGACGCAATGCGGTGGCGAGGCCGATCACGCCGGCGCCCACGATCGCGACGTCGACGCCTTCTAGCTCGCTCATCGTGAGGGTCTCACACGGCGACGCGCCGGCCAGCGCGCGGCCGCTCCGGAGCGGCCGGCGCACCCGCTCGGCGGGTGGCGACGGTACTCCGGCGCCGGGTGCACCATCCACTCAAATCCGGTTCGACACATGCCGCTCTGCGCTGCGCATCACATCGGCCAACAGCGCCAGGCCCGTGCCCAGATCGCTGCGCGAACGTGCCGCAGCCACGTTGATGCGCACTGCATGCGGCACGGCGTGCTGGCCGATCGCAAATGCTTCGGCCGGCAGCACCGCGACGCCGCGCTCGCGCGCCACCGTCACGAAAGCATTCGCCCGCCATGGCGACGGCAGGCGCAGCCAGGCATGCGTGGAGGCATCGCCGCTGAGCACGTCGAAGCCGGCGAGGCTCTCGCGCAGCAGCGTCTGGCGCAGGCGCAATTCGGCCTTCTGGCCGTCGATGATGTGGCCGAGCGTCCGGTCTTCGATCAATCGCGTCGCGATCAGCGCATTCAGCGAGCCGATGCTCCAGCACGCGACGCGCTGCATCGCCGCGATGTCGGCCACATGCTTCGCCGGCGCGACCACCGCGCCATAGCGCAGGCCCGGCGCCACCGTCTTCGACAGGCTGGTCACGTACAGCGTGCGCTGCGGCGCCAGCAGCGCGAAGGCGGGCGGCGCATCGTCGACCAGCGGCCGGTAGACGTCGTCCTCGATGATCAGCACATCGTGGCGCTCGGCGATTTCGACGATGCGCTGGCGGCGCGCCAGCGTCAGCGTGATCGCGGTCGGGTTGTGCAGGCAGGGCACGACGAAGAGCGCGCGCGGCCGATGCTCCCGGCAAGCGGCTTCGAGCACGTCGGGCATCAGGCCTTCGTCGTCCATCGCGATCGGGCGCAGCTCGATGTCCAAGGTGCGGCACAAGGCGGCCACGCCCTGGTAGGTGATCGCATCGGCCAGCACCACGTCGCCGGCGCGGGCGACGGCGCCCAGCGTGCAGGCCAGCGCGCTCTGGGCACCGTGGGTGATGACGACGCGGCTCGCATCCTCGACACCCAGGGCCGGCGCCAGCCAGGCCGCCAGCGCCTGGCGCGCCCAGGCCGGCCCTTCCGGCGCATGGAAGTCCTGCAGTTCGGCGTAACGCGGATCCTTCGCAAGGCGCGGCATCAGCTGCGCCAGCGCCTCGAGGTAGCCGGTCGTGGCAGGCCGGTTCACGCTCAGATCGATCAGCCCGGCCGCTCGCTCCGGCGCCGATGCGAAGGCGTTCTCCCGCGCCGGCGAGGTGATCACCGAGCCCAGTCCGGGCCGGCTCGCCACCAGCCCGCGCTGCTGCATCGCCGCGAAGGCGCGGGTGACGGTGGTCAGGTTCACGCCCAGGAGCCGGGCGAACTCGCGCTGCGGCGGCAGGCGGTCGCCCGCTTTCAGCAGGCCCTCGTCGACCCGGCGCTGCACCTCGTCGGCCAGCTGCTGGTAGATCGCACCCCCGCCCGCGCTCGGTTGGAAGTCAGCAAATGTCTGCATTGTTGTCCTGCTTGTGTGGCTTGTATACGATTCTACTCATGGTTTGTACCGCCATACAAGTCGTACATTAACTCTTGCACTGAAGGTTGTATTGTCATACATTGAATGACATCCAAGCGATTGTCTTGCATCCATCCCTCACCAAGGACGCGCATGAGCCACAGCGACTTCATTCATTTCGACACGGTCAAGAAGTCCTACGACGGTGAGAACTACGTCGTGCGCGGGCTCGATCTGGCCGTTCCACAAGGCGAATTCCTGACCCTGCTCGGCCCTTCGGGCTCGGGCAAGACGACCAGCCTGATGATGCTGGCGGGCTTCGAAGCCCCGACTTCGGGCGAGATCCATCTCGAAGGCCGGCGCATCGACCATGTGCCCGCGCACCAGCGCAACATCGGCGTGGTGTTCCAGAACTACGCCTTGTTCCCGCACATGAGCGTGGCCGACAACGTCGCCTTCCCGCTGCGCATGCGCGGCGTCAACGGCGCCGAGATCGCGAAGCAGGTGAAGCGTGCGCTCGACATGGTGCGCCTCGTCGGCATGGACCAGCGCCGCCCGGCCCAGCTGTCGGGCGGCCAGCAGCAGCGCGTGGCGCTGGCGCGGGCGATGGTCTTCGAGCCCAAGCTCGTGCTGATGGACGAGCCGCTCGGCGCGCTCGACAAACAATTGCGCGAGCACATGCAGCTCGAAATCAAGGCGCTGCACCGCCGTCTCGGCATCAACGTGGTCTACGTGACGCACGACCAGACCGAGGCCCTGACGATGTCGGACCGGGTCGGCGTGTTCGACCAGGGCGTGATGCAGCAGCTCGCATCGCCCACGGCGCTGTACGAATCACCGTCCAACCTGTTCGTCGCGCAGTTCATCGGCGAGAGCAACACGCTGACCGGCACGCTGCTCGACACCGATGGCGAACGCTGCACGCTGCGCGCCGGCGACGGTACGCCGCTGAAGGCCCGCGCCGGCGCCGGCCTCGCTGCCGGCCAGTCCGTCGCGCTCTCGCTGCGGCCGGAGAAGGTGCGGCTGCTGCCCGAAGGCCAGGAGCCCGCCGACATGCTGAACGCGGTGCAGGCCACCCTGGTCGACCTGATCTACCACGGCGATCACACCCGCCTCGTGCTGAACACCTGCGGCGCGGTCGACTTCCTGATGAAGCTGCCCAACAACGCGGCGCTGCCCGCGCTGAGCCTCGGCAAGCGCCTGACGATCGGCTGGGACCCCGCCCAGTGCCAGGCGCTGGCGCTGCAGTGACCCGTCTTCGCCCGCTGTTCTTTCACTCTTCGACCACCGCTGGAGCCTGCATTCCATGAACACCCGATCCCTGCTCTCGTGCGCCGCCGCCGCGGCTTCCATCACCCTGTGCGGCGTGTTGCCGGCCCGGGCGCAAGACACCCTGACGGTGACCTCGTGGGGTGGCGCATACACCAAGAGCCAGGAGCTGGCCTTCATGGGCCCGTTCTCGAAAACCACGGGCACCAAGGTGCTGCAGGACGAATGGGACGGCTCGCCGGCCAAGATCAAGGGCATGGTCGAGACGCAGCAGGTGACCTGGGACGTGGTCGACGTCGAACCCAGTCACGCGCTGCAGGGCTGCGACGAAGGCTGGCTCGAGAAGGTCGACTACGCCAAGCTCGGCGGCAAGGACAAGTTCATCGACGGCGCGGCGATGGACTGTGCCGTCGGCACCATCGTCTTCGGCACGATCTACGCGTACAACGCCGACAAGTTCCCGAACGGCGGCCCGCAGACCATGGCCGACCTGTGGGACGTGAAGAAATTTCCCGGCCCGCGCGCGCTGCGCAAGTCGCCGAAGACCACGCTCGAATTCGCGCTGATCGCCGATGGCGTGCCGGCCAAGGATGTCTACAAGGTGCTCGGCACGAAGGCCGGCGCCGATCGCGCCTTCAACAAGCTCGAGCAATTGCGCCCCAGCGTGAAGGTGTGGTGGACGGCCGGCGCCCAGCCGCCGCAGCTGCTGGCCGACGGCGAAGTGGTGATGACGACCGCCTGGAACGGCCGCATCTACGACGCGGTGAAGAACAGCGGCAAGCACTTCAAGATCGTCTGGGACGGCCAGGGCCTGGACTTCAACCTCTGGGCCATCCCGAAGGGCACGAAGCACCTCGCGCTGGCGCAGCAGTTCGTGCAGTTCACGGTCAAGCCGGAGGTCATGGCGACGCAGTCGCAATACATCTCCTACGGCCCGACCCTGAAGGCGGCGATGAGCAAGGTGCCGGCTGCCATTCAGGCGGATCTGCCGAATGCGCCCGCGAACGTGAAGAACGCCTTCGTGGTCTCGCCGCAGTTCTGGGCCGATCACGAAGAAGAGCTGACCGAGCGCTTCAACAAGTGGCTGGCGCGCTGAGCCATGAGCAACCCTGAATCAACCGGTCTTGGCCGGGCCGCCGCGCCGGGCCGCCCCAAGCAAGGCCCGACCCTCCCGGAGGGTCGATCGCCGTACTCGGCGAGCGGGGTGCTCCAATGAGCACGGTCATGACTTCGACGATGGCGCCAGCGAATAGCGTCGACGAGCAGCGCGCCGCCAAGCGCCGCCTCGCCAAGCTCCACCGCATCGGCCGCTGGAAGGCGCTGGCGCTGGTCGCGCCGCTGTTCATGTTCCTGCTGGCGGTGTTCCTGGTGCCGATCGCGATCCTGTTGTCACGGGCGATCGACAACCGGGAAGTGTCGGCCGTGCTGCCCAGGTCAGCTGTCGCACTGGCCGGCCGAGCGGACGGCGGGGCGCCGGACGCCGCCGTGGCCGATGCCCTGGTCGCCGATCTGCGCGCGAGCCTGCGCGAAGCCGTCGCCGAGGTCGCCAAGCGTCTCAACTACTACCAGCCCGGCATGCGCTCGCTGATGCTGAAGACCGCGCGCGAGGTGAATCGCGCCACCACGGCCGAGGGCCCGTCGCTCGACCGGCTGACGGCGATCGACGAAGCCTGGGCCGACCCCGCCACCTGGAGCGTGATCCGGCGGGCGCTGCCGCCGCGCACCGACTTCTACCTGCTGGCGGCGCTCGACCTGCGCCGCGACGCCCAGGGCTCGATCGCGCAGGCGAGCGGCGACAACGCCATCTACCGCGACGTGATCGTGCGCACCTTCGCGATCAGCGGCTCGGTGATGCTGCTGTGCCTGCTGCTCGGCTATCCCCTCGCCTACTGGATCGCCACCGCGCCGGCCGCGACCGCGCGCAAGCTGATGCTGCTGGTGCTGCTGCCGTTCTGGACTTCGCTGCTGGTGCGCACCACCGCCTGGGTGGTCGTGCTGCAAAGCGGCGGCGTGGTCAACAGCCTGCTCGCCTGGGCCGGGCTGATCGATCCGGCGCATCCGCTGGAGCTGATCCACAACCGCATCGGCGTGCTGATCGCGATGACGCACATCCTGCTGCCCTTCATGGTGCTGCCGATCTTCAGCGTGATGAAGAGCATCCCGCCGAACTACATGCGCGCCGCCGCGTCGCTCGGCGCGCCGCCGGTCTCGGCCTTCGTCAAGGTCTACCTGCCGCTGAGCCTGCCGGGCGTCAGCGCCGGCTGCCTGCTGGTCTTCATCCTCGCGCTCGGCTACTACATCACGCCGGCCCTGGTCGGCGGGCCGCAGGATCAGATGCTGAGCTACTTCATCGCCTACTTCGCGAGCCAGGTGACCAACTGGGGCATGGCTGCGGCACTGAGCGCGACCTTGCTGGTGCTGGTGCTGATCCTGTATGCGGTCTACCACCGCATCGTCGGCATCGACAAACTGCGCATGGGGTGAGCACGATGAACAATCTCCAACAACGCTTCAGCGCGGTGGCCTTGCGCGGCTTCTGCGTCCTGGTGCTGGTGTTCCTGGTGGCGCCCATCCTCGCGATCGTGCCGCTGTCGTTCAACGCCGAGCCTTTCTTCACCTACCCGATGCCGGGCTTCTCGCTGCAGTGGTACCGCGAGTTCCTGGGGTCCGCGGTCTGGCAGCTGGCCTTGCGCAACAGCCTGATCGTCGCCTGCTGCGCGACGCTGCTGTCATCGGTGCTGGGCACGCTGGCGGCGCTCGGCCTCACGCGAAAGGACTGCCCCTGGCGCGCCGGCATCATGGCGGTGCTGATCTCGCCGATGATCATTCCGGTGGTCGTCAGCGCGGTCGGCATCTACTACTGCTTCGCGCGCATCGGCCTGTTGAACACGCTGACCGGCCTGGTGATCGCGCACACCGCGCTCGGCGCGCCCTTCGTCGTGATCACCGTGACCGCGACGCTCTCCGGCTTCGACCACAACCTGATGCGCGCCGCGGCGAGCCTCGGCGCCAATCCGGTGACGGCGTTCTTCCGCGTGATGCTGCCGGTGATCGCGCCGGGCGTCGCATCGGGCGCGCTGTTCGCGTTCGTCACGTCGTTCGACGAAGTCGTCGTGGCCCTCTTCATCGCCGGCTCGGAGCAGCGCACCTTGCCGCGCCAGATGTGGAGCGGCGTGCGCGAGTCGATCAGCCCGACGATCACCGCGGTGGCGACCCTGCTGATCGTGGCGTCGATCGCGCTGCTGGCGGGCGTGCAGTGGCTGCAGGGACGTGCAGCGCGGCAGAGCCTGGCCGCGGCCGGTTGAAGGCGGCTGCAGTGCCCAGGTCGAACAGCCGCCCTCGGGGATCGGCGAAATTCCCCGGGGATCGGTCAAGCTTCGTCGTTGACCCAGCGCACGAACCGCTGCAACGGATAGAAGCCGTCGTGCGAAAGACCCGTCTCGAAGGCGATCGCCTGGCCCAGCTCGACCACGCGCTGCACGCCGGCGTTGGCCAGCGCATCGCGCAGCTCGGCCTTGCGGGACGGCGGATACACCCCGACGGTCTGCGTCGCCACGTTGGCGCGCTGCACCGCGTGCGCCAGGCTCTCCACCGGCACGACGTTGACGACACGGCCATCGGGATGGAAGTCCACCGGCTCTTCCGAGCGGATCACGAGACCCCGGCCCTCGTAGCCGCCCCAGACGCGGTAGTGGGGCAGCATGTCGCGCAAGCCGTCGATCTCGTCGCGCAGATCGTTCGGCAGCGCGCTGCCGCAAGCCGAGGCGGTCGGGCGCTCGATGCCGAGGCGCGCCTGCAGCAGCGCGCAATAACGATCCACCTGGTTCACGCTGCCCTCGACGAACTGCACCCGGCTCGACGCGCAGGCCTGCTGGTTCATGATCGTGGCATCGGCCGCGGCCCGCTCCGCCACCTCGGCCATCACCGCGTCGGACTCGAAGGCCTCGCGGCCGATCAGCGAGATCGAGGTCTTCGGGTCGAACGCCACCAGCTCGAAGCCCGGCCCGATGTACTGCTTCGCGCTGCGGATCGTGCTCTCGCCGCCCCAGGCCACCAGCTTGTCGAAGAACTGCGGCCGGAACAGCAGGCTCTCGACCTTGGCGTCGCCGCCGCGCCAGTAGGCCGCGGAGAACGAGCGTGTCACCGGATGCCCGGGTGCCACCGCGGCCATCACGCGCAGGATCGCGGTGGCGGAGAACAGGTCGTTGGACGGCAGCTTCAGCAGGTGCACGCCCTTGGTCAAGGCGCCGCGCAGCACCGAGAGCGCCGCCACGCCGGGGGCGTTGCCGGCGATCACGTGGATCAATCGTGGCGGAAAGGCCCGGATGCGATGCTTGCGCCCGCTCGGTGCGTCCGCGACTTCGCGCCAGCCGTCCAGCACGTCGGCGCCGCCGAGCTCCTCGCGAATCTGAAAGGCAATGCTCCGGCGGTCGAAGATGCGGCCCAACGATGCATACGAGCGCTCCAGCACGTTTCGCGGCAAGGGGCTGGTACGGGCGCTGAAGTCCAGCGCCTGCGCCAGCAATCCGTCGGGGTCGCGCGTCAGGCGCTCGCCGGTCTGCACCAGCACGTCGGTGATCTCCGCGACGGGGACGTCGAAGGCCGGGCCGGGCTCGCGCCGCGGCCACACGAGTTCGTCGACATCGAGCGCCGGCGTTGCGAAGCGGGCATTCGCGGGACCATATTCATTCGTCGCAGCGGTCACCGTTCGCCCCTTGACGACATGGCAGACCGGCACGACGGTATCGGCAATGGCACTCATGCGCTGATCGCTCCCCGGATGTAGCTGTCGATCGTCCCGGCGCAGCCGATGTGATCGTCTTCCCCCGCCGAAGCGAAGCGCGTGATGCTGTCGAACAAGGTCGGGCCGTGCCGGCCGCACGGGCAGCGCGGCTTGAAGTCCACGGTCACCTTGTCGCCGGTGATCAGGCCGCCCCAGCGGCCTTCATACAGCAGGTCGAGGAAGCCGAAGCGGCCTTCGACGATGCCGTCCTCGCCGTCGGCCTCGCTGAGCAGGCGCTCCCCGTCGCGATCGAGGATCAGCCAGATCAGCCCGGGCGCGCGGTGGTAGCGGCCGGCCTCGCAACGCGGCATCAGCTGCGCCAGCTCGGTCATGCCATAGGCACCGGGGCGGATCACCTTGCCGACGAAGCGCGCGACCTGCTCCTTGTAGTCCGCCGGCAGTGCCACGCCCTTCACCCCGCCGCCGGCGTTGACGATGGTTTGCGGATGGAATTCGCCATCGCCGATGCCGCGCTCGCGGGCCCGGGCGATCAGGGTCATGTACTGCGCCCACAGGCCGCTCAGCATCATCGGTTCATGCCGGTGATCGAGGATGGTGTCGGCGAGCCGGGCCATCGCAGCGCGGCCTTCGACGGCCTTGCGCGCAGCCTCTTCTTCGAACGCCGCGATCTCCTTCGGCGTCGCGGTGCCATCGCTCATCTTCTTGCGCATCGAGGCCATGCGGCTCACGTCGGCGATGCGCAGCGGCTCGTCGGTCAGCGAGAACGTCGCCCCCGGCCGGCCCCAGTTCTCGGCATTGATGTTGGCCGCCTCGATCGCGCTGTTCGGGCCCTTGATCGGGCCGAGCCAGAACACCGGCCTGTCGGCGCTGGGCCGCGCCAGGGGCCAGCCCACGCTGTGGCGGAAGTGGCGCTTCTTCATCGCCGCGTCGCCGCGGGTGTGGTTCAGGAACGAGCACTTGCCCGACGAGCCGCTGGTCGCGAGCACCATGTGCCCATTCGCCCACAGGCGCGCGATCCAGTCATCGACGTCCTTCACGCCGGCGACGTCGACCTGCGTCACGTCCTCGACCGACAAGGTGTTCAGCCACTGCAGCATGCGGTCCCAGCGGCCGTGCTCGACGAAGGAAGGCGGATAGGACTTGTAGACGGTGTGGGCGAACAGCAGCGGCACGATGTCGGTCAACGACTGGATGCGCGTGATGCCGGCCTCCTCGGCGCGGCGTGCGACCAGCGGTATCTGCGTGCGGCGCTCCTCGAACAGTTCCTGGGCGGCGCGCAGTTGCAGCGCGGCGATGTCGGAATCCGGCTGGTCGTAAGCCGTGTCCGGATCCAGGATCATCTCGAGCAGTTGATGGCGGATCGTGTCTGTCCCCTGGTCGCCGGGTACGGCACCCGACCCCCCGAGGGGGTCTCGCCCGGCTTCGGACGTCCGGGCGCTCGGGCTCGCCGAGTTCATGGCCGCGCTCATGTCGCGTCGAAGCCGGTGCCGGTCGACACCGCTTCCCACTCGGCCACCTGCTTCAGCGCCGCATCGATCTTGCGGCGCACCATGCCGACCGCATCGGCACCGAGCACCAGGCGCAACGGCGCCTTGGGCGCTTCGAGCGCGGCGATGATGGCGGCTGCGGCCTTCGCCGGATCGCCCGGCTCGTGGCCGTTGTAGTTGCCGATCGAGCCGCGCGTCTGCGCCGACGGCGTGCCCGCATAAGCATCGATCACGCGCTCGGCCTGGCGCAGCGAACCGCCGCTGAAGTTGGTGCGAAAACCGCCCGGCTCGACGATGGTCACGCGGATGCCGAAAGGCGCGACCTCCGTGGCCAGTGCCTCGCTCATGCCTTCGAGCGCGAACTTCGACGCGGCATAGAGCCCGCAGCCCGGAAAGCCGATCACGCCGGCCACCGACGAGACGTTGAAGACATGCCCGGCGCGCCGCTCGCGCAGATGCGGCAGCAGCGCGCGGGTGACGGCGAGCGCACCGAAGAAGTTGGTCTCCATCACCTGGCGGGCTTCGGCGTCGGAGATTTCCTCGACAGCGCCGAAGAGGCCGTAGCCGGCGTTGTTGACCAGCACGTCGACGTGGCCGGCGTGCTTCAGGGCCTGCTGCACTGCAGCCTCGATATCGGCGCCGCGCGTCACGTCGAGCAGCACCGCCTGGGCGCGGCCGGGTGCGAGCTGTTCGAAGCGGTCCGCCTGCGCGGGTTGCCGGAGCGTGCCGACGACGCTGTCTCCGCGCGCCAGTGCGGCGCGCGCGAGTTCAAGGCCGAAGCCGCTGGAGACGCCGGTGATGAGCCAATTTGCCATGGTGTGTGGGGTCCTCTGTCGAGCGCAAGGCGCAGGCGACGCGAACGGGCTGGGCCCGTGTGTCGATTTACTTAACCTGGATAAGCATCATCGACAGACCGCGATCCTCCAATCAGTGTTTTCCCGCACCCGCGTTGTCGACCTCGAGCCGGGCCAGCAGAGAGCGCAGGCGCGCCGAGAGCTGCGCCAGATCGGCCGGCGGCATCTGGCGCAGGGTCAGCCATATCCGCTCGGGGGAATGCGCCACCATGTCGTCGACCACGGACAGCCCCGCCGCCGTCGCGCGCACGACGAGGCCGCGTCCGTCGCGCGGGTTGTCGCTGCGCACGATGAAGCCGAGCGACTCCAGCCGGTCGAGCCGTTTCTTCAGCCCGGGCAGCGAAATCCACAGCAGGCGCTTCAGCATGGTCGGCGTGCTTTCGTACGGCGCGCCGCTGCGGCGCAGCGCGCCGAGCACGACGACGTCGCCGGTGACGAGACCGTGCAGACCGGCGATGTGCTCTATGGCAGCCTCGACGTGCCGGCCTGCACGCAGCAGCCGGGCGAGCACCGTGAACACCTCCGGATCGACCTCCGGCCAGGTAGCGCGCCAGCTGTCGTAGCTGTCTTCCACGGCATCGTGCAAGGCAGCCTGGACGGGCGCGGACGAGGGCTCGGCATCGGCTCGGCGAGCGGTCGCGACGAGGCCCGGCGCGAGGCCCAGCGGCGCCGCGATGCGCGCCAGCACCGAGAGCTGCATGTCCTCGCCGCGCTCGGCGCGAACGACCTGCGGCTGATGCACGCCCGCGCGCCGCGCCAGTTCGCGCTGCGACCAGCCGGCCGATTCGCGCGCGCGGCGCAGCGTGGCGCCGTTGTCGAGGGCCAGGGCGGCGAAGTCGGGTGTTGCGGTGTCGGGAAGATGGGCCATGCTGACTCCGTTGATATGTTTTACGATATCACACTTGGAGACTTCGCGATCGCATCGCAACGGCGCTCATGCCACCCACTCGAGGCTTGGCTCCGGAACCGGTCGATCGAATGTGAACCGCACCGACAAGCACTTCGCGCAGGTGCTGGACAATCTCGACGATGGACCAAGCCACCCACAACAAGATCGTCTCCAAGAAAGCGGCCCATCGCGTCGACCAGGGCACCGCGGCGAAGGCCGAGGAGGCCGTGGACACGGCCTTTGGGGAAGTGGTCGACCTCATCCGCACCACGCGGCAACGAGTGGCCCAGGCGGCGAACGCCGAGGTGATCGACTTGTATTGGCGCATCGGCCAGTACCTGCATCGCAGGATCCAAGCCGACGGCTGGGCCAAGGGAACGGTCGTACAGTTGGCGGCCTACATTGCCCAGCGCGAGCCGGGCCGCCGCGGCTTCTCGGCCCAGAACCTCTGGCGCATGCGGCAGTTCTTCCTGGCCTATCCGTCGGCAGGATCGGCAGCGTCAAAACTCTCAACGCTGTTGAGAGAAATACCCTGGTCGTCGCACTTGCACATCCTGAGCCGCACCAAGCGGGACGAGGAGCGCGAGTTCTACCTGCGCCTGACGATACAGCAGGGTTGGCAAGTCCGCGAGGTGGCACGGCAGATCGACAGCGGCCTCTTCGAGCGAGCCGTGCTCGATCCGCCAAAACTCTCAACGGCGTTGAGAGAAATGCAGCCGGACGCCGATCGGCACTTCAAGGACGCCTACCTGCTGGAGTTCCTGGCATTGCCGGACCCGCACTCCGAGGCTGAGCTGCATCGCGGCCTGCTGATGAACCTGGGGCGCTTCCTCACCGAACTGGGCAGGGATTTCTGCTACATCGGCAGCGAGTACCCGGTCCAGGTGGGAGGCCAGGACTTTGCGCTGGACCTGCTGTTCTTTCACCGCGGGCTGAATTGCCTGGTCGCCGTGGAGCTGAAGGTCACCGCCTTCCAGCCCGAGCACCTGGGCAAGCTGAACTTCTACCTGGAGGCGCTGGACCGCGACGTGAAGAAACCGCACGAGAACCCGGCCATCGGGCTGCTGCTGTGCGCGAGCAAGGACAGCGAGGTGGTGGAGTACGCCTTGAGCCGCACGCTGTCGCCCGCGCTGGTCGCGCAGTACCAGACGCAGTTGCCGGACAAGCGGCTGCTGGCAGCGAAGCTGCATGAGTTTTACGTGTTGAATGCGTCGGAGGCGGTATCGCCTGTTCCGCCACGGGCGCGCGAGAAGAAGGGTGGTGGCGCGTGATTGGCGACCCCGTACCTTATCGGGACTACAAGGTACCGACCCTTGAAAGGTCAGCCTTGAGCGCAACGGCTCTTTCGCCGTTCGTATTTCAAGACATTGTTCATATTTTTGCGATGTCCGACAAGGCCGCCCCGCTACGCGAATCCGGGCGCCGCGATGAACCCGCCGAATTCGCGCTCGGCCAGCGCCGCGAAGGCCAGGGTCGTGCGGTCCTCCAGATAGGGGCCGATGAGCTGCACGCCGATCGGCAGGCCGGACTCACCCAGGCCCACCGGCATCGCGGTGGCGGGCAGGCCGGTCAGCGTTGCCAGCGTGATCCAGAGCGAGTGCTCCGCATAGCCCGTCTCGACGCCGTCGACCTGCAGACGCCGGCCACTGATCTCCGAATGATCGTGCGCGAAGGCCGGCGTCGGCCACGCGGGGCAGAGCACGAGATCCCAATCGCGAAACAGCTGCCGCCACTGGTTGGCGATGCCGGCGCGGATCCGATCGGCATGGATCCACTCGCGATGGCTCATCACCAGGCCGCGCAGTCGCGCGGCGGAGGGGCTGCGGTCATCGGGGGCGAGTTGCGCGGCAGCACCTTGCAGATCGCGGTAGGCGGCGGCGGGCAAGTCGGCGCCAAAGAAGGACATCAGCAAGGCCGTGAACGTGGTGGCCATCGAGCCGAGATCGGGCAGCAGCGGGCTGCTCGACGACAGCCGGCATCCGGCATGGGCAAGCTGGTCGGCACAGCGATGCAGCGCCGCCCGCACCTCCTGCGACGTGGGGACGAGCGGATGCGTGTCGATCACCAGAACCCGGAATTCGCTCAGCTTCTCGTGCCGCGCCGGAGGCAGCTCGAGCCGATAGGCGGTGGCCTGCACTTCGTCCGGGCCGGCCAGGACATCGAGCGCGAGCGCCAGATCCTCCGCGCTGCGCGCCATCGGCCCGACCACCGCGAAGTCGACCGTGGCCGCGTGCGGCAACGCGGGGACACCCGGCGGCGCAATACCGCGCATCGGCACCAGCCCGTAAGTCGGCTTGTGCGCGAAGACGCCGCAGCAATGGGCGGGAACGCGCAAGGAGCCGCCGATGTCGGTGCCGAGTTCGAGCGGCACGTAGCCGGCGGCGAGCGCCGCTGCCGAGCCGCCGGACGAGCCGCCCGGCGTCCGCCCGAGATCCCACGGGTTTCGCGTCACGCCATGGATCGCGTTGTAGGTCTGCCAGTCCGCCAGTTGCAGCGGCACATTGGTCTTGCCGAGGATGACCGCGCCCGACGCCTTCAGCCGCTGGACGACGACCGCGTCTTCGCGGACTTCGATCGAGCCGGTGCCGGGAATGCCCCAGGTGGTGGGCAGGCCGGCGATGTTGATCGCCTCCTTCACCGTCATCGGAATGCCGAGCAGCGGCCGTCGCTCGCCGCGGGCCAAGGCCGCATCGGCGGACGCTGCGGCCTGGCGTGCCCGATCGAAGTCGCGCACGACCACGGCATTGATCTCGCCGTCCAGCGCTTCGATGCGGGTGATCGATTGCTCGAGGAGCTCGGCGGCGGAGACCTGCCGGTCTTGCAGGGCCGTGACGAGTTGCCGGGTGGTCTTGAACATGCGGAGCCCTCCTGTCGAGGGCTGGATGCTACGACTCGGCCCGCTCGAAGATCGCGGCCAGCCCCTGCCCGCCGCCGATGCACATCGTCTCCAGCGCGTAGCGGCCGCGGCGGCGCTTCAATTCGTGCAGCATCGTCGCGAGGATGCGCACCCCGGTCGCACCGATCGGGTGGCCGAGCGAGATGCCGCCGCCGTTGACGTTGAGGCGGTCGGCATCGTCCCAGCCCCAGCCTTTCAGCACCGCCAGCGCCTGCGCCGCGAAGGCTTCGTTCAGCTCGACCAGGTCGAGCTGGCCGAACGACAGGCCGGTGCGCGCCAGCAGCTTCTTCACCGCGGGCACCGGGCCGATGCCCATGCGCGAAGGCTCGCAGCCGGCCGCGGCCCAACCGACCACCCAGGCCATCGGCTCGAGCTTCAGTTCGGCCAGCTTGTCCTCGGCGACGACCAGGCAGGCCGCGGCGGCGTCGTTCTGCTGGCTGGCATTGCCGGCCGTCACCGTGCCGCCCTTCAGCACCGGCTTCAGCTTCGCGAGCGTCTCCATCGTGGTTTCGTTGCGGATGCCTTCGTCGCGCGCGAAGACCAGCGGCTCGCCTTTCTTCTGCGGCACCGTCAGGCTCACCACTTCGTCGGAGAAGCGGCCTTCGCGCCAGGCCGCGGCGGCGCGCTGGTGGCTGCGCATCGCGAAGGCATCTGCGGCTTCGCGCGAGATGGCGTAGTCCCGCGCCAGGTTCTCCGCCGTCTCCGGCATGCCCGAGATCGTGCCGAAGCGCTGCTCGGGTTGCGAACGCTCGCGCCCGCGCTGCAGGCGGTCGTGCATCGTGACCGAGCCGGCGCGCGAGCCCCAGCGCAGGTCGGTGGTGTAGTACTCGATGTTGCTCATGCTCTCGACGCCCGCCGCGATCACGACGTCGGCCGCGCCGGTCTGCACCTGCATCGCCGCGTCGATCACCGCCTGCAGCCCGGAGCCGCAGCGGCGGTCCAGTGTCATTCCGGGCACTTCGATCGGCAGACCGGCATCGAGCGCGGCGTAGCGGCCGAGACACGGGGCCTCGCTGTTGCTGTAGGACTGGGCCATCACCACCTCGTCGATGCGTGCGGGATCGATGCCGCTGCGCGCGATCAGGGTCTTCAGCATGGTGCAGGCGAGCTGGTCGGCGGGCAGCGTCTTCAGGCTGCCGCCGAAGCCGCCGACGGCGGTGCGCAAGGGGGACACGATGGCGGCTCTTCGCATGGGTCAGGTCTCGGTAGAAGATGGCGACTTCGGCACGCGCCGCAGCCGCACCGGCAAGGCAGTGAGGCGCGGCATCGCGTTGATCGCTTCGCGATCGACGCGGGTGCTCGTCAGGCGGTTCACGTTGACGCCGCGGTCCTGTGCCGGATCGGCAGCACCGAGCGCGGCCGGCAGGCCGCCCCAGCCGTGGCTGATCGAGACGACGCCGCGGCGCATCGTGTCGTCCGCCTCGGTGACGGCAACGATGCAGCCATGGGCCGAGCGGATCTCGACCGGCTCGCCGGCGGCCATGCCGAGTTCGGTCAAGTCGTCCGGATGAAGCCATGCGGGGTTGTGCGGCATGCGCTTGGCGATGGCATCGAGATGGCGGTACATCGTGTTCTGCACCTCGCGCACGCGCCGCACCGCGAGCAGGTGCGTGGGACCGGTCTTCCCATCGCCGATCGCGGCGCGTGGACCGGGTTCGGCCGAGACGGCGGCCAGTTCGGCGAGCACGTCGTCCGGCGCCAGCTCGAAGCGCGCGGTGGCAGCCGGATCGCCCGGCTGCACCCGCATCGGCGGCATCTCGAACACCCTGCCCTCCGGATGCGCACGGATCTCGTCGAAGGGCACGCTCGCGTCGCGCGCCAGGATCGCGAGCAACTGCTCCTGCGTCGGCGGGTCCTCGCCATCGAGCGGCACGCCGTCGAAGACGATCGGGCGGCCGAGGCGCCGGGCCAGCGCCCAGAAGACGAACCAGTCGTCGACCACGTCGGCTCCCGCCGGCGGCTCGGCCACCTTCTGCGCGTACTGCGCGTAGGGCTCGTGCAGCACGTAGGCCTCGTAGTCGCGCGTGCCGAGGTCGGCGTGTTCGAACATCATCGTCGGCGGGATGACGAAGTGCGAGAGCCGCGCGGTGGCGGTCATGAACGGGTCGATCGTGACCAGCAGGTCGAGCGATTGCAGCGCCTCGCTGAAGCGCGCCTCGTCGGGCATCGCGAGCGCGGGGTTGCCGCCATCGACGAACAAGGCGCGCACCTGGCCCGGCCCGGGCGTCGTGATCTCGTCGGCGAGGCTGCCGCTCATCTTCTGGCCGAAGAGCATGCCCCAGCCGCCGCAACGGCTCTTCCAGCCCTGCTCCCAGGATCGCCGCGGCGCGACGACTTCCGCGCGGCGCGGCCGCGGCGGTGCCAGCACGCCGGGATTCGGCACCGGATCGCCGGCCCGGGCATAGCGCCCGCAGATGACGTTCAGGCATTCGACGAGATGCTCGACCAGGTTCGAATGCGGTCCCATGTTGGCACCGGTGCCCGAGGCCGCGCTGCCGCGCTTCGGGCGGCCGTTCTCGGGCCGGGCAAAAAGGGCCGCGGCCGCGTGCAGCGACTCGGCGCTGACGCCGGTTCTGCCGGCCACCGAGGCCGGGTCGAACGGGCGCAGCGCGAGACTCAATTCATCGAG
>Ga0105239_10002565_pt1 | contig 23039 bp, 14 predicted proteins | sample KBSC44metaG_FD_92761 | JGI IMG/M metagenome (GOLD analysis project Ga0105239, IMG submission 92761) | Corn rhizosphere microbial communities from Kellogg Biological Station, Michigan, USA - KBS C4-4 metaG | ecosystem: Host-associated > Plants > Roots > Rhizosphere > Soil | place: Michigan, USA... | reverse complement strand
TTGGTTAGAGCATCGGTTTGTGGTACCGAGGGTCGTGGGTTCGAGCCCCATCATTTACCCCATTTCTAAAAAGCCTTTTTACAGTAGTAAAAGGGCTTTTTTTATGCCCTCAGGGCTGTTTTTCCATAAAATTTATAATTCGTCAGTTGAAAACTGATGCGTTGTGTTTAACACGAAAAACAGCCCAACTTGACGAAAATGTTTTACAAATGTTTTACAACGGGTTTCGTCGGCATGGCTACAATTAAGGAAGTGGTTCTCAAACACCACAAAAAAGAAGACGGTACTTATAATATTAAGTACAGGTTGACTCACAAAAGGAAAATTACTTACATCAACACCAATTATTTTGCGTGTGAAAAACAGCTTAAAAATGACTTTTCGATAAAAGACAAATTTCTGCTGTCAATCATTTCCACAGAAATAGCCCAATTCCGGGTGAGGCTGATTGAGCTGGATCGCTTTCTGATGCATTTAGATGTAAGGGAATTGGCAAATCGGCTCACGCATACCGAAGAAAATTTGGTAATCGATATTATAGCCTTTGGAAGGCAGCATGTAAATGAACTATTAGAGCAGGGTAGAAAGGGAACCGCCCATCCGATATTAACTGTTATCAATAGTTTGTGTGATTATTTCGTAAATCAAAAGGTTGACATAGAGCGAATAAATTCTATAATGTTGCCCAGTTACGAAAGGTATCTGAGAAAGGAAAGAACTTTCCAACGTAAAAATCAGTTTGGTAAAGATGTTGACTACGTCAGTAAGGGCCTTTCCGATTCGGGTCTACACAATCACATGCGTGACCTTAGAACGCTTTTCAACGCAGCAAGAGACAGATTTAACGATGAAGACAGGGGCTTGATCAGGATCAAGCATTACCCCTTTAAAAAGCATAAAGTAATTGAAGCACCCATAACTGCAAAAAGAGCATTAAGTATTAAACAAATTAATCTAATCCGTGAATATAAAACCGCTCCTGGCTCTCGTGCAGAATTAGCAAAAGAAATCTTTCTATTATCGTTCTATCTGTGCGGCATGAACGCAAAGGACATTTATAATCTCACCCAAACCGCCATAGTTAAAGACAGGTTAAATTATAATAGGGCTAAAACAAAGACGCGAAGAAAGGATAGCGCTTTTATAAGCATAAAGCTTATTCCAGAAGCGTACTCGCTATTGTTCAAATATATTGGTCGACTCAGACTAAGATATTCAGAATCATGTAATTTCAATAAAGCCTTAAATAAAGGATTGAAGGAGATCGGCGAGGGGTTAGGTATATCCTCATTGACTATGTATGCTGCCCGCCATTCATTTGGTAGTATTGCCCGGAATGAATGCAGATTTTCGAAGGACGATGTAGCATTTGCTCTAAACCATATTGATCACAATACAAAAACGACCGATATTTATATTAAGCCCGATTGGCAAATAATAGATGATGTTCAGTTGAAGGTTGTATCATTATTAAAAAAATGGAAAGATAAATAGCAGCGAACCTGACAAAACGGGAAATATGGCTTTATTGAGTACAGCCACAGCAGGGAAACTAAAAGTTATTGAATGGCTGCTAACACATGGGCCATCTTTAAATGAAAAAAATGAAGAGGATAAGAACGCGCAGGACCTCATCCACGGGGAAGAAAATAAAAAATGGCTTTCGGTTCAGTATAATTAATATTATACTAACATCATTCGATTTACAGTAACTAATTTAAGACTAGTACCCATTTGGTCATGAGGTTTTTTTTTTACTTGAATATATGGGTTTAGTAAATAAAATTTAACTCGAGTATCGCCGAACATCTTGAAATTCAAAAAAGCCATCAACTCCGTTTTTCTTGTTAAATATCATGCGATACTCATAATCAAATTTAGGCTCTTTTTCACCCCAGATACCCCATACCAGGCAGGAATTTGTGTCGCCGAGATATGCATCTAACAGGTCTTTTCTCAGAAATGCCAAACGGTGTTTGCGGGCATCACCAGTGAAAGATTCTTTATACATTGTAGCCGGCTCACCATCGGCTGTGATCAATTCAAACGATCGTGGTTGCGGATAAAGCCGCATATCCTTTGCCAACTCTTTTGACAGGATAGTATAATGACCGATATTATTGACAAGATCATTGTTGGACCAAGCATACTCCATAACCGGGATCAGCACCTCAAATTTTGCGGAGGTCACATCATCGACAACTCGGCTTTTGGGATTTTTTGTAGTAAAGATCAATTGATTCCCATCGACTTTGGAGGTAAAAATGGGGAAATAACCTTCCTCACCTTCCTTAACACGCTTTTTCTTCCGGGAGAGTTCAAAGCTCATCTCCACAATATTCTGGTAGGCAGCTGCCGGATCCAAGTAAAGTTCACCAGCAAATGAATAATGGTTTTGCTGGATCTCAGGTATCCACCTTCCGCCAAGCCGCTGTTTGAGAAACAGTGGCATAAAATTTTCCATATCCTCCTGCTTAACGATCAGGCCCCGGATGAAAGTAAACCTCGCTCGGTCATTCAGACTATCCACCTGGTTGACATAACCATCTATGCAAACCCAGATATGGCCGTTTTCGGTGTTTTGTAAACAATTGTCAATTGGAGGAACATCTTTAATTTGAAGCCAATCGGAAAGTGAAAGGGACCGGTCGCCAAGTAGGTCATTGATAATAAAATCCGACTCTTGCGGCCTTTCCGGAAAGCAGGGGTCAATATCAGCTTCTGAACTTCGGATATCCTTGAACGGCCCATCATCTAATAAGCCCAGGTCTTCCCGATATCCTGCTAGTTCATAATAGGCGATCCAGCAATACTTTTTACCATATCTTTCCACTACAGGCCGCTGGCGGTCATAATTACCGTAATCTTCGATTTGTTTGTCAACCGCTTCAAACTCCTCCATACTCCAGCCAAGCTCATACACGCGATAAAAAATCTGCCCTCTGACCTTTGTTTTTTCCGGAGGATTCGAGTAGGAGAATCCATCCTTAACCAGGCCGCCGATGGTATAGTTGCTGAAATCCATACGCATAGGGCCACGATAGATCTTATCCGCGCCCTTTGTTACCGGGAATTTAAGCGCCTTACTTTGTTTATATGGAGCCAAAATGTCCAGGATGGTTATACGCTCTGCTAATTCAGAATTATAATGCAAGGCCACCTGGATGATCCGGCTGGCATAATCCCGGGCAAGGACGTGGGAGGTGTAATAAGGAGCTTTTTTCCTAAACATCAGGTTATAGAGGCTTATCGCAATTTCCTGGAGTTCATTGCTTTGAAAGTCTTTATCGCAATGTTTTTGACGGGAGAGGATAACACCGTATAGCGCCGCCAGCATGCGTTCCCAGAGGTAAGGATCATTACAAGTCAATGATTCGTAGACTCTTTTTGCAAAACCCAACGGAAATCTGCATCCATAGTGATAAAGGGCTTTGGTAGCCATGTCACGGAGCTTACGGTCCGTAGTAGTCAGGAACCACTGCACATAGGCCATGAGCAGATGCAACCTTTCTTCTGCTTCATTCCCTATGATATCTTTCCTGCATTCTGTGATGATTTCATCCAGCAGGGGATGAAATTCATAGCTATTACGGCGTAAGTGTTCTGACCAGGAAAGGTCCCTGTCCCTCACACTGAGATTAAACAGTAGGTCGGAAAGCATCAGGCTATTTAAGGGGTGGTCCTTTTCTGTCAGGGTGATACGGAAGAGGGAAACGATATTATTCCTGTTCTCCTGCGCTGTCATAAAATAGGATTTCACTATTTCGATATCAGAAGGCCGGATATACTTTCCATTAAGGCGCCATAAGTTGCATACCGATTCACTATGAATATAGGTATCATCTGTGGGCCCGTAAAAATCATGCAGCATACATGTTTTATACTGTGGAAGCAACAAGGCAATTTCCTGGACAATATTCTCGTAAAGCGGGTGGGGGTGTCCCTCTTGAACCTTTTGGTGAAACTCACCACCAGGCTTTAAATACGCTTCCAGTTTAGAACTGACGAGGTATTTGGCAATGATGAAACCGGAGATTATTTCAAAAGTCAGCGATACAAATTCACCGGCTTCCCGGATATCCCTTGTCAGCATTAGTCCTTCATCAATCAGCAAGTCGGCTTTGGATGAGCCTTGGAGGTAAGGTTGATCACCATCGATCAGTCGATAAAAATCATCTATAGGAATTTCACGAAGGCTGTTATCCCACAGGTAAGCTGCGAGCTTGTTCATACTTTGTAATACAAACGGCTCATTTTTGCGAAGTAAATGGGACGTCCTGAGCAGCTTTTCATTGACCCGCTGGAAATACAGGCCGAACAATTCATCGTTGCTGTCGCTGTCAATGTTTACGCGGACCTCCTTTCCTGTGCTCGAATCGGGATTTTTGATCTCACAAAATATCCTTAGGAAAATAGGTCTTTCGAACCTGTAAAGGTTGGCGAAGGTAAGATCTGCGGTGATTCGGTATTTCTTGAAATATTTATCCACTGCTTCTTTAATAATGTCATAATCGAAGCGTTCTAGGCGATGAAAATAATTCTGGTATTCGTCGCCCCATATTTTACCTTTATAGGACGTCCGGCAGGTTGTTATCAGGACAAGGTTCTTTGCTTTGGCGATCATGTTAAAAAATCCATTCAGGTGGTCCTGCCATATTGTTGAAAAGTACCGCCCGTAAATTGTCTCATTAAGCCCGTCAATGACGATCGGTATTTTTGCACCTTGTACGTTTGCATAATTGTCAAGGACAGTAAGCAAGTCGCTAAGAGAAAACGTTAATGGAACATCCAGTAATTTCAGAAAAGCCGCAGATAAATTACTTTCATTGTTAAACGAATCTCCGGTCAGAAAGATGGCCGGCAGTCCTTTTTGCAGCCGTTTAAAAACGATATCGCAGGATACATGGGTTTTCCCGGCAGCTGCATTACCAAGGAAGACCATATAGTTTGTTGTTTGATGAAGATAGTTCCGGACTACGCGGTCATAGTTTTCAAAATAGTCCCGCATGGAATTGTAAATATCATTTGCCGTTGTACCCAGAGTGGTCCCACCATTAAGTTCCGCCTTTGGGAATTCTTTTAAATAATTATAGGCATCTTGGTCGCTTCCATCAAGTTTGATCAATTGGTTATATTGGCTCAGGTCAAATTCTTCAATGCAGGCCATAACCCGGTTAAACCAAGCCTGTTGCTTCTGGTAGACCCCTAAGAATCGCGCGAAATACTGCACTGTCTGTTTTCTTAGTTCCTTTTCTTTCGGGTTATGGGAATACGCCTTGGTGAAGTCCTCAACGTCGTTGTTGATATCGTTTATAGATTTTGGAATATCAGCGAAAAGCCGCTCAAGAAGGTATTTGTAGTCAGGGTTTAGTAACGCGCTGTCAATGATAGATTGTTCATAATCGGAGATGGTATGCAGGTAGGGATCATATTTTTCCTTGGTTTTGATTAATGCATGCTCACATTTCGTATTAAACCAATCTTGGTTAATTTCCAGTTCGCCAAAAAAGAACTGTCGCAAGCCATAATTTTTCGGTTCAGCAAGAGCGGAAACGATTTCACTTTCGCCCTCGAACTTTATATTCAGGTTGTGGCCGGGAGGTATTTTTAGTGGAAGGGTATCATTGAACCAGTCCAGCTCTCCCTTTTGTTTAACCCCCTTTTTGTTGGTTAGGCCAACCGTTAGATCGGTTCTTAAACAAAGGGTCCATTGGGTCATGCCCGGATAATTAATACAGGCGGTTTCCAGAGAATTTTCAATACTTTTGGTTCGGCCGGCATGGTTTAGCCTGCCTTTATCATCATAAAACTTACATTGCCAGCCCCAGATTTCACCGTTTGCTAACTTAAGAAAAAACTCAATTCCCCCGTCGCCACCGTCACCAGCGATAGGCGTAAACGTACCTAAATGACCATATTCTTTTTTGGCTAATTGATAAATTAATAACTCAAAAGACCGGGTTGCTTTGTGGTTAAACGGTTGGAGTTCGGAAAAGTTAATTTTATTGATGGTCGTCATGCAGTACAGGTTAAGGTGATTGTCTTTAGTAAGTGTTTAGGGCCCAGTAATTATTTAGTTGCCGTTTGAACCTAACTCATCTTTTAGCTTTGCCTTGATCTCCCGAGCATGTTTAATCAATTTGTCCAAATAGACGATGTTGTTCTTTATAGATTCCTGGCAAAAATCTTCATTGAAGTCATCGCCAACTTTAAAGTCATCCGGATCAAGGTCGTATTTCTTATTGCCAAGTAGAGTTTGAATAACCATGATGTCGGGATCGGGGCCAATTACTTCTGAAATTTCTAAAATAGTTTTTGTGTCGGCTGAAGTGACGGCCTCTGCAGCTTTGGTTAACGTATACTTTAAACACACCCTTGCGGCCTTATCTATATCATATGCTGCGACCAACCAGACATTATCTTCCATCTTTTTCTTTTCTGTCGCAATCCTGTAGTAATAAGGATCGAACGTTTCGGGGTCAATCTTGCGCAGCAATTCCAGTAAACGGGTAAAGTCTTTCAAAGGCTGATGCCGGTGCTGTATTTTCCAACGGTGGTTCCATAGATCGAGAACTGCCTTAGCGCATTCGGATTCAGCGGCGGGCTTATCAATTCCCTTAGTGTTTTCTGCTATATTTATCTTTTCCGCGACATAATGAGCCATCCACCGTCCCAAAGTGTCAACGCTATTTTCAAGTTCCAGCTCCTTCACTAACAGTTTCCCTAATTCGATAACTTCGTTCTGAATCTCTGAGTTCTCCATTTGTTGATAAAATAAATATTTTGTGAACTGGGTCCTGGCGATCTTTATCACGGCCTGAGCGATAACTGTAACTCATGTTTCTATCGACCATAACTTTGATAATAATTTCCATCCCTTGTGATTTGCATAACTCCTGTAAAAAATCCAATGAGCAATTTGTCCGACTGCCGCGCTGTTCTGGTTCTTTATCCCTTTCCTCCTCGGTACTGCTCCATTGTTCGGAAAAAATCACGACCTCGCCGTTATCCTGATTTTTAACATATTCCTTGCCATTTTTCATTGCTGAAATATTCAGCTCTTCCATTATTTCTTGGCCCACTTGTACAAAAGAAAAGGGAAGTTCCTCGGCAAAGGGGTCATATTCATCAAGTTCCGCGGAAAAATTGCTGTCCACGATCCATCCCTTCAATTCAAACGGGGTTTCTGCTATTTCCATATTACGTTCTCGGTAATTAGGTAGCTTAAAATCGTGAGGATTGACGCAGGTGGTCAGTGCTCTCATTAAGGCATCGGCAGTTCCCGGACTTACAAAAGCAGAACGAACACTATAAGTTTCTCGTCGGGAGTTCAATTCTTCCTCCCATCCGCCAAATACTGTAAGCCAAATCTTTTTGTTCTTTTTCATTATAAGATTTTCCACCATAGCCTCTGCTTTGATATCAGTTTGCCATAGCTTAAAGTCCTGATCAGCCCAAGCTGGTCTTTTCAATGGTAAGGGGTCTTTCCAATCGGCCAACCAATAACCATCAGGTCGGGTCAGCATATGATAAGATAACCATTTATCCCAATTGCTCTCCTCCAAATCCTCGTCTGTTACAATAGGCAATTCCTTTAACAGTCTCGCCCCGGTTACCATCATCGCGTGATAAGACAGATAAAAATGGTAGTTGTGATCATGTGGATAAGAACCATGACTGAAAGTCGTCCGGTAATCATCGCGGTGCCTGTTCCAAAGCTCTACGCGAGGGTCATCATCGTAACGCCCAGCCTTCAGTTTCCACTCATTTACAATGACTGAGGCGGCACGTTTTACAATTTCCTTTTGTGATAATCCAAATTCATCCCCGAGCCCGCCAAGCCAATAACGACTGAAATCATAACCAAAATCATAACCGAAGGCAGTCTCGTCGTCTTCGTTCTCATTATGGTCTGTTTGGGAAAAGCCATCCTCTTTCTTAAATACGACCGGAAAAGGTGATCTACCCACTAACTTTAATGCTTCAGTCTCGGCTGGGGTGAATATATTGGGAGAGGCATTTCCTATACGAATCGCAGCATCTGCAGAAAATCGCTGAATAATTAGATGATCGTATTTCAAGGCAAAGTCGACAATTCGTTTGGCATGATTTTTTAAAAATCCTGGCTGTTCCAGACTGATTCTGGCACAAGCGATCATCAGGTATTGAAGCGCATGCCGAGTATAAAATGGGTAATTTTTACAACCATAAGCACCGATTCCCGAAAGTTCAGTATAAAGGAACAATGCGTCAATTACGGATGTCTCAACCTGCCCAGCTAATTCTTTAATTGTGTGGGCGGCCCTCCACCTGGTGTCTGATCTCGGTGACGCCAGTGCAGACCACAGAAAACCGGCCAGCCCATCGACTGCATCTCCTGTAGTTTTTAACCAAGGGAGCCATGGACCATCACCAAAATCATTGTCTAAATGAATTTCAAACCTCTCAAGTGCATAAGATAATGCCCCCGACGCATCCGGTGCACTGAGATCTGGGGCGACAAGACGGACAAGGTCAAAAAGATTTTCGGCGCTGGCGAACTCTTGGTTGTTGATCATTCCCTTAAACATGCCTTTTTTCAGCCAGACTAATTTTTCAGCGGGCCCTGGGAGTACTTTTTTCATCAGATCAAAACCATATTGACTGGTAAGTTCCAATGGAAAATGGAAACCGATCATTTCAATAATGGTTGATAGTTTGTTTGCAAAAGCTGGCCTGGCGGACCGTGCCGCAGGCAGGTGCTCAAAAAAGCTGGCCACATCGTAATGCTCCAGCCAATCGCATTGAAGTAAGGCTTCAATAAACTTTACAAGGTAGCCATCTTTTAATTTTTCAAGGGCCGCTTTGAATAGGATATGCCGGCCCATATGAAACTGTTTTTCTGTAGCTATTTTCTTTAACGCGTCGTTGATGGCGGTAATGCCTTCGGGTGTAAGGAGATCATGACCATTAAATATTTCGTCCCAATCTAAATCGGGCATATATTCCTTTTCAATAGTTGTTGTAGTATCTTTTTTCTGCCGTTCCGGTAATTGCGATAACATTTCCTCTAATCCAGCGCTTTTCAAACCAAACTCCTGAAGTAATTCCTGCAATTCGTACCAATAATTATCCGTTGTGAGCTCGCACCGTAGACGTTTTACCGCACATTCAAGAATGATGTTTTTTTCTCTTACGGGAATTATCCCTGATTTTAAAAATGCCTTAACCAGATAAGTCAGCGACTCTGTTGAGCAAAAAGGTGTGAAACTCCAAGCCAGCAAGGAATTGATATTTCCTGAATCCACAAGTTTGTACAACATACCATTCATCAGCCATGCGAATCGGCCAATATCCCTATCCCGCCAGCGGCTGAAGGCGGCGATCCCTCCAGTAGGTGACAGGCCGATGGCTAACTTAATGGCTTCGCTACGACTCCAATGTTTTTCACGGCGGTCTCGGCCTACTAATTCCGCAACGCGTACGAATCTATAGGATAATTCCTTTTGATCTTCATTTAGCGCCGAAGCACGATCCGCCAGTGTTGTTGAGGCCTCCCAACGGTGGATCATTTCATCGCCAAACTTGGAAGCGATCTCTATTGCATTATTAAAATAAACACCGGCATTATCAACGGACGTGATCCAAACTGCGCGTGAAAGTGAAATATAATCAAATGCTAAATCGTCGGGACTGCCGTCTGTATCCATACGAATTTGGTCATAAGCATAAAATTCCAGTTCATCTCTTAAAGGGGTCATGTGTTCCAGTCTATAAGCCCAGTGCACTGTCGCAATCCATGTCCGTGTTAAGACCTGCTTGCTTTCTTTAAGCCGGTCGTTAAAAAAGGTTTTGATAAAGTTTTCGGACGAGGAAACAGCATATTTCAGAAACTCCAAATACGCTGTAGATAAGCATTCTGGAAGCGGGTCATCACTCCGGTAACGCCGGCCAGCTTTTTTGGATTGTTCCGCAAGTTGATCGATTCGTGCGGGATCGATAGTGCCACCATTTTTGATGATTTCTAAGCGACCAACGTACCAAGGGATTAAGGCCCCAAGTATCTCCTTGTAATCAGATAACTCTCTTTCTTCATCATAGGAAAGCTTCTTGCCTAAAAATTTCCCCGGAAGGAAAGGATCAATATTGATCTCGGAATGTCCACTAAGATGATGTCTTAATGCTAGGGAACGAAGATAATAAGCAGTAAGATTACGTTGATAGGATTGAATTACTGAGTGTGTTGCTTTGGCAGGCAAATGCGCATCAACAAGCGTTAATATTTTCCCGACAGCAAAATCATAATGTATAGCCGCTTCCGCCAAGGCGATGATGGACATATCCGGCATATCATGCACATCATCAGCAGTGTTATTAGCTTTGATCGGTTTTTCAATTAATTCATTTACCAAGCTTGTCACATCATCCTTCTCACAAAATCTGCCGACCTTAGCAAGTTCGTTATTCGCAGCCAATACAAATAGGGGATCATTTTTACATTTTTGTAGTAGCTTTTCGATTACCTCAAATTGCCCGCTTTCGATCAATCGGGTTATTAGTGAACCAAATACTTTGGCAACGGCAGGTTTGGGTTTTAATCTTAGTAAAAATCCCGATGCTGCATCTGCACCGTTTAGGTTAAGTTGTGCGCAAGCCAATTCTATTAGATCCTCTGGTTGAAGAGCTTCCTCTTCATGAGGCATTCGATCCTTTGGAGTTTTAAAATAAATATCTAACCAATTTTCAGCCGACCTTAAAAAACTTCTTGCTTCACCTTTAAAGTCATCGATCTGGGAAAGTAACGAAGCGGAGTAAATATTTTCAGAACCTTCCCAATTTCCGCTAAGCTCTCTTCGCATGGCGATTTGCTGGATCTTCTCTTTACTCTGGAGCCTTGCTAACAAGTCCATGTTGTTTTTCAATAGACCGGCTTGCCTTTGATTGCCGGCGGTCTCTTCGCCGGCTCTTAAGGCTAGCTTACAAGCGTCTTTAATCTGATTTACCTTCAGCGCTGCCTTCAGAGCAAACTGGAGCCGGTAAACTCTGATATTTCTTTGATCGATGGGACTATCAGCAGGAAGAAAATCGTCCGACAACGCTATCTCGATAAGCTTAGGGTATTGTTCAGCTTGAAGGTAAAGTTGTGGCAATACCTGTGAGGCATAACTCGATTGACTGGCCAGCGGTTCCAGTTCCAGGATAAATTTTTCGAGATCTCTTCTTTCAGCGATAAATTTTTGTCTGAACCATGTTTCGGATGGTTCATCCCGAAATTGAACCGAGTCATCGGACAACCAAAGCGATCTGCCAATGTCCGTGACAAAACTTTTAACGGCTGAAATTTCCACTTCGGCAACTTTTGCTAGGATATCAAGGGGTATATTAGGAGAAAGCGACGCTAAGCCAATACAAATATTATTCAGATGCCTGTGATATTCTGCAGGCAAATTATCCTTTAACCTACCAAGCGCTTGTTCTAATTGTTGTTGGATTTGTGCCTCAACAGTGATGACCGATTGGCCTAAGTCTGCAAGTAATGTAGCAATGTCAGCAGCCCCGGCAGTCAACGCATTTGCTTGGACACGCGGGTTTGCGGACGTCAGCCTGTGAAATTCTTCAGCATCAGCAATAGTTGTCTCGGAATAATACAGCCGTAGGTTTTGCAATGTCTCTTCATTTGAAAACGGTGTCAATGAAAATTTAGCCACGTAACTTTGTGGTTTCAGCAATTCCATACGTTCTGGCCTGCATAGATATACTAGCTTACAGCCGTCTGGTAATTTTTCCCGCAGGAGTTCAGCGGCAAAACAAACGTCATTCATTTCCTTTGCCGCCATTTCAGCATTGTCGGCCGCGTCGATCAGCAATAATAAAATACCGTCTTTGTAAGCAGTTTGGATTGCGTCCACAGCAGATCCAATTCTCTTTATAAAAGATCGGATCATTTCGGCCTCATGTGTTCCATTTTGTATCAGCAACGGATCACAGAGACCCTTTGCTGCTAACTCATTAGCGATCTCAACAAGCGCATCCCGGTGACGATGACGTGATTTGCTTCTGTTTCGGTAACTGCCCGCCCCGAAGCAATCGTAGGCAATAACCTCTGAACCTTCTGCAAAATTATCAATAAGGTACCGGGTAAAGACCGATTTCCCCACGCCACCGGGTGCATGAACAATTACCGGTTGCGAAGAGGTGAGGATTTGTGTTAAGAGTTCACTGTAAATCATACGGTCTACGATTGGCCCCGCTGGATCCCAAATCGGTTTTGCAGGGTATAATTCACTCTCAGATTGATATCCGAAACATTGCAGCACATTCTCTTTTAAAACGGTTCCATCACTATTAGGCAATGCCTTTTCGGATATTAACGTAGTCAGGCTGCTCAGCTGTGCATTGTCAACGGTTCCGGCAACTATTCGAGCTATTTCAACACGGAGTTCCTGTTTTTGCAGGTTATAATCAGCCTCTGCATCTTCCACTTTCAAAATTGAGCAAAACGTCGCAAGCTCACTGTCTTTTAGTTTGGTATATTTCGATATGGTGTTGATAAACTTTTTGTCTGCACAAGTACCTGATGCTACATCGGTGAGATTTTGCTTAAAATCCTTTTCAAAAGGCCGATTGGTTACAATACTGAACTGTATTCCTTTACTTTTGATTTCGTTTTTTTTCTGCCGCTCTGTGTACTTTTCGCCGAAACCAACGAAGGTATCTTTCAGGTCGCTAAGAATAAATGGCTTATCTTTTTGGGTCGTCGTGTGTTTTAGCTGGTAGTATATAATTTTTGTTGGTGTGTCCTGATCCCCGTAGTATTCGGACACATCAATTACATATTCACCTGCTTTGAGATCATCCTTAGAGCCTTCCACCACAAGAAGGCACAAATCAGAATTTGGATAAATTAGCTTCAGCGTCCTGCGCGCAGCCCAGCGATAATGAAATATGTCACCCGCCCTGGAATATCCAACCTTATTATCTGCCATATTTGTTTGTAATTGTATTCATATTTCTGAATAATAGTATGAATCAAAAACCAGAGACTATTGACAAAGGTTCGGGGTTTTACTACTAGTCACTATCCTACGATCCATTTCAGGACAATAGTTATCATAAAATTTAATGAATGATAAGGATAAATATATCGCTTTTAAATTATAATCACATTTCCATATTTTTATTTTAATATTAAACGATTAAGCCTATTTCGAGCATAAAATCAACTCGGATAAGGCTATATTACTTTAGCTTAAACTTTTATATATTGTCCCACTAACTATATCTTGATGAATAAGTATTTCCAGCCTTTACTCGATTGGTATAATGACACTTGGGTTGTTCGCAATAGCATATTAATTTGGCGCATAGTTGCAATTATTATGATGGTTGGTGGCTTGGTATCGGCTGGCTTTTATCTATATGATTTGCACAATGAATATGCTGTATTTACTGATGGTGAGATCGATGTGGCCAAAACGGGGGCTGTGGGGGATTTTATTGCAGGAACAATAGGCACCGTTTTTTCTCTGGCTGGCTTTATCATTGTTTATTTAACCTATAAGGATCAAGTCAGATCAAACGAAAAGGATAAAATAGAACAGCGTTTTTTTACCCTTTTACAAATCCATGTAGATAATTCTAATAACATCAGTTACCAAAACCCATATAATGGCAATAACTCCAACTGAAGATAACTCACGCAATTTTCATCCCAATCATTCTGGAAGAAAGACTTTTGATTTTATTTTAGGCCAAGTTGGCGACTGTTTAAAGGATATTGAACCCTTTTTTAAACATATTGGGGCTGAGGACATTTATACATCTCAATATCTAAAAGTCGTTCAAGTTTATCAGATTGAAAGGACCTCGATAGATCCAACGCAATTAGCTCATTGTGATATAGCATATAGTATTGTCTATTTTGGAGTAAGTCACAATAATTTAACCACGTTGAACCGAATCTTTGAAGGAAAATACAATCAGTTGTTCTTATCCTACTTGTCATTTTTCATAAAAAACAAACCTCATCCAGATGCCGGACTCAATGACGTATGGGGGAAATTTAAGAACACACATTTGGAGAATATTTTGTACGACCTCAAGGAAAAAATCCGGACGCAAAAGAGCGACCCAACCCATAATGTTTTCGATAAGTTACAATGGTATCCGAACTTAGATGAGATTAAAGAAATTACTCAACGGCGTCCTTTCAAATACTATGGGGGACATCAATTTAAACTAGGTCATTATTACCGACACCTATTTCAAACCGTTAAGTATATAGACGAACAGAAGATCTTAAAGTATTCCGAGAAATACGAAAATCTAAAAACGTTGCGGGCTCAATTATCTACTCCAGAGCAGTATCTGTTATTCTTCAACACAATATCTTCGATGGGAAGAGCGTGGGAATTAAATAAGCTTTCAAATACAGCGTTTGAAAACTTTAATTGTTATTTAATCACTAAATATAATTTTATAAAAAATATACCAGATACTTTCTATTTAGATCTAGTGAATATAAAAGATTATTATCCTTTAGTGGATTTTGAATTTGCAGAGAAGCCAAAAGATAGAGTTAATCTTAAAATAAAGTTTCGATAAAAAATGTTTGGTGTTCCCTTTTCTAAATAAGGAATAACATAGGACGGTATAAGTTTCATTCATATTCTGGTCGAGATACTTTGCAGAATTATTATTGTTGGGTTTTTAAAGAGGAGAGGGAGATTTTCAAACCTAATTTCTATTGTATTGATTATTAAATTTCTAATTTGTATTTCTTCGTAACTCTATGAATGACGCATAAAGTCAACAAAAAATGTCGTTTCCTTGTCTTGTTCGTTTTTCAGCTAAATCGGTGCACGGTTGACCTTTATAAATCCTCATCTGGTGATGTAGGTAAGGATTTATCGATGTATAAAGCTTATCCAGAAGCTCCTCGCTATTGTTCAAATATATTGGTCCACTAAGACTTAGATAATCAGAATCAATTATTAAATTTAATCAACAGTTACTACTACGCAAATAGGTTGCGCAGTTTGGTTTTTATTTTGTGTAGTTTAGTGATTCATCGAACTTCCTAGACGCTAAGGGCATAAAATTCAGAAAACATGACTGGGCTTCAAGAAATGATTTTAATTAGTGAGATTGTTCTACAATCAAGAATTGCACAAAGAGCTGCTGAACGTTTGCGGGCAACCCATGACAATGTTGATCATGTCGAAACATGGTGCTCAATCCAATCTATTCTTGTTGCAGCAGGAAATGTATCAAAAATCCTCTGGCCTAATGAGAAATATAAAACACGTGGCGAGAGGTTAAGGCAATTGCTCAAAATTGAACAGAACAACCCTCTTTCCAGCCGTAAATTCCGTAATCATTTCGAACATTATGATGAACGTGTTGAAGATTGGTTTGAAAATAATTCGCAAGGTGTATACATCGATTTAGCCATGAATCCCTCCTTAAGGAGAGGGATTTTCGATGATCCCCCTTTAAAAACCCATAGAGGATATAACTCATTTAATAATTCTTTGGTATTCCGTAATGAAACACTCTATTTAGACGAAGTATTAACAGCACTTGATAATATACTTAATAATTGCAAATCGTACTGATTTAGAAGTTACTTAGAGGGCTTTTTTGTGTTGAAAATTCGATTAATATAAAATATTACTATAATGAATGTGATAAGCGAATGCTTAATAGTCATTTGCTAGTTTCATTCCATTAAGTTCTGGCTGTTTCGCGATTGCTTTGTTGTCTAAATACGACAATTTCCTTGAAATTTCGTATATTCGCATAATGTCTGATGACTCAGTTTATCATCTTGATTTAATTATAGACGATCTAACAAATAGTATTCGTCGGGTAGAAAATGGAGAGAGTTTTGAAACTGAAATATCACTTGCGACAAGTGAAGATATCAAGTCGGTTGTTAAAAAAGATGGATGGCATTTTTCATGGAAAACTGAATTTAGCCAATCCGACCGGGAGGTGTACAAATTAACCATCGAAGGTGAACCCGAAATATTACAGGGGTTAATTAGCGTAAGTGATATGGAAGGCTTCGTTTACGTACATCTCGCAGAGAGTGCACCGGTCAATTTCGGGCCTAATAAAAAACACGAAGGCGTTGGCGGGAATCTTTTTGCATATGCTTGCAAAAGGTCGTGGGATGCCGGCAATGAAGGCTTTGTATCATTTCAGGCAAAAACAAAACTGATTAGCCACTATGAAAAAGTTTTAGGGGCGGTACATAATGGCGGGCATAATATGATCATTTATCCTCAAGAGGCATTATTTTTGATTAAACAGTATTTTAAAGTTTGAATTATGGGATTTATCAGAGAACCAAAAAATGTTGACCTGGTGGTTGGGCCATCTGTTTTTACTGAGGCTACCAGACAAACTATTGCTCAAGCCATTGCACGATATAAAAAAACAGGGCAAAAGCCAATTAGCGTGCAAATAGTGACGCAAGGCTCAGTAAAAGCGGCTACGCGCCCTATCAATAGGACGAATACACAGACGAATCAACAGGCAAGGACTACAAATAGAAAGGCTAAAATATAATATTGTCATTATCTGCAATACAAAAGACTTCGCTATAAACGAGGTCTTTTTTGTATTTAGACCTGACGTTAAAAACGATAACAATGATGGAAAAATATTCAATTCAAGAAATAATGAACTTCTGAAATAAATCTTTTCTAAACATTTAATTTATTTCAGACGAAGAACTTACCGAAAAATGTCATCCAGTTTCCAAAGTAAATCCAGGGCTTCCGGCCACCCAGATTTTACATAAATGTTGAGCAAACTCATAATTTCTGCAAATGCATCTGGTTCTAACAACATGGATTTATGGTCTGCAAGTAATCTTTCAGTAAACTTTACCACCTCCCGTATTGCAGAAGGGTCAAACGTGTAATTTGTTCCCGCTGCCATTTTGGTTACTTCTGCGGTAGATGCTAATGCAAAACGAGCATCAAAGCGTAATGCGTCACTCATTATTTCAATAAAATAATGCGCGCTGTGCCCTTGCATGTGCCCTCCACCTAATTTTCTAGATATTTCAAGAACTATTTCCAGTAATGGTTTTGAGAAAAAGTAGAAACGTTCCTGATCCTCACGCGATATCTTGAAGCCCTGCTGTTTAGCACGACCACCTACCTGCATAGAGAAGTATATTCTTTGAATAACAGTATCTATGATCTTGAAAGACTGTTCTACCTTTTCATTTATAGGATCGCCCTCTTTCACTGATAAGAGTAATTCCTCACACATTTCAAGCAATGTCATCAACACATTCAATATACGCTCGCTCTTCGCGATATCTTCCGGATCGGAGAAATCTCTGTAAAAATTCTCGGGTTCGGTGATTTCAAAGGCTTGAAAAACCAAGTCCGAACCAATGGAAATATTTTCTTTCAAGCAATCTTTTAACAGGTCTTTAATACGCGTATCGCCAGTAAAACGCAGAAACGCCAACGCAATTACTAAAAACGCGTCGAGATATGAATTTCGTCCCTCTTTTAACGTTACAATATCAGTTTGTGCGATTTGATAGGCGGCTAAAAACCGATCTGCCTCATTCAAAAATATTTTTTTATGATCCAATTGGTAAATCAATGTCGATTTTGTAAACCAATCTGTTTCCAGTTCAAGCCTTTGGTTAATAATTTTCCAAAAAAGTTCTGTCTGTTCTGAATAAAGAAGCGTGAGCGATTGCGCCACCCCAAATCGAGTAACAGAGTTCTTATCATTTGCATATTGTTCGATTAGCGGCAAAAGTTCCACGTCCTTCGTTAGTGCAAATAATTTTGGAAGTGCACGGGAAGCTTCAGTTCGAGGTGTAGAAGAATACCCAGATCCTGGTGACGAATTGGTTTCCGCATGAAAATCTACTTCTGTATACTGGTCTAAGCAGTACAGTACTATTTCCTTAATTGTATTCAGCTGTTCCTTAGATAGCTTGGTGTCATGGGATAAAGTAAGATTAGAATGCAAAGCAACGGTGCATACAGAAGCAATACTGGTTAAAATAGTTTGGGAAAGGCGGGGCGGTAGATTTTCGTAATTCTCCTTTATTTCGGCGAAACTTGAGAATGCTGATTCTAAAGGAGCCAAATAGACCTCCATATCTGGAACATGATTTGAAAATTGCCTTGTAAACAGCTCCATCTTGCTGTTCTCTGTTAACAGTTTTTCATTGTTTGGTTCATTTACATCCACACCACGTTCAGCCAAAAACATTTCTGTAGTAACTATTTCAGAAGTAGAATGAAAAGTCACTAATGGTTCATTTGCTATTGGTTCAGAGTCCGCCATTAGCGCTATTGATTTCTCATGACTAAGCTTTTCCTTGGGTATTCTGCTCAACAATCGTTTAACGACCAAATCTGCTTTTTCCGCACGTTCCGCATCTACGAAGCCAGGCAATGACAATATTGCTTGTTCGATCTGATTTAATTGATCATCATTATAATATGGAATTGCGGCCTCAAGAAACGCGCCGGCAGCGACAATTGTGTCATCCCAAAAGAGAATGGCCGGTTGTAGAATTAAACCGAATAAATGTTCATGTAACTGTTCAGGAAATGACGCCCCGAAACTTAGTAACTTTTTCCAATTGTAAGCATTCTTAGCATGTTCAAAGTAAATTTTAAGCCCAGATTTCAACCCTTCTTCATCTCCTGCTTCGATTAAAGACTGAAAGTAATTTATGATATATTCAGTATGCTCTACTGAATCAGTTCTATAAAGGTTTTGGCTCCAGTAATGCGACATGTCCACTTGAAATTCTGCATTAGTTCCTGCTACCACAAACTGCTTTGGCAGCGTTATCGCTTCTGGTATGATTATGCCGTTTTGATTCCTGCCATCTATAAAGGAATTGGAAATTGATAACCCCAAGGGTATGGCTAAGTCAGGTTTAACTTTTATCAGTTTTGGAAATAATTGTTGAAGTCGAAAATGGCATGTATTGAATTGATCATGTCTGCTTGATGAGAAACTCATTAAAACGCCTCCGTGCATTGGTGCAGGATCGTGGGAGTTTTCCTGATGTTCAAAGATTCTTTTGTAGGCATTTATACAAAAATCAGGGTCATCCTTATATATCTCCTTAAAATCCTCGGTCAATGACGAAAAATAGGCAATGTTGAAATTCGGCTCCGCAAGCATATCCAATATTTTCTCAAGAATTGCTTTAGAAGCCGGAACATCGGTCGTGTAGGTTTTCGTAACCAGAGAGGTACCGCGATAACTCGCCAGTCTGTCGATATTTGGATCTTGCCTATTGGCCAGCAAGAAATTCATAATGTTACGCGCGGCTATCCCGCAATTGGAATAAGCTTCGGTATCACCTTTTACCCGTGGATCATTGATTAATCCTTCAAGTATTAACGACAAATCCCATAAGAAAGGCAAATGAATATTTTCAGAAAGCTTTAACAACATTGATGCCTGTGCCGACTTATTATTTGTATCCCTTTGAAACCTTAATGCTTGTAATACATTACTCGCTTGCTGGGACTTATAATCGTCAGTGCCATCTAAAAATTGAAGTTGGTTTGTACGCTCAAATTCTTTTGCAATTACAGTAGAAGGAATTAATTTATTGAACAGCATAATGACCTCATCATTGCTCCTTGATAATTCGTCATAGATTTCCCAATACGTTTTTTGGTCCGTATACCATAACCTGGCGAAGAAATAGATAAAGCTTGGCCTTAAAAAAAATGGTCTGGCGCGGTCAACTGCTATAAAATCTAAAAGTCCAGTAGCTGAATCTTTAAGAATCAATTTACTAACCGCATAATCAAAGAGTATATTGTGTGCAAAGGATAGTTGTCCTTGCGTTGCTCCAGTCTCCTTTAAAACATTTTCACTCAATAAACGGTCAACTATTAATATTTCTTCTCCTGAAAGCTTTTCTAAGAAATCGTATTTGTTAACCGATAGTTGCTTGATATTGATCATTTCCGAAGTCAACTTTCGTAACACGACCTCGGTTGCCAGTAAAGGCTTAATGCTACCAACTACCTTATTCCAATAGCGATCTAAAAGTTCAATTTCAGATTTGATAACGCTAAGTGAATTGATATCTGCATTTTCCTGGTTAAGAATAAAATCCAGTAACTTCAAGTAAAAAGGAATTTTAAAAATGTCCTTTAAACGCTGGTTCGCAACTTCATAAAGGGAAGAAAGCTTTTTATTGTCTTCCAAAAAGAGGTTTAACTCTTCATCTGAAAGTTCGGGGATTGTAAACTTCCTACAGTCTAAACTATCTTGCGATAGTCCACTTGGAAAAAGTTCAATTAATTTTTGCGACTGATGCGCATCATAGGTTCTGACGCTAACAATTATTGACCATTCAGGAAGCTCTTTTTTGACATGAGCAATTTTTTGAAGTACAATGGCCTTTAATTTTTCATCTCGTAATGTATCAAAAGCATCAAATGCTATTGTAGAACGACCTTTTGAGGGGGAAGGTATTGTTTTTAGGTTTGCCACCCAATCTGTATCTGGCATTCCCAGGTTATTCGCAATTTCTTCGTCACTGCCGTTGGTTAAGCTATCAAGTTTAATTAAACAGGCAGGAATATTTTTTTCTACAAGACTTACAACTAATTGCGAAAGTATGTGGCTCTTTCCAACACCAGGAATACCAATTATCACCCCACTTTCCTGCGCAACAAAATCCGTCATTGTTGAAAGTAGTTTACTTCTATTGATCTTCACCTTCAACTCCTTTCTTAATTATGTCTGAATGTGTGCGCATCCACATCGGCAGGCCATCTACAAGGGTGTTTGAACTTCTTTCGAGTTGCTCGATGTCAATTGGGTTAACGGGTGGATCAAGTCCAATATCATGAAATCCAAGAGGTGACGAGAATACACGTTCGCATAGGCTAACTGCTGATTTTATGGCTTGATCCTGAAACTTATCTTTATCTTTTTTCTTGTTTCCATCAGCATAGTCGCAAATTGCCTTAACCAATATCCAATCGTTAACTTTTTGATCACATGCTGCAAAAAGGCCAGCACCTTCCATTTCACCGCCTATTGCCGTTGGTTCCTCTTTTAACATCTTAGCCTTTAACTTTGCATTATCCACTAACTTTTCACCCGAAAGAATCAAGCCGAAATAAGGTTTTGCAAAACGAGCTTTTACATGACGTTTAAAAAGGCCAAAAAATGTTGGTTCTTCATGTGCTCCCTCAACTTCATGTTGCCATTCTTGTAATGATTTAAAACGGTTAACGAGTACAGTACTTGCCCGTCCATGCTTGCCTCTCGCGACCTCTTCTTTGTTTCCAATTCTCCGAGGCTCGTAATTAACTACTTCTTCAGAAATCAGTACATCGCCGATATGCTGTTTTTTATTTGCGCCGAAAGCTATACCCACCATAAGAACCGCTTTAGGATTCCAGATATTTATTGCATCCATTGTAGTGACAATTGAAGAAGTGGCCCCGCTCGACCCCATTTCGCCGCAGGCGACATGCACTATGTTATAGGCTCCAAAAACCCCTAAGTAATAAGTTTGCTTTCCTTTGGCGACATGTAAGATTTTGTCTTGCCCTGCAATTGGTTTTAAATGTGCATGCAACACATCATTCTCAACCCTTGTTGCTGTTACGATTAAAAGATTAAATTCAGGTTTTAGTCTTTCTATAATGTGATAATTTATTTCTCTGTATCGGCTTTCGGTCATTATGTTTTATGAAAAGTATTAACACAAATTTAAAAAAAATAAGGGTGTTCCTGAAAGATGTAGTGTTTGATTATATGGAGTTTAGCTATAAGAATTGTTATTTTAGGCTTGTTGATTAGAATGGATAACTTATCCTGCAAATTTTGGTTCGTTTTTGTCTGATTGCGGTCTGTACGTATATCAGTAACGTTGTTGACGACCTGAAAATTAAACAGTTCGCCTATGCCTGCTACAATTATCTTAAACTTTTCCATTAGTATAAGCTTTATCGTTCTAATTAAAACTCATTGGTATCGAATTTGTTATATCGTCACATCTAAAATCTATTACTATGTCAGACGATAAAACAAAAAAAGGAAAAGCAGATCGCTCCAAAGTGAGTGGTAGTGAGAATTACGAGATACAGTATTTTAAAGACAAGATGGGTGTCAGCGGCCAGGCAGTCGCCGGCGCTATCAAGGCCACGGGGTCAAACGACCGCAAAGTCCTGGAAAAATATCTCAAAGAAAAAAACAAATAACCAGTAAGCCCCGCAAGGGGCTTTGTTATCTGAACGTAATGGAACGAAAATTAAAATCCAGGGCCGAAGACACCCGGTCGGTGGATATCGATGATGCTTACACGCTGGACTTTTGGGCCAGGGAATTTAATGTCAGCAAGGATAAACTTAAAGCAGCTGTACTAGTCGCAGGTAATTCCGCACCGGATGTAAAGCGCGAACTAAAAAAGTAAGATTATGAGCCTGAAGGAATACGTCAAGAAAAGGGATTTTAAAAAAACTTCCGAGCCAAAGGCCGGGGCAAGTAAGGATAAGGACCACCTGATCTTTGTGGTGCAGAAGCATGATGCCTCTCGTTTGCATTATGATTTCCGGTTGGAGATGGATGGCGTATTAAAAAGTTGGGCGGTGCCTAAAGGCCCCATGCTTGATCCCAAGGTAAAACATCTGGCGATGATGGTAGAGGATCACCCTTTCGACTACCTGAATTTTGAGGGTATTATTCCTGAAGGTGAATACGGAGGTGGGACGGTAATCGTTTGGGATGAAGGTACCTATGAGCCCATCGAACCGATCAAAGGAAAAAAAGCACAGGAAAAAGCGTTGTTAAAACAACTGGCATCCGGGCAGCTTAAGATAAAGCTCCACGGTGAAAAACTCAATGGCGAATTTGCACTGGTGAAGACACATGGCATGGGTGAGAACGCCTGGCTAATGATCAAGCATAAAGATGAATTCGCCACTGGCGAAGATGTCACTAAGCAGGACAAGTCGGTGCTTTCCGGTAAAACCATTGAAACCATGGCCAAAACCAGTGAAAAGGTCTGGCAACATGGT
>Ga0105239_10002563_pt1 | contig 23044 bp, 27 predicted proteins | sample KBSC44metaG_FD_92761 | JGI IMG/M metagenome (GOLD analysis project Ga0105239, IMG submission 92761) | Corn rhizosphere microbial communities from Kellogg Biological Station, Michigan, USA - KBS C4-4 metaG | ecosystem: Host-associated > Plants > Roots > Rhizosphere > Soil | place: Michigan, USA... | reverse complement strand
GCGGTGATGAAATAATTGAAATGGACAGGATGCGCCGCTTAATTGCCGACCATATGGTGATGAGCAAGCAAACCTCGCCGCATGTTACATCGTTTGTTGAGGCCGATGTTACCAACCTTGTTTTGTGGCGCGAAAAGATAAAATCGAGCTTTGAGAAACGCGAGGGACAGAAGATTACATTTACCCCGATATTTATTGAAGCGGTTGTAAGGGCCATTAAGGACCTGCCGATGATAAACGTTCAGGTAAATGGCAACCAGATTATAAAGAAGAAGGACATTAATATCAGCATGGCTACGGCCTTGCCAAGCGGTAACCTGATAGTTCCGGTTATAAAACGTGCCGATGAGCTGAACCTGGTTGGTTTAACCAAGGCTGTTAATGATTTAGCCAGCCGCGCCCGTGAAAATAAACTGAAACCTGATGATGTACAGGGTGGCACCTTTACGCTTACCAATGTAGGTTCGTTTGGAAATGTTATGGGTACTCCCATAATCAATCAGCCACAAGTAGCCATCCTTGCCGTTGGTGCAATCAGGAAAAAACCGGCCGTAATCGAAACGCTGCAGGGAGATATGATAGGCATCCGCCACATGATGTTCTTGTCGCTATCGTACGATCATCGTGTTGTTGATGGTGCGCTCGGAGGTTCGTTTGTAAGGCGTGTTGCTGATTACCTCGAAAATTGGGAAACCGACAGGGAGTATTAGCCCCACGCCCCCTAAAGGGGAGTTTGAATAGAATATTAAAGTTCCACCTATCTAGGCGGGACTTTTTTGTTTTACCCTATTGTTATGTCAATAATCTATGTTCGAAAGCCGCCAATCGCATTGCTGTCTTCTCCGACTTAGAACTTAAGGCTTTCGACTTGGGACTAACCCAGCCTTGTATCAACTTGTTTAAACATGTATAAGTGGTGAATTGCTTGTTGTTGTGCCATTGTGCACATTTGATGGCATTAAACACAATATAACTGTATGGAACAAGTAAAAAGTAAAAATTTAGCCGGCTGGATTTTTTTTACCTGGATGGTAACCGGTACTTTAGATGCCATTTTAGCGCTGCTGATAAATTTTAAAGTCCCGGCAGTAGTCATATTTAAATTTATTGCGAGTGGTTTATTTGGCGCGGCCGCGTTTAGCATGGGGACCAGTGCCGTTTTGTACGGTATATTAATTCATTATTGCATTGCTTTTGTTTGGGCGATAATATTTTTTCTGCTTTACCCAAAGTTGATAGCGCTGATACAATACCGGATTGTTTTAATAATTGTAACAGGGCTTGTTATTTGGCTGGTTATGAATATGGCGGTGTTGCCGCTAACCTCCGTGCACTCGCAGCCACTTAAGCTAAATGGAGTTTTAGAGAATATGGCTGCCCTAATAATAGCGTTCGGCTTGCCGGTAACTATGATAGCCGGTAATTCTTACGACGGTGAAGTGCAATAAATAAGTGGAATTAGTTCTACTTACCCGTTAACTTGTACTTGCGGTATTTGCTCGTCTTTAAATTTTCGGGTTAGCATTTCGTAAATAATTTTTAACCAGATTAAAAACGAAGGCAGTGCAATTAACGCATACGGCGTGACATAAGCCAGCCGAAGAGGGCGCGGAAAAAGATCGGACTGTGCATTTGTTAGCACTAAAGCAAAGATTATCAAAAAGCGCTCATAGCCTGTTATCGGTCGGTCGAGGTTTACAAACCATATTCCGACGCCTATCATGGCTATAATGTAAGTGGGTGGCTCTGAGCCACTACTGAAAATTATAGTGAAAATCAATACCGACGCAGCAAGCAGCAATTGATATTGAACATTTCGCCAATGTTTTATTCTCACCATCGAAGCGCCAAATACGGCCAGCGCCGGTGCCAGCACCACCATATTAGGTAAATTGGGGTAGTGGAAAATTTTGCTGATCATCCCCATAACACAAACGTAGCCGCGTGATGAAACAAGGTTGGCGGCATTTTTTGCAACAAGGTCGGGGTACCAGTCGTGATAAGTTTTTAAGATGAACGCCGGTGACGAGAATAACATGGGCAATGCAAACAATACAACCGCCCAAAATACGATGCTTAAAATCAGCTTAATTTTATTGTCGGAAAAGAAAAAGAAAGCAAGCCCGACAATGCCGTAAAGCTTTATGGCGGTTCCTATTATTATCATTAAGGCTGCCCAAAAGTCCTGCTTGTTCTTGATAAATATAAAACTGAACAATACCAATGCCGTTATCAACGGGTTTACCTGGGCGTTGCCCGCCGACCCCATTATGCTGAACAGACTTATCAATAGGATAGCTATCTTTTGATTGTCGTTCAGGGGCAGTTTCATTACCGCCAGGTACAATATCCACGAGTTAAACATCACCCATAAAATAGCGCCAATGCTATCTGGAAAAATGGTAAAAGGTGCAATAATCAGCGCGAACACAGGCCCGTAGTGGTTAAGGTCGAAATAATATTCAGGTTGTGAGCCAAAAAGGCTGTGTTGTTGTATTAAGTTTAAAAAGTTATGCTTGTAAATAATGTAGTTATTAATATTGGCGTTGCCGATATGGACATCAATAATATGAGGCATAAGTACGCCTTTTAATACCGGCAGCAAGCTTAAAACAAACCATGCCCCAACAACGAACGATTTATTTGTGAAAAGCTTTGTGATTTTCTGCATCAGGGTGAATTTATTGGGTGCGTCGCAAAGATAATAAACTGGAAATATGTCTGCGTGTTAAATTTAACCACTGAGATACGGAGAATGCACAGAGAGCACTGAGCTTATCAATTTGATATTTTTTTCTCTGTGTCCTCTGCGTTCCCCCTCTGAATCTCCGTGGTTAAAATCGCGATAAAACTAAAAAGGCCCCTTTCGGAGCCGTTTTAAAAACTAAATAAACCTACAGAAAAATCTTACACTGCTTCGGCCGTTTCCTTAACCTCTGCTGCCAAATTAACACCGGCTAGTTGGTCGGCAAAGGCTACAAACGCGTGATTGTCCGCTATTAGCTGTTGGTTAGCTACCAGGCTTTGAAGATTTATCTTCCCGATGACATATTTGTAGCTGCCCGATAAATACCGTTCGTGTATGTGGATAAAATCCAAAGCCTCAACCAGGCTTTCATCCTCATACCGTAAATAAATATTCAACTCTATATTGTTAGTGAAGTTGAGCCCCTTGCGCTCTTTAGCCTTTTTATACTCGTACTGGTAATCATAACGCAAAGCAGCGATATCTGATAGCACTGCGGAACCCGTAGGGTGGCCACCGGCACCTTTGCCGAAGAAGAATTGCTGGTCGGCAAAAGCAGCCTGTACAATTACACCATTATATTCGTACTCAACATTGTATAAAAACTCTTTTTCGTTAACAAACTTGGGCAGCACAAAAAGGGCGACATGTTTATCGTCAAGTTCTTTGGCAACCGGCACCAGTTTTATCTTCAAATTCTTTTCGCGCGCATACTGCAAGTCCTTGGCCGAAAGGTTTTGGATACCCAGGTTAAACACCTCATCTGGTTTTACCACAACACCATAGGCGTGGGCAGCAGCTATAACCAGTTTGTATTTGGCATCAAAGCCGCCAACGTCGCTGGTGGGGTCAGTTTCGGCAAAGCCGAGGTCCTGCGCTTGTTTTAGGGCCGAATCGTAATCGAGTCCTTCGTTAAATCCTTTTGAAAGAATATAGTTTGACGAACCGTTAAATATTCCGCTTACCGAGTGCAGTAACTCATTGTCATAATACTCTTCAAGATTTCGGATAATAGGAATACTGCCGCAAACCGAACCCTCATATAATAATGAGGTTCCGTATTTGTGCTGGAGCTCAATCAATTCATCCAGGTGCAGCGCAATCATTTTTTTACTGGCCGATACCACGTTTTTCCCGGTGCTTAACGCACGCGAAACAATTTCAAATGCAGCTTCTGTATCATTTATCAGCTCAACAATGGTGTTTATCTCCGGGTTATTAAGCAACTCATCCCTTTCGGTTGTAAATAAATGCAATGGGAGTGAACGCTCTTTATGTGCATCCTTTATGGCGATCTTTACAATCTCGAGGTTTAAATGCTTGGTTTTGATAATATCATACAATCCCTGGCCAACTACGCCAAATCCAAATAATCCGATGTTTAATTTTTTACTCATTACGCTGTGCGTTGTAATTCAATAATCTTTCCTTTAACGTCTGTCTTAAAAAACGACGTCATTATTTTTGTTAATGGTTCTGTTTCTATTAAAAAGCCGTCGTGCCCGTAAAATGATTCCAACTCGGCAAAAACGGCCTTTGGTATGTGCTGAAAAAGGTATTGCTGCTCTTCAATCGGGAACAATACATCGGATTTTATACCGATAACCAGCGTTCTCGCTTTTACCAGGCTTAAGGCCTTTTCAACCCCGTGCCTGCCACGGCCTACGTTATGCGAATCCATGCTTTTCGACAGGTACCAATAGCTATAGGCATTGTAACGATTCACCAGTTTTTGTCCCTGGTAGTTTTGGTATGATGCAGCTTTGAAACTGTCGGTCACACTGTCTTCTTCCTCCTGTTGGGTAACCGAATAGGTTTTATAATTACGATAGGAGAGCAGGGCAATGCTGCGTGCCGCTTTTAATCCTTTTTGCCCGCCATCGGGTGAGTTTGAATAAAAGGTGCGGTCGGCACTGATAGCCAGGCGCTGCGACTCGTTGAAGGCGATACCCCATGGCGAGTGTTTAGCGTTTGATGCTATCAGGATAAGGTTTTTAATTCTTTCTGGCTGAGTTATCGCCCATTCAACAGCTTGCTGGCCACCCAGAGAACCGCCAAGTAAAATTTCAATATCATTGATGCCGAGATTATCGGCCAATAAGGTGTGCGCTTTAACCATATCCCGAACCGTAAATTCCGGAAACGAAAGGTAATAAGGCTGCCCGGTTACCGGGTTTGTACTCAACGGGCAAGTGGTGCCGTAATGCGATCCCAGGATATTGGCGCAAACTATAAAATAATCCTCTGGATTAAAATAATCATTGTCGCCAAATAAGCCTTTCCACCAATCAAAAACGTCGGAATTTGCAGTGAGGGCATGGCATACCCACACTACATTGTCCGAGTTTTTATTAAGCTTACCATAAGTATGGTAGCCTATCTGCAGCTCTTTCAGCTGCTTTCCCGACTCCAGTTCAAATGGTTTGTTGTATTTAAATATCTCTGTCATTAATTTTAGTCATTGGTCATTGGTCATTGGTCATTAGTCAATCAGTTTTTCACCAATGACTAATGACAAATGCCCAATGACTATTTTATTTTTTCAAAAGCCTGCTCAAAATCAGCTTTAATGTCGTCTATATGTTCAATGCCAACGGCTATCCTCAACGAATTTGGCAGCACTCCGGCCGATAATTGCTCTTCGTCTGAAAGCTGTTGATGTGTTGTTGCCGATGGCTGTATGATTAATGTTTTGGCATCACCAAGGTTGGCCAAATGGCTAACTAATTGTAAACTATCGATTAGCTTGCTTGCATTTTCTTTACTGCCTTTAATCTCGACAGATAGCACTGCCCCGAAACCATGCTTCAAATATTTTTTTGCCAGTGCATGGTGTGGCGATGAGGGCAATCCCGGGTAGTTTACCTTATCAACTAACGGATGCTGTTCCAGCCATTTGGCCAGTTCGAGCGCATTGTCAACGTGACGCTGCATCCGTAACGATAGCGTTTCAAGCCCCTGTATATTCAACCATGAATTGAACGGTGACTGAGAAGGGCCAAAATCGCGCAGCCCCTCAACGCGGGCACGAATAATAAACTGGATATTGCCAAACGGGCCGCCAATGCCAAATACATCGGCAAATACTAAGCCATGGTACCCTTCAGACGGTTCTGTAAACTGCGGGAATTTACCGTTACCCCAGTTGTAAGTACCACCGTCGACAATTACACCGCCAATGCTGGTACCGTGGCCACCGATCCATTTTGTTGTCGACTCAACCACAATATGTGCGCCATGCTCCAGTGGCCTGAACAGGTAACCGCCCGCGCCAAATGTATTGTCAACTATCAGCGGTAAATCGTGCTTATTGGCTAATGCCGAAACTTTATCAAAATCAGCAATGTTAAAGCCAGGGTTGCCTATGGTTTCCAGGTAGATGGCTTTGGTTTTATTGTCAATTAGAAGTTCCAGGTTTTCGGCTGTGTCGTCTTTGGCAAAACGCACATCAATTCCCAGGCGCTTAAACGCTACTTTAAATTGGTTATAGGTTCCACCATACAAAAAGGGCGAGGTTACGAAGTTATCGCCGGCCTGCAGTATATTATTTAAAGCAATAAACTGTGCTGACTGACCCGATGCGGTTGCCAAAGCAGCTATGCCGCCCTCAAGGGCTGCAATGCGCTTTTCAAAAACATCGGTGGTTGGGTTCATTATACGTGTATAAATGTTGCCAAACTCCTTCAGGGCAAACAGATTTGCACCGTGTTCGGCATTTTTAAATACGTACGATGTAGTTTGATAGATAGGCACAGCGCGTGAGCCTGTAGTTGGATCGACCTCCTGACCCGCATGCAGTTGCAATGTTTCGAATTTTAAATTGGCAGATGACATGTTTTCTAAGATTTAATTTTTATGAAATTTGTTGATTTAGCTACAATGGCGAAATACATCACCGGTTGTGAGACACGTACATTTCCGGGAAAAGAAAGTAAAACGTGCTAAGGTTAAAGGCAGCAACAAATACACATATAGCCTTTTGACGGACTATAAACATATACCAATGCGGCGCTCTTTGGGGCCTTAAAAAATGTTGGGAAAATTGTGTAAATCAAACTTTTCATGGTTATTAATTTATATTCCCCGGGGTATTTACCGGGCCAGGAATTGGCACCTTCTCCACTATCTGAGGGTTGCCAGCGGGTCATTGAGCCTGATCTCTCGCCGCTTCTTTATAAATCAAAACCTTTTGCGGAGGTAATGATCTTGGTACTGCTACCAAATATTGTTGCAAATATAAGGTGATATTTGCGAGGATTCCAAATTTAATTTTCTTTTACCGGGAAAGGTGAAAGGCAAAAGGCAAAAGCGGAAAGGTTTTTAGTTCAATTTTTAATACATTTCGGGAGGTTCATGCAATTGCATTATCAACCCAATCAACCACTAAACTTAATCAACCATTCACCTAGTTATAAGCCGTTATATGCTTGTCACCCACCACCTGTATATCATATTCTTTCTTCAGCGGATCGTATGGCACTGATTCGTTTATACTGATATAAATGTTTCCCAGTTCTTTTACCGAATAGGTTTGGATATCGGCAACCATACCGTCTTTTATCAGGTACTGCGAAATAGACTCGCGGATGAGATTGTACTGGTTAAGCTCGTTTGTTTCAATTTCGATAAACAGCCGCCGCCCGTCGACTCTGAGTGAAATGATATTGTGTGTGCCGCCGTTAAGCGTTAAAACATATTTTCTGTTCTTTGTATTATTATCTTTTTTAGTGATTACATAGCCCTTTGCTGTCAAAAAAGTATCGGCCTGGTGTATGTTATTGTTTAGCAGGTATTTAATATCCTCGTATGAAATCAGGCTTTTTTGACTGAAACCGCGGGAGGTCATTATTGTCAAAATAAAAAGAAGGCAATACTTCATGCTGTGTTATTAATATTACATCCAAGTTAAACTAATAATATGGTAAAGTATTACCTTAGCTTCATTGTTACAAAAATAGAATATGCCTAAAATAGAACTTGCTCGCGTAAAAGGCGACTTCGGCTTTGAAGCAAAAGACGAACAGGGACATGTAGTTAGAATGGATAGCAGCCCCGAAAGTGGTGGCTGGGATTTTGGGGTACGCCCAATGCAAATGTTGTTAATGGGGCTTGCAGGATGCTCGGCCATAGACGTAATTACCATCTTGAAAAAACAGCGCCAGGACGTTAAGGATTATAAAATGGTAGTTAACGGCGACCGCGAAGCGGGCGTTGAGCCATCACTATGGAGAGAGGTGTCGATTGAATTTCACCTGTACGGAAAGGTTGATGAAGATAAAGCGGTAAAAGCTGCAGAATTATCAATTAACAAGTATTGCTCTGTTGCGGCTACTTTGGTAAAGGCAGGTGCCCAAATTAAATGGAAAGTTTTCGTGCATTCGGCTTGAGAGAACAATCAGGAGCCAGGATAAACTGCTTTTATGGATAAGCCAATACCTATTCCAACGCTTCATCTTTTTCCTGTTTTAGATAAACTACTGATTGAGTTGTTGCGTTCACTGGAGCCTGCTGATTGGGGTAGGCCAACCGTTTGCCCGTTATGGACTGTTAAAGACATTGCCGCTCACCTACTTGACACCAATATGCGTACCATTTCGGGTGCTGATAACCATTTTGGCAAAGCACCCGAAAATATTAACTCCTATAGCGCCCTTGTAGGTTACCTTAACGAACTTAATGCAGTTTGGGTAAAAGCTATGGACAGGGTAAGCCCCCGGCAACTCGTTGCTATGCTTGAGATAACCGGCCCTCAATATTGCGATATCATGGCCTTGCGGAAACCCTTCGAAATGGCAAGGTATGCGGTTTCATGGGCAGGTGAGGAGCAATCGGAAAACTGGTTTGATATTGCCCGGGAATACACTGAGAAATGGCATCACCAGCAGCAAATACGCGATGCCGTTGGCAAACCCGGCATAATGCACCGGGAGTTATTTTACCCTTGCATGGATACCTTTATGCGGGCGTTGCCGCACACTTACCGAAATGTTAACGCTGAAGAAGGAACACTAATACAAATTAGCATCAGCACAAATAACGGCGGGGATTGGTATCTTCAAAAAAATGGAACAGGATGGGTGCTGGTTGGTAACCCACCCGGTAAAAAGCCAGAGGCCGTGATAAATCTAAAGCCTGATACAGCCTGGAAATTATTTACCAAAGGTATGACAGCGGCAGCCGCCATTGAGAAATCTGAGTTACGGGGAGATGACAAGTTAACTCAGCCTTTGTTTGGTATGCTATCGGTAATGGCTTGATAAATCCGGTATTTGTTATCTGATCTTTTATTATATTTATCCCTAAACCTTGTTTAAATGAGAAAACTGTTACTTTTTTGTTTCCTGTGTTTCTTTTCAATTATTGCCGGCGCACAGGATGTTCAGCGTCATATTAATTTTAACCCTATTGACAACGACAGCCTGAATATGTCGTTAAATTCGACGTACAACTTAATCGAAGATAGTTGCGCACAAATAATCCGGCATACGCGCATTAATTTTAGAACGCGAAAGTTTCATGGGCCATTTAGCGACGTGAGTAAGCAAAATCCGACGGTTGTTCTCAACGAGGGAAATTATTCTAACGAGGGATTAAAAGATGGCACGTTCATTATGCGTTATCCAAGCGGGAGTACTAAGGCAAAAGGCGCCTTCAAAAAGGATGTGTTTGATGGGAGGTGGGATATGTTTTACGAAAGCGGCAAGCCACAGCTGTCTTTTGAAGTAAAGGACGGTATTTATAATATTATAGATGTCTGGGATAGAAATGGAAAGAAAACGATAGACAAAGGCAACGGAAATTACACGGTTGATTTAACTTTTTTTTATTGGACGGGTAAATTGGCTAATGGCAGGCCAGATGGTACCTGGAAGATGTACGGCGCAAACAATAAAAATAAAGAGGCGGCTGTTACGGAGCATTTTAAAAAGGGGGCTTTTGTAGACGGAGAAAGCCCTTTGGGCAAATACACAAATGAATCGCGTATTAGCCTTGTTAGTACTGATGAGTTTAAGTTTTTCAACGCTGAGAAAATGTATATTGGCATTCCATGCAACCTTCCGGCAATTCGCGATCGTGTCGTAGTAAATGCGCACTATAAATCAGGTATCACGTCATTTAAAATTCACCTGGAGGAGGCATTGAAAGCTTATATTATCGGGCGGAATTTGACGGAGATTGAAGGTTCATTTTTTATTGTTGGTGATGTCGATTTGACAGGGCATATAGTAAATTTGAAAAAAGGCGGAGGTTACATAGCAAACATGGAACGAGGAGTAATAAATATAATTGAAAGTCTTCCACAGCTAATTCCAGCAACCATTGATGATAAACCGGTTGTTCAACAGTTCAAAATTTCACTCACTGTAAACAGGGGAGGTTATTCAGGGTCATTTGAATTTTTGCCTATCAGGTATAAATAACAGAAAATTGTACTATTTTAAGGCCATATCTAAATTGCAGTAAGTTTATCCCGCGGGTGTAACCCATCATTCTTTTCGGCATTTTTGTTTGTCTTGACCGGGCCTTTTATTACCGTTACTGCTCAACTCTTTATACCGTTGATACAACTTTAAATATTGTTGTTTCTAGCCCTCCATGTCAATATGTTGATAACATTAATCTATCCATGGCACTGATGTTGCCAATCGGGGGTATGCTTAATACTTAAAAAGCATACAATTAAATCACACAACAATGAAATCAAATTTAAAAAGAGCAGGCCTGCTGGTAACCGGACTATTGGTAGGCGGCAAATTATTCGCTCAAACTCCCGATACTACAAGGGCGACTACTACAGATTATGTTAAGCCATTTTCGAGCGAGGACTCGTTTCGCACATGGTCGATAGGTGTTAGCGGCGGTTTGTTAAGCCCATACACCATTATCGGTTCGAACAGGAAGCAAGATTTTACGCATCCGAAAGTCGAGCTTGGTTACGGAGCCTACATTAAAAAGCAAATTACATCTGGTTTTGGCATCCAGGCCGACTTTATGGGCGGCAAGCTTTCAGGCGAGAACAGCCAGGTAGGGCCACTGGGCGAGACTTACGACAGCTACAGCACCAAACTGCATTATGCGTTAAGTTTAAGTGGCAACGTTACTGTCGGCAACATTAGTTGGCGCAACAACAAAAACGCTATCCAGCCATATGTTACCGCGGGTGTGGGTACTATGCACTACACGCCGGTTGTAACTTCGGGCGGAGTAAGCCAGAATTTTAAGACTGCCGATAATGGTTCGATAAACGAATTGTTTGTTCCTGTTGGCGTCGGCGTTAAATTGAACGTCGCCCGCGGGGTGAACATTGATTTAGGCTACCAGGTTAACTTTGCTTATTCAGACAATGTTGACGGGTTTAACTATGGTTCAAATAACGACAGGTTCTCATACGCCCATGCCGGTTTAGAGTTTGCGTTAGGCAGATCATCAAAGCCGCAATTGGCGTCGCATAATCCGGTTTCTTCAATGAGAACGGAATATTTAACTGAAAATCAGAATACTAAAAACCAGTTGCAAAGCGAGATTGATGCTCAAAAGGCGCAGAACGACCAGTTGAAAGCAGATTTAGCTACAACTAATGCGAATCTTGCTAAATTCACTACTGATAGCGACGGTGACGGAGTGCCTGATTTTTACGATAAGTGCCCCAACACCCCGGCCGGAACAAAGGTTGATGGTGCAGGTTGCCCATTACCGGTTGCAAAGCCCGATGTTAAGGTTTATGTAACTGAAGAAGACAGGAAAGTCGTTAAAGAGGCCATCAGAAATCTTGAGTTTGATTTTGGAAAAGCAACTATCCGGGCACATTCATACCCAAGTTTGGACCGTGTGGCCGACTTACTGGTTGCCAAAAACTTCAGCTTGAAACTGGCAGGACACACTGATAATGTAGGTTCGAACGATGCCAACTTAAGGTTGTCGAAAGAGCGCGCTGAATCAATCAAATCCTACCTGGTAAGCAAAGGTGCAAATGCATCACGAATTGAAGCTACCGGTTATGGCGAAACACAACCAATTGCAAGTAATAAAACCGCAAAAGGCCGTCAGCAAAACCGCAGGGTTGAGTTTACATTGTTTTAGTAATAGCGACACCCTATAAAATTGAAAGCGTCCGGCAATTGCCGGACGCTTTTTTGCGTAATATATCTTTGCTATAGCGATGGGTTTTAAACCCATCGCTATGAAAATATCGCAGCAAGGGTAATTGAGGCGTATTAATTTATGAGATTTTCAATAATCCTGTAAATCCATACAATCCTGCAAATCGTGTTACTCCACCTCGAAAAATTCAGCAAGCGCACCAAAGTAACTGTTATCCCATCCTTCAGCAAAGTCATTATATTCAGCGGCTGGTAAATTGGTGTGTCTTAGTTCAATGGATGTGCCATCCTTATCCGGGTGCAGTTTAATTGTTACAATAGATTCTTCGGGCTGCCCGTCAAAGTACCATTGCTGTACGATTCTTTTGTTCTCCTCAAATTCAAGATTTTTACCAACAATGCTGCCTTCCCACATCGAAAATTCAGAACCTGGCTCGGTCGACATTTCTGCGGTTTCGCCAGTCCACAATTCAATGGTAAGCGGGTTAGTTAAAGCGGTATAAACCTCTTCAGGGGTTGCAGGTAAACGGTAATATTTTTTAAAATCAGGCACAATTAACACGATTTAGTGATTGAAATGATTAACACGATTTAATATCGCAAAGATATAACACCTGCACGTTAATCCCGTAAATCTTACAAATCCTTAAATCGTGTTCAAATCTGTAGATCGTGTTTACCCGAGTGGTAGTACCGTCTTGCCGTAAACTTCATTTAAAACGTTTGCTATGCCCGCATAAATAGCCGACGCGCCGCAAAGTATCCCTTCGAATCCTGCGAATTTACCAATGCTTTCGTTGCCGGTACCGTGTTCTGCTGCCAGTAAAAAGAATAAAATTACCAGAGTCCCGAATACTATTTGCAGCGCACGATTTAGTTTCAATGTTCCAAAAAATAGGAATAAGGTAAATAATCCCCACATTACCAGGTACGCACACATGGCGCTTTCTGAAGGTTTTGCGGCCCAGCCAAACTTAGGGATAACGATTAAACCCACCAATGACAGCCAAAAAAAGCCGTATGATGTGAATGCGGTGAGTCCGAAAGTATTGTTCTTTTTAGCCTCAATAATGCCGGCAATAACCTGTGCAAGGCCGCCATAAAAAATACCCATAGCAAGGATCATCGAATTCATTTCGAACAAGCCTGCGTTGTGGAGGTTAAGTAAAACGGTGGTCATGCCAAAAGCGCACAGACCGAGCGGAGCGGGGTTGGCAATGCCGTCCTTAACCGCAACTGGAGTTGTAGGGATCATAGTTTAAAGGTTTTTTTGTTGGTTTTCAACGCAATTTAATTGTTCCCGGCACATTTACCAATTTTTTCTGCAAACTGATGAGTAACTTTATCGTTAACCACATAACCATGCAAAAAATAGTACTGCTGCGCCACGGCGAAAGTGTTTGGAATAAAGAGAATCGTTTTACCGGCTGGACTGATGTTGATCTGTCCGAAGAAGGTTTTAAACAGGCCAAAAGGGCAGGTGAAGTTTTAAAAGCACAGGGGTATAATTTTGATATGGGATTTACCTCGCTTTTAAAACGCTCGATAAAAACCTTGCATATTGTGTTGGAAGAATTGGACCATTTGTGGATACCCGTGCAAAAATCGTGGCGATTAAACGAACGTTTTTATGGCGCATTACAGGGACTGAATAAAGACGAAACGGTAGCGAAATACGGGCCCGAACTTGTTCAAAAATGGCGCCGGGATCCGCATGAGTTGCCGCCGGCCATAACCAAAGATGATGACCGCTACCCCGGCAAAGACCTGCGCTACAAGGATCTTACCGAACGTGAACTGCCCTTAACCGAAAACCTGAGCCAGACAATGGACAGGGTTTTGCCTTTTTGGAACGAGTTTATTATACCGGCCATTCGCAAAAACCAAAAGGTGATTGTTTGTGCGCACGGTAACAGCTTGCGGGCACTCATTCAATACATCGACCACCTTACCGATGAAGAAGTCACCCAACTTGATTTACCTACCGGAGTGCCGTTGGTGTATGAGTTGGATGAGGGGCTGAACAGGATAAGGCATTATTATTTGGAGTGAAATAAAATTAGTTTTATTTCTACATTTGGCAAACCTGTCATCTCAATGGAGTTTAAAATCCGGTATAGCAACACTTTCGTGATGAATATCATCTTGATGATACTTGCTCTATTTATGACAGGCCTTGATTTCTTTTTTCCGGTTTTTAAGGAAGGTTTTTTGCATTATCAGTATGGCGCCTGGCTATTGCTGTTCCTTACAAGATTTATTCAATATAGAAAATACCTTTTTATAGGATTGACAGACAAGCCGGTGCTGATAATAAACGAAGTCTACATCAATGATTTGGCAAGAAATACAAAATATTATTGGTGCGACATAAGAGAAGTTTATGAGAAAAATGGATACCTCCGCATAATCCTTTATAATCCTACTAACTATTTAAGTAGCTTCCACAATGCCATCAAAAGGTTTTGGGCGAAGCACCTCGTCAATTCAAAGAAACGGACACCTTATATTATTAATATCGATGTGGTAGACGTTAATCCGAACGTGCTTTTAGAACTATTGGACGACTACAGTATTGAGGCCGCGCAGTAATTAACGAGACGTCTTAGTTAAGTGGCTGCCGACAGCTTACCAGCCAATGCCGCGATAAAATAGGTAGTTAGAATAGAGAATCTCGGATTAAATTGCATTAACTAAACAATTTATTAAATTCCCCATAAGGCACCGTCCCATTAGCAAAAGTAAAAGTCCCTTTGCCGGCAACTTCCTGTGCGGCCTGCATAAAAGCGCCATAAGCCGCGCGGGCAAATGATGACCCAAGGCTTATCCGTTTTACCCCAAGTTCAGCAAGGCCCTCAACAGTAAAATCTGACGAACCGAGACCCATAACAACGGAAACGGGTTTTGGCGCCACCGCACTTACTACAGCTTTGATATCGGCAACCGTTTTTAAACCAGGGGCAAATAAAACGTCGGCGCCTGCATCGGCGAAAGCTACAAGACGGCGTATGGTATCTTTTAAATCAGGGCGGCCGTGAATCAGGTTTTCCGCACGTGCTGTAAGCGTAAAGTGGAAAGGCAGGCTTCTTGCTGCTTCAACGGCAGCCCTAACCCGTTCCAGGGCAAGATCAAATGGAATAATTGGGTTATCTGGTTTCCCTGTAGAATCCTCAATGGAGCCACCGACAAGCCCGGCACTTGCAGCCAGCAAAATGGTTTCCGCGCATGTTTCGGGGGATTCGCCGAAACCGTTTTCCAAATCGGCCGCCACCGGTAGATTGGTTGCCATAACAACATCGTGCGCATTTTTTAATGTTTCCGTGAGGCTTACAGCACCGAGGCCATCTGGCTTAGCTAACGAATAGGCGAGACCAGCGCTGGTGGTAGTCAAAGCCTCAAAACCAAGACTTTCTAAAATTTTGGCCGAGCCTGCATCCCATGGATTTGGGATTACAAAAATACCTTCGCGTTGGTGTAAAGCTTTTAATTTTTCGGCTTTGGCTACTTGTAATGGATGAGATGATTGCATGTTTATTAAGGTTGATGTTGTTTGTAAGCTATTAATCGTTTTAAAAACAGGTTTAGTGCGATAATACATGTCGTTTAATTAATCCGCCCTTAACTTCTGATACTGAATGTGTTATAATGAATGCATTAGGATCAACCTGTTGCACCGTGTTTACCAGTCGCGATACATCGAGTCTTGTTATCACCACGTATAAAATGTCGATATCCTTGTCTTCAATCACGTTCCTGCCATAGCCGCGTTCACCTTTATAAACGGTTACGCCCCTGCGTAATTGCCGGATAATCACATTTTTTATCAATTCGCTTTTGGGCGAAATAATGGTGACGGCTGTATACTCATCAAAGCCCTGCACAATATAATTAATCATTTGTGAGGCAGAGAGATAGGTGAGGATAGAATATAATGCCGAGTGTATCCCCAAAAAAAATGCCGCTACACCAAATATTAATATATTGATAACCAGGATAATTTGCCCTACAGAGAGGAACGATTTAGGGTTGATATAAACCGCCAGCAATTCTGTACCATCAATAACGCAGCCACCCCGCATGGCCAATCCTATCCCCGTGCCCAGGAAAAAGCCACCAAAAACTGCGGTAAGCAGCTTGTCGTCAGTAACATTTGGAAATTTGAAAAGATACAGAACAATTGAGAGCATACAGATAGCTATTAATGTTTTTATAGCATAAAGCTTATTGATCCGTTTAAAGCCGAGCCAGATAAATGGCAGGTTTATCACGATAATTAAAACAGATATAGGTGCACCTGTTGTTGAACTTATTAATAACGATATGCCGGTTACCCCACCATCTATAAAATGGTTTGGGATTAAAAAACCCTTTAACCCGAACGCGGCACTAAATATGCCGGCGATTATCAGCAATACATTGGTAATTTCTTTTCGCGGGTTTAATTTGGTTCTTTTCATATATGGTAGTCGGGCTTTTAAAATTATCAAAAATATGTGACACTAAGAGAGAGTCAAAAGCCAGGAGGCAAGAATGAAGAAGAAAAGCGCCGGCAGACAAATATATTTTTTAAATTCCGCTTTATATTTTATCTTAATTCTTGACTCTTACTCCCCGTTGTCACAATTTCCCCCTTATGTTGTCATGTAAGGCACCCGCCTAAATCTGATTGCCGCCGTATGTTTGTATTGTTCAATCAAACAAAAAAATAACAGGTAAATCAAACTAAAAAGAATCACTATGAATATTTTAACTACAGTTTTAGGCATAGTAGCGGGGATAGTTATCCTTGTTTTGCTGGCGGCTTTGTTTGTGAAAAAAGAATATACAGTGCAAAGCCAGGTAACTATCGACAAAAACAGCCGGTTAGTATTTGATTATATTAAATACCTTAAAAATCAGGCCTATTACAGCAAATGGGTGATGATGGATCCCAATGCAAAAATGGATTACAGCGGCACTGATGGTACTGTGGGCTTCACCTCGGCTTGGGACAGCGAAAATAAAAACGTAGGGAAAGGCGTGCAGGAGGTAAAGAAAATACTTGACGGCGAGCGCATAGATTGCGAAATACGGTTTGAAAGGCCATTCAAAAACGTGGCACAAACCTTTATGGAGGTAACGGCAATTTCGGAAAGTACCACAAATGTACAATGGGGTATGCTGGGTAAAAACCCATACCCGTTTAATTTAATGAATTTGTTTATACCCGGTATGCTCGAAAAAGATCTGGATACCAGCTTGGTGACTCTGAAAAATAACCTTGAAAAATAGAATAACGGAAAACAAATGATTATTAAAAAAAAGCCACGGCCCAACCCTGAACTCCAAAAACTCGACAAGTTGGTGGGTATATGGAATGTATCGGGCGAGGTGTGCGGACAAGTAAGTTATAGTTGGATGGAAGGAGGCTTTTTTTTGGTGCAATATATTGATATTGAAGGGGCCAAGGGGCTGGAATTTATAGGGTATGACGAAGAAAGTGGTAAATTAAAATCGCATTATTTTGATGGTGACGGCAAAGTACTGGAGTACACCTACAATTTAAGCAGCACCGACCATATAATTGATATAAACATGCCAGGCATAACAGGGAAGTTTGAGGGACATTACAGCAATAATGGCAACACCATAACCGGCAGCTGGCATTGGGAACAAAACGGCGAGGAAATGGGATACAAAGCAATATACAATCGTTTAAATTTAAGTTAATCAATTAATAAACAATAAACCTTTACTAACATGAAACCAAAAACTGTTAAAATAATCTATTGGTGCCTCATCGTACTATTTTCACTGGCCATGCTCGGCGATGCATTTGGCGGAATAACCAAACAGCAGGCAGGCATTGACGTGCTGAACCATTTGGGTTATCCTATTTACATTATGCCTTTTATGGGATATCTGAAGGTACTGGGCGTAATTGCGCTGCTGCAAACTAAGTTCCGCGTTTTGAAGGAATGGGCATTTGCAGGCTTCGCGTTTACCTTTATCGGCGCCGCCGTTTCCAGGGCGGCAATGGGTGATGGGGCCGGAATGGTTGCTATGCCTTTGGTCATGCTGGCCGTGTTATTGGTAACTTACTGGTTTTGGCGAAAATATGATGCACTTAACAACATCTAAATAAAAAACTATGAAAAACGAAGAGCTTGCTAAACAAGCAGACCAAACCTTAACCGAATTAATTGAATTGGTTGAGGCAATACCGACCGAAAAATTTAATACAGTACCTTTTAAAGACAGCTGGACAGCCGGGCAACTGACCCAGCATATGGTTATGTCAAACTCGGGCTTTGCTGATTTGTTAAATGGACAGGTAAAAGACACAGAAAGAGTCCCCGATGCCGCAGTTGAAGGAATAGAAAGCGCCTTCCTGAATTTCGATATCAAAATGCAAAGCCCTGATTTTATACGCCCGGAGAAAAAAAATTATGACAAAAATGGGTTACTTGCGGCATTATCCGGTATTAAAGCAGACATAATCACATCGGCCGCCACGCTGGATCTATCAAAAACCTGTCTTTCATTTGAATTGCCGGTAATTGGGTATGTAACCCGCCTGGAGGCTGTTAGCTTTGTTATCTGTCATACAAAGCGGCACATACACCAATTAAAAAATATTTATACTAAACTTATTATGAATTAAGAACCAAGAGCCAAGAAGTAAGAGCCAAGACAAGAAAAAAATCATTAAAAACAAAATTTACCAGGTAGATTTGAAATGAATACAAGATAAACCACACCCCTCATTTTTATCTTGATTCTTGTCTCCTGGTTCCTGACACTTGTTCAACCAAATATTAAATAATCACTTTATTAAACTTTACATTAAAACTATTACGATGAAAAAAATTAACATTATCTATTGGGTGGCAACCGGGTTGCTACTCGCACTAATGCTCTTTTCGGGTGTACAAAGCATTATTAATGGCCCCGATTCTGTGAAAATTATGCACGACGTTTTGGGTTACCCTAACTATTTCACCCCGTTTTTAGGCGTGGCTAAAATATTGGGCGTAATTGCAATACTGGTTCCCGGCTTACCCAGATTAAAGGAGTGGGTTTATGCAGGCTTTACGTTTGATATGCTGGGCGCTGTATATTCATTCTTAGCGATAAAGAGTCCTATCAGCGGGGTTGCACCGTTTGTGCTGTTTTTTGCACTATTAATTGTCTCTTATATTTATTTCCATAAAAAGTTGGCCGCTAAGGCTTCGAGCCCGGCCTGAAAATTATCATGACCGAATCAACAACATCAATAAATAAAACAAAACGTTTTTTTTCATTATTAAAACAAGCCATAAACGGCAAAACCGAGCAAGATTACACCACAGGCAGCATTCGTAAGGCAGTGTTCCTGCTAGCCATCCCCATGATTACGGAGATGATAATGGAATCAGTCTTTGCCCTGGTCGACATCTACTTTGTAGGTAAAATAGGTAACGCAGCTGTGGCAACACTGGCTTTAACCGAATCAGTTCTTAGTCTTGTTTACTCTGTAGCCATTGGATTAAGTATGGCGGCAACCGCGCTGGTTGCCCGCCGCGTAGGCGAGAAAAATTTGGATGGAGCAGCACACGCAGGTATGCAAACCATCTTGTTCTCAACCGTTCTTTCGTTAATTATATCGTTCACCGGCGTTTATTTTGCCGGAACAATACTGCACCTGATGGGTGCCAGCGACCGGATGATTACCGAGAATATCGCGTATACACGCATCATGTTCGGCGGTAACATCGTTATCATGCTGATATTCCTTATTAACGGTATATTCCGTGGCGCGGGAGATGCCAGCATTGCTATGCGCAGCCTGATAATTGCCAATGTTTGCAACATTATTTTATGCCCTATACTTATCTACGGTTTAGGGCCTATACCGGGGCTAGGAATAAAAGGTGCCGCAATTGCAACTACCACAGGCAGGGGTATAGGCGTGTGTTATCAAATGTACCGGCTGTTTATCCGTAAAGGCCTGCTGCATTTTTATGCAGCGCAAATACGGCCGCATAAAGAGTTGCTTATCCAAATTATAAAAATAGGCAGCACAGGCACTATCCAGTTCCTGGTAAGTTCAGCAAGCTGGATCTTTTTAGCAAGGCTGATGGCGGGATTTGGTGAAGGTGCCATGGCTGGCTACCAGGTGGCTATCCGGATGCTGATATTCTTCCTGTTGCCTGCATGGGGTTTAAGCAATGCTGCTGCAACCTTGACCGGCCAAAACCTTGGCGCTGGCAAACCCGAACGCGCCGAACAAAGCGTTAAAACAACGGCGGGTTACTCTGTAATATACATGGTGTGCGTAAGCCTGTTCTTTTTTGTGCTCGGCACGCCTGTAGTAAACTTTATGAACAGCGATCCACAAGCGCGACACTTTGCTATACAGGCATTACAAATAATCAGCCTGGGCTATGTGTTTTTCGGCATCGAAATGGTGATGATGAACGCTTTTAACGGGGCCGGGGATACGCAAACGCCAACTTTGGTCAATCTTATTGCGTTCTGGCTATTCCAGATACCGGTGGCATGGGTATTGAGCACACATTTTATAAAAGAACCGAGAGGCGTTTTTTATGCTGTATTAATATCGCAGGTGGTGGCCGCGGGATTAAGCTATTACCTGTTTAAAAAAGGCAGGTGGAAGAGGGTAAAGGTTTAGGTTAAAACATTAAAATTCACATTATTATGGTAGAGATATTCAGAACTAACGTGAAAAATAAACGGACTGCAGGCAAGGTGTTAAAAGCACTGCAAGCTCACCTGCCCACCTTTCGTTTTAATTTCGACCTTGAGGATTGCGACCGCATATTGCGTGCGCAGAGCAACGGCTGCCCGGTTGAATGCACAAAAATTATACAGATAGTTAGAGGCCATTCAGTTGAGATAAGCCTGTTCGAGGATTAGTTAAATAGAGGGATTTGTCAACTTTTAAAAAGTTGGCAAATCTTTTTCTTAACAATTCACCTAATTCACCCAATCATTAATTCGGTAATTAGTTACTCCGCACCCAAATCAACCATCCTGATCTTGATCACAATTTTCTTTACCACATCATACCCGGCCACCTTAATGTTGGGCCGATGGGCATCACTGGGGAAAAACAGGAAGAAGGTGCCGGGCATAGCAACGTAATATTGCCCCTGAACGTTATAGTTGGCACTATCGCCGGCTTCATTATATGGCTTGGAAACGGTGGCTTTGCTTACCGGGGCAACCCCGATGGTTTCCTGCCCTCTTATAACATATTGCAAATCAATATACTTGCGGTGCGATTCCCATGCCGATGCTTCAAACTCTTTCGACGGCGCTTCAGTAATTGTGGCATAAACGTTAGTACCGTCAATAGGATATTTTCCTGGTTTAAGTTTGGTAAGGTCGCTGTCGCGCAAAAATGCAAAGGCTTTGTCCCATGCTGCCTGGTTTCTGTGATACTGTTCGGCAAACACTTTTTTATTTGTCGATGTATCCAGGTTTAGTTTAAGCCCGTTTTTCCATTCACTTTTAGCAACCCACTCGGCGGCGGTGCTTTTAGTCCAGCTATCTTGTGCCACAGCAGGTATAACTGCCCCGGAAAAGATAAAAAGCAAAATTAGTTTCGTATAAAATGATAAAGATTTCATGGTACAATCCATTTTTTATTTGTTAGGTTTTTATGGTGACGTAATTTAGCTTTATTTGTAAAAACTATTTAACCTTTTTTTTGAACACGTAAATAGTAACTTTGGTTTCACTTACATCAGCCCCAAAATACATTGAAAGTTCTGCATAGCGTACACCCGGACGATTTTAAAAGTTACGATACCTCCTTAATAAGGGAACGATTTTTAATCGATAATACCGTTCAAAAAGACGAGATCAACTGCGTTTATACGCATTATGACCGGATGATTGTGGGGACAGCGCATCCGGTGACACAAACGCTGGCTTTAGAGAACTACCCCAATCTTCGGGCTGATTATTTCCTTGAGCGCCGCGAAATAGGAATAATAAATGTAGCAGGTGACGGTGTGGTTACTGCCGACAGCCAAACCTATGAATTGAAAAAATTTGATTGCCTGTACGTAGGCAAGGGCGTTAAGCAGGTGACCTTTGCCAGTAAAAATAGTGCTGATGCAGCAGTTTTTTACATATTGTCGGCCCCTGCACATATAGCCTATCCAACAACTTTTATGGGACTAAATGAGGCTGCAAAAGTTGAAGCCGGTAGTGTGGCAACTGCAAACATGCGCACTATTAACAAGTATATTCATTCCGAAGGTATTAAAAGCTGCCAGCTGGTAATGGGCCTTACTATATTAAGGCCCGGCAGCATTTGGAATACCATGCCTGCCCATACACACGACCGCCGGATGGAAGCCTATTTTTATTTTGATTTGCCGGAAGGGCAAAAAATTGTGCATTATATGGGTAAAGGCGATGAAACCCGCCATATTATGATGAATAATTATGATGCCGTGGTATCGCCTCCGTGGAGCATTCACTCAGGCAGCGGCACCTGCAATTATAATTTTATTTGGGGTATGGCCGGCGAGAACCTTGACTATACGGATATGGATGCGATTTCGATTAGCGACTTGCGTTAGAGTATAAGAACCAAGAATCGAGAGCCAAGAATCAAGAAAGGAAATTGGACAGCGCGGATTTGATAAACAGCAAAAAGAGAAGAAACAATTACTCTATATATTAACTTAAAACAAAGTCTTGAATCTTGACTCTAGATTCTTGGCTCTATTAGAAATTATGTCAGATAAATTTTCATTAAGCGGAAAAGTAATAGTAGTAACAGGCGGTACCGGTATTTTGGGTGATGCCTTTGTAAACGGCATTGTTGAAGCCGGTGGCACAGTTGGTATATTGGGCCGCAAAAAGAAGGTGGCCGAAGAGCGGGCGGCCCATATAAATGCAAACGGGGGCAAGGCTATTGCTTTAGTAGCCGATGTAATGAAGATTGACGAGTTGATCATCGCCAAAGATAAAATACTGGACGCCTTCGGTCGGATTGACGGCCTGGTAAACGGCGCCGGCGGTAATATGCCACAGGGGGTTCTACAGCCTGAAGAAGATATTTTTAGCATGAATTTGCAGGGGATGAAAGAAGTGCTGGACCTAAACCTTTGGGGCACCTTAAATCCAACCCAGGTTTTTGGTGAAGCAATCGCCAAAACAGGCAAAGGCAGCATTGTAAATATATCATCCATGAACT
>Ga0105239_10002560_pt1 | contig 23067 bp, 22 predicted proteins | sample KBSC44metaG_FD_92761 | JGI IMG/M metagenome (GOLD analysis project Ga0105239, IMG submission 92761) | Corn rhizosphere microbial communities from Kellogg Biological Station, Michigan, USA - KBS C4-4 metaG | ecosystem: Host-associated > Plants > Roots > Rhizosphere > Soil | place: Michigan, USA... | reverse complement strand
TGTTCGTCTGGAGTCAGGCGAATATCGACGCGCAGCGTTCGCCTTGTGCCATCTGTCTTTTTAGGCCGTGTCACCTTTTGAAATTTTGTTTTTAATTTTTGCTAGGGGTCGAGGGGATCGCAGAGTCCCCCGCAAAGGGCGTCCTGTACGGTTTTTATCCGGACAGGGCACGTCCTTTGCGCAAGGCCAGTTTCCTAATGCTGGTACTGGAACTCCTTTTGAACTGGATTCCTTTGCCCGGCAAAGGCGTCATTCTCTTTCGGTGCCTCTGGCTTGTAATACGGGTTCGGATCACAGTCCAGATTGGTCAGGAAATAAGGATGCTTTGGCACCTGTGCCACAGGCAATTGGTCAATGATAGTGTAAATGGTTTCGCCTGACTCACGGCGGATTTCATCCATGGTGACCAGCGGTCGCGGCGTTGCCCCGGAAATTTCCCCCTTCTCGTTATAGGTCGGGATGCTAGTTTGTCCAAACATTTTTTCCAAGAATTCGCCGCTGAAAGGATCGCTGATATTGAAGAAATGACGCACGCTGCTGTTCTGAAGAACGGTTTGCCACTTGTCGCCGTAAACGTTTTGCATCTGATTGAAATCGTGAAACACGTTCCAAATATGCACACCCATTCCAGCGTATGCAGACATCGCAGTAAATACTTCACTGTGAAAACCGAAACTACCCGCTTCATCGATAATAACCCCAAGTTCCTTGCCCTTGCCGTTGCGGATAAAGGACCGCATGAGGGATGTTACAACCAGACGCGACCACCCGCTATGGGTTTGCAGGAAATCAAATGGAAGACAGAGATAGACAGTTACGTTGCCGGATGCTATTTCAGCGGAGGTAAAGTCATCCGACCCTTTCAATGACTCGCGCAACCGGGGAGATTTGATAAAATCAGTTTTTGTTTGGGCTGTTGACATGATTGACCCGAATTCCCGGTCGGATGTTTTCATGAGACTGGCGATCTCGTTGGCACCCGCTCGGACGATATCGCCCACATGCGGGTCATCGTTCAGCATCATATCTGCCAGTAGTTCAATCCATTGTTGGCTATCCAGCCGCAGCCATGACCAAATCGTGCCCAGGTGCCGGTCAGTTGCCCGGGCCTTTGTAACCAAGTGCATGAGCATGGTTGATAGAAAAGAACGGCTACGATCCGAAAAATGTGGGTCTTTCTCATCTTTGTTGGCCGGGATCAGGCTTTCAGCAACCATCATGACATCATCGGCCAGTGAGACGCCGCTCGTTAGGATGTCGAGAGGGTTGTATCCTGTATTCGCCAAAGTCAGCAGAGAAAACGGGTTCAGGATAAAAACTTTTCTTCCAAAGGATCGCTGAATACGGGCGGAGATAGCGGCCAGTTCACCCTTCGGGTCAATAATAACCCAGCTGCCCTGAAACAAATTTGTCAAAAGGTTGTAGGACAAGATATTGACCATTTTTCCGGCTCTCGTTCCAGCTAAAGACAAGCAGTGCCCAGCCTTGTGATAGAAAAGCCCTAATCCAATATAAAAACCTTTCGCTGCCCGGTAGGGGAGTAGTTCTTTCAGCGTGGCAAACCGGGCGCTCCCATAGCGTCGAACTTCAGCCATATATTTATAAATACCGCCGCGCCATTTGCTGAACCATAACAATACAAGACCCGTCAAAAGAATATTTGCGACAAGATAAGCCAGGACAAAACCGGGTTTCTCCTCTAGGGAATTTCCGCCGACCCATAAAATAAGGCGGACCATAACCTGCCCCGTCAAATAAAGAATTATCCATGCCACAATAGGCCCTATAAAAAGGGCGACACGCATAATCGGGCTGAGATTGGAGAGATGGGGAAATTCATGGTTAGGTTCCATGAACCGGGTGTAACCCCGGCGATAAAAGAGCAATGCACCTAATAAGGTGATAGGAGTAAGCAACAGGCCGACGAAAATAAAAATGGCTTTCGTGACGCTTTCGGGGTTGCCCTGCGGTTTTAGCAGGTCGATCACTTCAGCAGTCGAGACGCCGAAGAACCCCTTGGATGAATTTTGTTCCATGGTTGAAATAATTTTTAATGATGATTTTTTAGAATTCAAAAGGGTTTGGATTAAATATTTCGGCGCCGAAATTTTAATATATGACCGGGCGGTTGATCAGGCCACCCGGCCGGGATCTACTTACAGGTTATCTAGCGCCTGATTAGCGTCACTAGAACCGAAGTAAGTTTTGTTTCCAATTTTTGTACGGTTTTCACCGATGTGGGTGATTTTCTCACCACCAATAAATTGGACATTTGGCTCATGGGCGGAATCCCTGCCGCCGTTTTTGATGACCTTGGATTGGAGGTCGTTTCTCTCTTTCGTTGTCATTTTGTTTTGATTTATTGTTAAGAAATAGTTGCATCAATAAAAGCTTGGGCAATAGGGTGCCTATCCACCCTTAGAATGGTTATCAAGACGGTGTAGTGATCATCTCTACATTATGATGACCTGCTATGATGAGTGAATAGATAGGCTTTTTCGAAAAGATAGATGGTACGGAAATAAATTCTGTAGGAATGCGACTTGAAGTCGTCATCAAAAATGTTGCTGTGAAATTCCCTGATATCCTGCAATTGTTTAGCACAAACAGCAATATTAAGCAGTAACATAACGGTGGAACCTGTATTCGTCGGCACAAAGGATGGATAAAAAAGCGGAAGATATCCCTCCGGAATCTGGCGCAATTCCTCTAATCCGTTGAGCGATTGATCTTCCATTTGTTGAGCAATCCCGTAAAACTCAATCGACTTGCTGGTAGAGATGGCTTCTGCCAAGGGCAGACCACAAAAAGAAAGATTATCGGGGTCAAGGGTAAAAGGACCAGAGGCGATGCCGCCTTTTACGCCAATACCATTTTGAAGCAGATGCATTTGAATGCGCATTGCCGAACCTATAAAGTGACCGGCGGCATCGTCACTCATATCCCGGCTAACCAATAGAACGGCATCCGCGAACAAAGCAGTTTTAACCAGAGCAGAACGATTGCCTTTAGTACCTGAAGTCTTCCCGAGAAAGGTGGTGGCTTGGTCAATGTCAGACAGAATACCCTGTAGGTCATCTAATGATGATAGGATTTCATAATGGTCGGACTCCTTCAGCAATTTTTGAAGACCGACTATATTAATATAGGCAACGTAGCGGTCGGTTGTCTTGACCCAGTTGGAGTATTTCAGCATAAACCTTTGTTTTAATTATTATTAATGGTGATTTATGATACATATGGTACGAACATGGCATGGCCTGTGAATGCCGTAGAGACAGTCAATAAGCGAAAAAACTTGACTTAACTGTGGAAATGGTTATGGTAATTATTACGGGAGTTAACCAATGTCCAAAATGTCAATAAGACCCAATCCTCATCCACCATTAATGGTAGATACTTGGTTGCAATATTTCCATGGAGAATATAACTCAGACACCAGTTTACTCACAGGTCATATCGATGCAACACAACAGATTTCAGAAGGACTAGCAAAAATTGTCGAAACAACAAAATCCTACGATGAATTGAAAACTGAGCTTCTCAAATTTATTAAGGAGCGACGCGATTTTAAAAAAGACGTCGATGATAAATGGAATAGCAACCATCCAGAACAATGGGGTTTTCCACCTTGGACACCTTAGAATAAAAATTTTCAACTCACCAATTCTTTCCTTATTCCTACTGCAACAATTCTAATGCTAAAGTAAAACAAGGAAATTATATAAAGAATAACAAGAATCTCATTTTCAGTTATATATCTCACCGTAATAGCATTCGGTTCTCACGAATTTAATAGATATTTCACCCTTCATTCTTTTTAGCTAATTTCAAATTTATAAAGCAGATTGAACTTTATTCTAAAATCGATGGCTTAAAACTTTAGATTTATGGTTTCAGTTAAACTTATTCGGCAGGAGAAAACGGAGTTTTTGAAACTTTGTGATTACATTATTTCATTGAACTATCCAGACGAGGATGTTGCTGATGTTCCTAAATCTGAAAAGCATAGAATAGCAGGCACAATGGCTAATATTGGAACAGAAACAATGAGGAACAAATATTCGCAGCCCAATCCTATATTTATAAAGCAAAACTTTGAAGCATATTGTGAAAATTTCTTACTTGATTACGACAAACTGTCGAAAAAAGACAATGAGATAGATAAAGAAGCTTTAACCCTGTTTATCAATTGGGTTGGAAAAATTTGCATTAGAAAAAAATGGAAAAACCGTTTCGAAAAACTAACTAAAGATCGTATTGATATCATATCTATTAAGAAAGAAAATGGTGTGCAGGACGATTCTGCCGGTCTTTTGAATAGAGGAGTCAAAGTTCCAGTTGCACGAGAAGAATTCCTCTCTGCAATAAAGACAATTTCGGATTATTATTCTCAGCCATCGGCATCCATTTATAAATTTGAAAAGGAACAATTCGATATATTTAAAAGACACGTGCAGCCGCGTTTAGTTATCGATAAAAAGTATGATAAAGAGGGAGGATTGGAAGCACTTAATTTTATTAAAAGTAAGCAAGCTATCCATTTTCTTAAAAATAAATGGTGTTCCTATGAATGTCAGGAAGATTTAATAATCGAAAGGGCATTGCCATTTAACACTCCATATAAAATACCCGAGTCAGTTGAAAGTGAGGGATTCATGTGCTTGAGTGATTATTACGATAAAAAGGTTAGGCTACAATCTGCGAGAATAGCTTATGGTGCATGGTTTGACTTTCTACATAAATCGATTAGCATATATCGATACGATGGGTCAGACCCTGGCATATTTATGAACTTCTCTTATTTGAATATTTTTCCGGAAATATGCATAGGGCATAAGATGTATTTTATGCGTGGAGAAGGATGGTTAAAAATGAATGTTATGGTGATGCATAAGATGGACAGTAGTAAGGAAGACAGTATTACGTCCTACACAGAGCACGACTTTAGTAGCAAAAAAGTTCCTAAGGTCGTAAAGGCAATATTGCTTAGCCCCACAGAAGTTTCGATTGAACCAATTCCATTTTTAAACATCCACAACACTTTGAATAAAATTTCTCATTACAGAGGATACTATGCTCTGCTTAGGGAAGATGTCTGATGTTCCTCAAAGTTCAAATATTAACAGGCGACCAGATTAGACAAGCTCAGCAGTTTCGCCATTGGTAGCCAAGAAAATAACAACAATTTCCGATACAACACCCACGAGTAGCTTAGCATATTTGGCCTCTAATCCTTTAAAGTCAGCATCTTTACCATGACCCGACCCGTATGCATTCCTTAGTTCGGAGACGCCATGTACTATAGAAGAAATCCCGCCTAAAATTTGCTTAATCGATTGTTCGGCCTTAGCCGGGTCTTCTGCTTCTTTTGGCTTAAAATCCAACTTATCAGAAGTTTCCCTTATTAACCTTGAGAGAGACCAGGATGGATCAGCTATTACACCTTTCTCCTTTAGAATGGATTTGCAAGCCGTCTCAAGCAATTCCTTTGCGGTTCCAATGGCCAAATCGGTGTCTGTATTTATACTTTTGGACATGAGGTCAACCTTGCCCCTAACATAAGCCGTGTCCAAATACTTCTTGATCTCTGTTTTGTTAACTGTGAATTGATCCGCCCCAATAGATTGAGCCCTCCCCGAGTAAAGAAATTTTCCCGAAAGCACGCCTGATTGAATGATCTCAAATCCGTCAACGGACAAATACTCGTTATAGATAGATATCAGCTTTTCGATTTCTTCTGCCGAACTTCGGACAATAGGATGAAGTGTTTCAGATAAAAATTTTAAGTATTTTTCATCTGATTCATGGAGTAGATTGATGCGAGCATCATTGTAAATCCAATCCGAATCCCAGTCATTGTTATTTACCGTGTGCTGATAAATGTCATCATAAGCATTGTTATACCTATGCTCTCGAGGTGATGATGGCAACGCCTTCAGGTCATACAACCTATTCAAGAAATTAGGCTCGTCCAACTTGCCATGATACCATAGTCCTTCCAACTGCATTTGATCGGCTATGGATTGCCTCGTCAATGTCGTAATTTTATTGCTCTTATCCTTGTTCATATATTCACTGTTCTAGCTCAACTTTTTCTTCGTGAATGATTTTCCCATTGGCAAATAGCTTGAATGATACAGGGTTCACTTTGCTATACTCATCCCCGGTAGCAAAATCAATGAATACGCCATAGTCATATCTCAAATCAAATGAGGTTGTGACCTCGAGTTTCAACAAATCCATTTCCCTGTCTGCTTTTTTCTTATTGGTTGTTTTTTTTATCTCGATTATCATGAAATTATGATCGGAACTTTCTAAATCATGAAAGATAAGGTCCGGCAGAATTTCTTTTATTATTGTTGGACTATTGGGATCAATGTTTGCCGGCAATTTAGGCAATCGTTCGATTAGAAATTGTGTTTGCTTCTTGACTAGTTCATTATTGACTATTCTTTTATCGTAATTGTGACTTATACTATATTCCCATTCTTTAAACTCAGATTTCAGAAATGTTTTAAACTCGTCAGTTATTGCGTCTTCATGCGGATCCTGTCTGAGCAATACTTCACACTTAGTCGTGAAAACAGTGAGGGCATTTTTAAGCCTATCAGTCATTTCTTTTGCCATCATAATATCCTCAATTGTCCAGTTGTTAAATTTAGATCGCTTCCTTCATACTTCCGAAAGAGCGATCCTTTTTTCGGATGTTCTACAATGAATTCATAATGGAGATATTCAACTCCCTGTTTCAATAGACAGCATTTCTTGTATTTGTTAGTAGAGCCACATGGGCACGAGTCATTTCTGCCTACCTTATTATATTCTGAATGTGACGCGTATCTTTTAGAGATTTCCAAGTCCCAATTTTCATAGGGATCGCTGATTACAGACAAAAGATACTTTACTGTGTCATATTGATAATGATCTGTTTTTTCACCAGTTTTAGGATTGGTAAGGAACATGACGGAGAACTTATTGAACGGGTTTTCAACTAATGCAACCCCTAAAAAGTCAAATTGCGTAACAATTCGATGACATTCTTCGCCGTCGTAGATTTCTCCTACGGTGTGTCCGCATGAATTTCGAATTGACACAACCTTGTCGCAAACACTGCATTTTTTCTCCTTCTTGATCATCTCCGTACTTCCAAATAGCCTATACGGATATATGACTTGTATGTTTTTCACGGCCTTTTCAACAAAAAACAGCTTATAAATGGTAGTGTCGTAAGAGAAATGTTTCTTGAGTGATCCCAGGCCAATTTCTATTCGCTCCAGTGCGCACCACGCTTCATAAAATAAATTGGATCGTAAAAGAGTAAACGCTTCCGTAAAAGTCTTGTGAATGGTAATTATCTGCTCGATGATCCACAAGTTCTTTGCCTCAATTTGATTATTTACTGCTACTGCTTCTTTTTTAAGGATCGATACTTTGAAAAGAAGATCGGAATAGTCTAAAGTTTTTGCGCCAACCTGTATTAGCTCAGCTTCAATTTGCGTTCTTGTCATTTTTCCACAAGGTTTTAATTTCTTCTGTTACTTCTTTTACATTTTTGACGGGGCCGTCGTAATGGTATTCCTTTGAGGCGCCGTTTGAATCAACAATCGTTACACTAAACTTTAATTTCGGTGGAGCTAAGTATTTTTTTGGAGGGGCTTTCTCAATAGAAGGTTTGCTTTCGGCCGGTGGATTTATTATTGTTTGATGAGTTGAATTATCGATGATCTCAACTTTAGGCTTACTATCTTCGTGCTTAATGTAATTCTCTGTTATATAGGCAGTCAAAAGGCCAATAAAAACAGGCAAGGCAATTTCTTTAACCAAGAAACGCCCTAGTCGTATATAATCGTGATGTAAGGATAGTTCTGCGTATAGGTCTTCATTTACGCATATGTCGATTGAATAGTTTGCCGGGGCATTTTTTTGAAAATACTCCAATAGGTTTTCTGTACCTACTGGGAAGACTGGTATGTCCCGATCTCGAAACCCAATTTCAGGTACAAGTAGGATAGATTTTTCTTGTAATATCGACCTGAGATCATCTGAGACGAAGCTTTGAGCGGCCCAGGTAGCAAAGTTTTCATTTGAAGTATTAACAGTCAATCCGGGGATGACATTTTCCATGGTGGGGTTTTTAGGTTAATCGATGGCGTCAGCAAAGTTTAATAAAAATGTATAAATAATGCAAGATTTGGTCCAGTCCAGCTCCCTGGGTAGGATTGGCATATCCTCGTAATAAAAGGTCGCTAAAACGTTTTTGCTTCGGCTTTTAATCGTTCTCAGGTGTGACATTTTGCCAGTTTTATAGAGAAGGTCCAAAAGCAAATGAGTTTTCCCTTGAAATAAACTCCGGAAATAGCCTATAGAGCCCCCTCTTTCGCCTTTTAACGATCGCTCTATGTCCGGCCAGCTTCCTTGTCCGACAATCCCTTCGTCTGCGCTTAGTCAACTTATTTCAATGGGTGTTAAATGATTCAATTCAATCAGAATTTAAATCGCCATTATGAGAAGATTGTTCAAAAAATTCGAGACCTCTACAATGGTAATATGAGCGAACAAAATGCGCATGATGCTGCCAGAAATTTCATCGGATTTTGCCAACTTCTACTTGAAATGCAGGCCAAACGAGATCAGAATCGAAAGAAAGAGGTCTAACAATGATTGAATTTGGAAAAATTCAACCGGTAGCAAAGATAGCGATCATTCTTTCTCGTGTGTCTTCCAAAGAACAGGAAGACGGATATTCCATCGACGCTCAAATGTTTCGGTCACAACAATACTGCGACCGAAAAAACCTGTCCATTGTCAAGAGATTTGAGATTATCGAATCCTCAACAAAAGGGGAGCGACGCGATTTTACAGGCATGATTAATTTTGCAAAGCGGCAACGCGAACCTATTGCAATTGTAACCGACAAGATTGATCGCCTGCAACGGTCACTTCAAGAATATCCTTTGTTGAACAATTTGGTACTTGAAGGAAAAATTGAGTTACATTTTGTCACCGAGAATTACATCATCCACAAGCATTCAGCCGGACAAGAGCGAATAGTTTGGACGATGGGTGTTCTCATGGCTCAATCTTATGTGGAAAGTCTTAGAGATAATGTTATCCGTGGCATGGTTCAGAAAGTTCGTGAAGGTGGATGGATAGCTTTAGCTCCCCTTGGATACCTTAACACGAGAGGGGAACGTGGTCGGGGAGAGATTATTATCGATCCAGACCGTGCGCCTCTGGTTAGGAGACTATTTGAAACCTATGCGACAGGGGCCTTTACAATAGGGCAAATGCACCAAAAAAGTAAGGAATGGGGATTGCGCACTCATATCAGGACACGCGGTTACCTTGTTCGTTCTCAAATCTATAAAATTTTGAATAACCCCTTTTACTACGGCCAAATGAGAATAAAGGGCCAGCTTTATCCTCACCATTACGAACACCTGATTAGCCAAGAGCTCTTTGATAAGTGCCAGGCAGTAATGAAAGGATGGAAGAAAAAGCCATTCCTTTGGGCGAGTAAGGAATTCGTTTTCCGCGGCCTCATTAAATGTGCCTTGACGGGTAAGATGGTGACGACAGATCAAAAGACCAAGAGAAAGGCAAATGGAGAAATATCGAAATGGACGTATTTGCGGACTGCATCCCCGGATGATCCGGCAAAGACCCTTTGGATCAGGGAGGAAGTTGTTTTAAAACAGGTGGAAGAGGTTTTAAAAGGCATCTACATATCACCCGACATGCTGAAGGATATGTACGCCCACATTAATCAGATGCAAATGTCAGAGCAGGAATTTCATACTCGCCAGATGAAGGAATTAGCAGCGGAACTTAACAGCATTCAGACAAAGAAAGACAAACTTACAGATTTGCTGATCGATGACATCATTGACCGGCCTGAATATGACGCCAGAAAAAACAGCCTTCTTTCTCGGAAGAAGGAAATTGAAGGGCACATATTGGCGCATCAAATTGGCGATGACGGGTTTAATAAATCTCTCTGCCTTCTGTTAGACGTTATCTCCAACGCCTACAATTTATTTAATAGTTCGACAATTGAGGACAAACGACGCGCCGTCAATTTCGTATTTGCGAACCTGTCATTAAAAGGAGATAAGTTATTGTATTCATTGAGAGAACCAATGGACCATTTTGTCAAATGTACTGATTTGTCAAAATGGCGCACCTTAATAGACACTTTGAGAACTGACCCTGTATTAAGGGCGGCTGTTATTAAGTGCGCGCTCTGTATTGGCCCAGATAAGGACGTGGGTCAATGATTTTCTTGTATTACCATAACTATATCAATGGTGGTGTTAATTGATCCGCATGATCCAGATGCGGAGTGCGGAGCGGGCAGAAGAATATTTTGATCAGGAATTATCCCAATCCGACTACTACGTGAACGATCAAGAGGCGCTAAAAGGCTTCATTACGGGCCGTATTGCCAAGCGGCTCGGGATCGAGGGTGAAGCCACTCGGGAGGCCTTTAATGCCCTTTGCAATAACCTTCATCCCCTTACCGGCAAAAATCTGACACCCCGGACAGTTGATGACCGGACTATCGCTTACGACATCAACGCCCATTGCCCGAAGTCTGTGTCAGCGCTGCACGCGCTGGCTGGTGATAATCATATTTTGGATGCCTTCATGGAAAGTGCGTTGGAAGCAATGGGTGACATCGAGGGAGATAGTAAGACAAGAGTTCGTAAAGGTGGCCAAGATACCGATCGACACACCGGGGAGTTGGTTTTCGCTGGATTTCCGCATCTGACCGCCCGTCCTGTAGATGGCTTTTTGCCGGACATGCACCTCCATGTCCATTTTATATGCTTCAACGTGACGTATGACGCGACTGAACGACAGTATAAGGCGGTTCAGTTCCGCGACATCAAGCGTGATATGCCCTATTATCAGGCACGGTTCCACAAGCGGCTTGCAGATAAGTTGATTGCCCTCGGCTATCGGATACGCCGGACAAAAACGGCCTTTGAGGTCGAAGGCGTTCCGCAGGCGGTGATTGACCTGTTTTCCAAGCGGACGGATGCTATTGGCCGGGCTGCAAAAGAGCTCGGCATTACTGACGCCAAAGAAAAAGACAAGCTCGGAGCACGTACCCGTTCCAAAAAACAACGTGGCCTATCGATAGCGGCATTAAAAAAGGACTGGCGGCGGCAGATCATTGCGCTCGGCATGGCGGACGGTGAAACAGGGCGGGATACTCTCCGGTATAATCCCGCGCCGCCGGATGCTGTGACAGCGCGTGAATGTGTTGATCATTCCCTCCGGCATAGTTTTGAAAGGGCTTCTGTTATGCAGGACCGGCGCGTCCTGGAGTCCGCCTACCGGCACGGCCTCGGCAAGACCGGGGCAAGCATTGACCAGATCACCGGACAATTTCACCGGGATAAGCGGGTTATACAGGTAAAGGATGGCTCCCGGCTGCTCTGCACAACAAAAGAGGCGCTGGCGGAGGAAGAACGAATGGTCCGGCTGGCGCGTGCGGGTAAAGGCCGGTTTGCGCCGCTGTATTCCCGCCTGCCCGACATTAAGCTGGAGGGACAGCACAGGGAGGCGGTGGGAAGTACCCTCAGTTCCACGGATCAAATCAGCCTGATCATGGGCCGGGCCGGCGCCGGTAAGACCACTCTCATGAAGGAATTGGTTCGCCTGATCGAGAAAACGGGAAAAAGTGTTTTATTGACTGCGCCGACCTCGCAAGCGGCTCGTGGCGTGTTGCGGGAGGAAGGCTTCACGGATGCGGAAACGGTTGCCAAGCTGTTGGTATCAGACGAATTGCAGGAGAAGATCAAGAACGGCATTCTTATCGTCGATGAGGCTGGACTATTAGGCGTTAAAGATATGCTTGCATTGCTGGTATTAGTGGAACGGAAGCAGGCGCGGCTCATCTTATCCGGGGATACCTGGCAGCATGCCAGCGTGGACCGTGGCGACGCCCTGCGCATCCTGCATACCGTGGCCGGCATTGTACCTGCGAATGTGTCGAAAATTTTCCGCCAAAAAAAACAGACCTACCGGGAGGCTGTGCAGGCCCTGTCCGATGGCGACACCGTATTAGCCTTTGCCAAGCTGGAGTCAATGGGCGCGATCCGAGAGATGGCCCCGGACCATCCCTATGACGATCTGGTGAGTGGGTACGTCACCACCCTGCAGCAAGGCAAGACGGGATTGGTGGTCTGCCCGACCCACCGGGAAGGTGAAACCGTGACAAAAGCCATCCGGCACAAGCTCCGGGAGGCCGGAATGATCGGCAGACAAGAGATTACGGTTCCCCGTCTCGTCAACCTGTCGATGACGTCAGCGGAAAAGTCCGATGCCCGAAACTATGAGCGGGGCCATGTGCTACAATTCGGGCAGAATCGGGAGGGGATCAGGCGGGGCAGCCGCTGGATAGTTGCCGCCCCCAAAGGGAAAGCCCTCATGCTGAAAAACAATGACGGCCTGATGATGGATTTTCCTCTGACGAAGGTGGAAGATTACGAGGTGTATCAACAGGCAGACATGCCGGTATCACCAGGCGACCGGCTACGGATCACCCGCAACGGCTTCGATGCTGGGAACAAGCGGCTCAACAACGGCCAGATGCTGGATGTGGTGTCTATGGATCAGGGCAAGATCATCTTGCGTCATCCCGACGGCAGGGCGAATTATACCCTTCCAGTGAAATTTGGGCATATGGCGCATGCGCATTGTGTTACGTCTCATTTTTCGCAGGGCAAAACGGTGGATCATGTCTTCATTGCCCAGCCTGCGGCCTCCTTCCCTGCCACCGATTTAAAACAGTTCTACGTCTCCGTCAGCCGGGGCCGGGAGAGTGTGCAGATATACACCGACGATAAGGACGCCTTGTTGAAGCATGCCGCCGAAGCAAAGGACCGGCAATCGGCTTTGGAATTGGTCACCAGCCAGAAAAGAAGCCATCCCCTCACCCGGCAAATGGCCTTTGCCAAGGTCCGCACCTTCCGGATCACGCCACCGTCACCGGCAAGTACCAGGTCTAACTATATGAGGCCCCATGCACCCAAACCCCCTTGACCCGTACCACCTATTGCATGATGGCAATCCGACAGCAAGGCAACCGGGGCCTGTCCGGGTCATACCGGAGCCGCTGCCGCGCCTGACAAAAATCTGCGTACTGTGGGAAGCCACGGGCCGGATCAAGGATTTTTCCTACAAGCATAAATTCTCGGTCGAGTTGACCACGCTCAATAATGAGATCGCCCTTATTGTGGATTTCATCGTTGAAAAACTCATCCTGAAAGGATACAACCTTATCCTTTTATACCTACAATTTTGGAAGGAAACTCCCCCGCAGATCATCGAGGTTAGGGATGCCCGGTACTGCGTCGACCTGCGACCGGATGAATTTTATGTAACGGATGCCCTTGCTGAAAAATGAAGAGGGCTATTGAATGAACTTGCCAGCCTGAGTATTTTTCAGGTATCGAAGGAAGGCAGTCATGCCCTCGAAGATAAGGCGCGCTTCATTTTTCTCCGCCAGTTCGTTGTCATGAGCTAAGGACGCGTTATTGCGGGTATGGTTGAATTTGTCAAATACCGTTGTAAAATATCTCATCATCTGGATCGTCACGGGCTGCATCCCCCCTCTTGCTTCGATGGCGTTGATATACATACCTGCCCGCCCATGAAGGGTGTCGCCGGAACCGATCTTGCCGCCCATTTGCTGCACAAGATGGCCGAATAATTTCATGCAATACGTATGTAGCCGGTCGAGTGCTGCTTGCGGTTTTTTGGCCTGAATATCACGTTCAATTGCTTGCACGAGCTCGTCCAACGTCTCGTTATCGGCAAATTTGTCTATTGAATCAGTCTTGATGATGTCCGTGGATGTTTCAATACCATGAACTATGTCGAAGAACTTAGTTGAATTAGCCTTATGCTTTTCGTTGTTCTGGTCAAAAGGTCCATCTACCGCGTCTCTGTATTCCCACAACGCCCGCAAAGCCTTTGCCGCCGTTGCACCATCCGCCTGTGTTAGGAAAGCTCTTAAGCAATTGGCCTTTGATCCGCTATGACCTTCGGTGTATTGGGCGTCATAGATATTTATGCCCAGTTCGCCGTCGAAAAATTCCTGAAATGTCTTATTGGAAAAATTAATGACATACCCAGCGCCGTAGGGACTTCCGAATAGATCATCCACCAAGAATTTCATAATGTAGGGTTTGATGTAGGGCATAAGCAATTGTTTGATAACGGCTGCAAAGATAATATATATCCTTGTGCTGACCTTATGCCCCCGTCAATCAAAAACTTCTTTTCATGCTGGTGAATTTGGTTGTGGCTGGAGCCCTTGCAAATAATCGACAGCCTTCGACGCCTCCGACGCTGCCGTGAAAAGACAGTTCTTGTTATTCTTCAGCACTTCCAGCCAATGGGCGATATATCCGGCATGATCGGATTGCTCAGGCATGTGGATGCCCAATTCAGCGCAAAGGAAGGCCGCGCCGAATTCAGCGATCAGTTCTTCAGTCGCATAGTCCTTATCGCCCTTCTTGGCACCAAACTTACGGTTGAGACGGGTACGGTAGCCTGTCCAGTGCGTCAGTTCATGCAGGAGCGTTGCGTAGTATCCTTCTGTGGCCGTGCTGGTCGGCGTATCAATAAAGTATTCCTGTAGTGGCACAAAGATTTGATCACAGGTAGGATCAAAATAGGCTTTGCCGACATGATGGTCAACAATGGCCTTGCTGTTACCAATGAAAGCATCGGCTGCGGCTATCAGATCAACAGGGTTTTCTGTCAGGCCAAGCTCTGTCTTGGCGTCATACTCCTTTAGCTGGCAACGGTTAAAGACGATGGATCGTTTCACATACGGGATTTCTTTGAGTTCACCTTCAACTTCCTTCTCCTCAATCCCGTATTTCATGATCATGTGGCCACGCTCACCTTTTCGAATAGATTGCTTCTGTGCATTCCATTGCTTTAAGGTTCCCCATTCCTGGGTGGTGAATTCTTTGTCATCAGCGGCACCCCAAAGGAGAATGATGTTGATGCCGCGATATTTATTGCCGGTCGTGTAGTTTTTCGGCAGCCGGATAACCCCGGTCTGGCCGTTGCGCCAAGGTTTGTGCCACGGCACTGCGCCTGCTTCGAGCTGGCTGATAATGGTATCGGTAATCTGCTGGCGGATAGAGTTTGTATTAGTGGTAGGTTGACGTTGGTATGTAGTCGTCATGAAGTACTCCTGTCGGTGGATGGTTACGGGGAGCAACACGCCGGAGGACAAGCGACCATCCGGCAAGGATTTTGGGTTGGGCGGGGAGCGAAGCGGCGAAAATTGTTGTTGGAAGCAAGGGAGCGCATCCGGCATCATCCCCGGAACGCCTCCATCAATCCGGCAGGAGAAGGAGACAGACTCCCGCCGGACCGACACTTACAAGTGCGCTATGCTGCCAAACCAAGCTTGACCATGTGCCAAGCGTTGACATCCTTGTAAGGTGCATAAAGCGCGTTCATCGGCTTATGCAGGAGAGTGTTTTGTGTGGCGAAGAACTCGCCCAGGGCGGCAGTGGCTTTTCGGCCCGGCTCATCGTTGTCCATCCATGTATAAGCAGTGCGATAACCGAAGCCTTTGATGTAATCCGATCCTTTAGCAAGATTGGACAGTGAATTGAGGACAATAGTGTCATCTGGGAATTTCTGACCGTTCTGCTGCTGGATGATGGCGGACAGGTAATCGGTCCATCCTTCAAAGAAATGGATACCGTCACGCTTCCAGCTTTCGGTGCCCCGGATGTAGGTAATATATTTTGGCTTGGTGCTGCCTTTGTAGTTCCTGTTGCGAAGTTCAAAACCACCTTTTTCATTCTTAAACCCGATGGCAAAGAATTTCTTGCCGGTATCCTTATTCTCAACATCAACCTGTTGCAGGTATTCATCGGCAATCTTTATTGGGATGCCGCGTGAATCCAGATATTCGACAAGCGCAGGACGGGTGATCTTCCTTTTATTTATAATCTTCAGCTTTGGCTCTGCCGGCCGCTCGTCCTGATCGACGACACGCGGCACAACCGCAGCATATCCAAACATTTTTCTTGCCCAGCGCAGGGCATCCGGGACGTTGCCATCTTCGCCTGTAGAGGACATCCATTTTTGGATGAAAGTGATGGCGTCCCCGCCCTCCCCGGTGCCGTGGTCATACCAGACGTTTTTGTTGGTATTGACATGGAAACTGGCGGTTTTTTCATTTCTGAACGGGGAAAGATAGTAAAGATCGGGTCCGGATTGCCGTTTGGCGGGTTTAAAATTTAGCTTGTCGAGAATTTCAGATATAGGTATAGCTTTAGCCTGTTCGATGTTCATCGAAGGACTCCTTGTCCACTGGGTTGGTGAATAGACGAATTGAAGGGGCGGCAATCGTTAGAGCGATTTCCGCCTTTTTTATGGTGATACCCCGCGAGGTTTTAATTTGGCGGGAGGTACCCTTAACTCACGTACGTGCGCCGAGCCTGATCCATTTCATATTGTGCGGATTCTTTTTGGCCCATTTCCTCAAATCATAAATTCTAAATTTCACTTGATGCACGACTTGCCTAAACGATAGCCAGCCGTCATCTTCACATTTGCATGTCATACGGTTCTCCAATAAAAATACTTTATTTTTCGATCGAGGGAGGGACAGCCCCCCAACCGTGGCGGTGTGATAGCGGATAGGAGATTGATAAGTCAAACGAAAACTCATCATCAATTCAAGGTTGCGTATGGATTAAGTTGGATTTGAAGCAGGCTATTATCATAAAACGCTTTTCTGAGTGTACTTCGCGACAAGGATCAGCCAAAGGGAAGACAAGACGAAGCAAAATCCTGGGATTATTTTCTTTTCACTGCAAAAAAGGTCCTTGCTATTCTCGTCTTGCTGAGCGGTCCGCGCTTCCAATCAATTTCTGGTTTATTGTGTCAATTGATTAACAAAATCAAAATTGAATTGGTATGCTCGGTAAAAAACAACCTTCGAAGTTCTATTTCTTTGGAATTAAATGGTTCTTTACAGAAGAGCCTCTTTGGTATCGCCTCGTGGTTATCATCCTTATATTAGCAACTGTTGTACCTATTGCCTTGATATTGCACCAATGCGCTGTCCCTACCTTTGCTGGATGGCAAATTAGTTCCAAGGCAAGTTCTTTCATAGAGATGGTATTTGGGCGCTCTCCGCAAACTTGCAGTAAATTCACTACCTATAGGCTTGCAATGGCAGGAATTTTCACGATGCTTTGCGTTGACACGTCATGTAAAGCCTGTTGCAGCAAAATTTGAATTTGTTTAACTGTGAGCTTTAACCGGTCGGCAATCTCGGTTTCAGAAAGATCACGGTAAAAGCGCAAGCAAAAAGCCTCTTTGTGATTATCTGTCATGGCAGATGATAGCGGGAAAAACGATGTTCGCTCAGTCCAGCATTTTTCCGCCAATACCTTGTCTGAAATAACACCAAGACCAATATCCCTTACCCGTTTCATCATTAAGGTGAAGTCTTCCAGAAAACCACCGGCACCCTTCGAAGCCTCATTGACGATTGACAAGTAATGCTCTTTCAAAAGAATTTCAGCCTGTTCTTCATCTTGAGTGAAACAGGCCATAAAGCGGCGCAAAATCGTGTAGCTATCCTGTCTTTCCATCTGTGGCAATAGTTTTATTTTGATCAATATGGCATGAACCATCGAAGCGCTCCACCGCTTTTTATTCCGATAATTGGGAGCGCCACGAACCTTTAGGGTCTTCATAAGCTGTCGCTCGGTTATAAAACCTTCGGCGCGGTATTTTTCGAATTTCCGTTCCATCCGCCTTGCGTACCGTTCGGACAGATAGCGGTTACGGAGTGCCAACACTTTGGCATTTTCACCCATTGGCTCACCGCGCCTTAGCTTTTCCTGAATACCTTCTTTTGTCCGCCTACTAATATCCTCGCCTACGCGTTGAGCCTTGCACGCTTCCTCCAGTAGCTCCAGTTTGGTTGCAAAGGGTTTATCCGCCGCTTTGATCTCGATCCCGCTCGAGATCAACTCAGCAATATGAAACGCGTCTCGCCCCAAGCGGTCGATTTTGGCGATAAGCAGGATCAACCCATGCTTTTTACAATAACGTGCAGCCCATTTCAGTTTCGGTCGGTTGTTATTCTTTCCGCTTTCGACCTCATAAACGCGTTCAACAACCGTTACGCCGAATGTCTGTTCAAAGCGTGCGACATCCCTGTCTTGTGCCGCCATGCCAAATCCGTCTATGCCTTGTCCATCCGTGGACACGCGCATATACGCGAGAGCCTTTTCCATGCCTTTAAGGGTCATTTGTCCTGCTCGGTCACTATCGAAGAATTATTTTTACAGCCTCAAAAGATTTAGTAGCCATTTGCTGGGTATCAACCCCTTGTTCCTGTTGATTTCCAGTAAGTGATAAAAATTTATTATGGTCCAAAACTGCTCGGTTACTAACGTTGATTTATAACCGAGCAAATAAAATTCTTATTATCTTGGTAGCCTAATAGGATAAGGTTTAATGTGGTTAAGCGCTGACTGATAATGTAGCATTTGCGCGGCTCGCAAATAAAAGGATCAGCTTCTGCCTAGTGCGGCAGATAAAACTACAGGACCTCCCGCTAGTGGGTAACTAGCCTAGATGCCTTCTGAGATGTGAAGGTTCACTTTAATTTTTATGTCCCATGGCAACGAAAGCCATATTTTCCATTAAAGTTTGGTTGGAATAGCAAGGACACAGTTTATTGACCGCTTCTTTCTAGGGGCGGTTTTTTTACGCATTCATTTATCAGTTAACACCATATACTATGAGACATTATATTGCAGGAGCTATCATCGTGTTCGTTATGGGGGGATGTTCCAAGAAAGGGAGACAGTTCGACAACTATCAACTTCCCGCCCACATTACCGGTACGGTCAAATCACTGGACATTAGTTATCTTGATATGGAACCTGCCATTCCGAACGGGATTTTTGAGGTCAATGGCTCGGACGGCAAGACGTATCATTTCAAGTTTGCCAAAGTGAATGATCTGTTTGCAAACGCTGCCAATTGCACCATGAGCCTCGATACGACCATGGTGTTATCGCCAGATGCGCCCTTTCCGGATACGGCAGAAGCGCAATTGACGTTTAAAAAATGCTACCTGCCGAATAGCATTACCATCCGGTTCTATGATAGTGCGGATGTGGGAGACACACATGGAGTAAAGGATGTGTCCGCCACCTTCACGGCTGAGACGGAAGTTTGGGCTGATTTTTTCAACTACGACAATAGGCCCGCTTACGCAGGGGACCGTACCAAAGCAATCGACAAGATCAACGCCATTATTCATGGGATTAAAGATTATGACCCGGCTCCGGGCAACCAACCTGCCCGGATACTTTGTCAGGCATATACGTATTGAAGGTCATTCGTAGCTCAAAGAGAAGCCGGATCGCATGGTCCGGCTTTTGTCTAAATCCACTTTGAATGTCTTTATTAACGTCTCCCAAAAAAGGATTTTTCCATTTCGCTAAAAAAATCAATGTTGCGCGTCTTCCCAATGTCTAAGAGATATCTCAAAGAAGTTGAGATTATGCTCGGGCTTTCAGCGATGGATATAAATTCGGGATGGCTGCAAGTAATCAAGGTAGATAAATCCTTATTCGCAGGTTCCCAATCTGAGGTGTCCAATCTTTTATAGGTCCATTTCACTATTTCATCATTATAATGAAAATGCATCGTTTCGCTGTCCATTTTATCAAATTGTTTTGTAGATATAAATATAAGCTTTTTTATTTACCTGTGGTTTTGCTGACGAAAGAGTTCAGGCTATCGTATAGGTCATCATATAGTATTATATCTACGTTTTTGAGTGAATCACACAAAATTCTAAAATCGTGCTTCATTTTAGTTGATTTTAATTGTGATCGCAGGCCAGCTATAATATAGCCCCTAGGACGAACGATATTGACATCTATTCCTTTAGAATCTTTAATGTCTGTCATTAATGTGGTGGCATTTCGTTGGACCTGATATATGTAGTTTTCGACCTGCGCAATAGCTTTGGACAGTTCAACATCCCAATAATGATTATCCCTGCTTGAGTCTAATTTCATTAGTTGCGTGGATGGCTTTTTAATCTCATATATGTCGAGATAGCCATAGGGATCAACTAACATAAAATCAGGAAATTTCCCTTTCAAGGATACGCTGGTTTTTTCCAACACTTCCCCGTAGTTATGGCGCAGCAACAAAATATACTCTGAGAGGAATTTTTGCCAAAGATTTTCATTTTGAGTTCCAGTATCCAACTTCTTTCTAAATTCTTTGAGCACCTTATCCAAGTAGATTTTCCGCCCAGCGTCGAGGGCATCAAATACTATCTTCAATTTTTTCTTTGATCGTAAAGTTCCCGGGATGGCTTCAAGATATGCGGGTATAAGTTCTTCCAACGCAAGTCGATCACTGTCGGCCAGTTTGGGAATAATGTTGGTTTCGGAAGTTAATATCTCACCTAGCTTTCCCGGGATGTATCCCACCGTAGAATTTTTTAGGTTACGGTATTGAGAAAATAGGTTACCTAGAGAATTTTTGGCCTCTGCTATCATCTGGGCATTACGTTCTCTTTTTATACCCCTAATTTTAGTACCTGTATTGTTAAGAAAAGCCTCGGAAAGAGTAAGAGCAATAGTTCTACCTCGCATATCAATTTTGCTCTGCTTATTGCTAGTGACAGTAAGCTTTATTTTTTTCTTCTTGCTTTCAGATATTTCCTGAACTATGAGCAGCCCAGCTAAGGTAAGACCGAAACCATCTTTATAAAATCCTTTCGGTAATCTATCAAACCCTTTGAGTAAAATAGGGTCCTGAACGTATGATCGCAACTTGTCAGCCTTTACAAGAAAGTATTTTCCGGACTTAGTTTTCTTGTTGATCTGATAAATTAGGTTACCATCATCATCTTTGTGTTCTATTTGGTTTGCCATGTTTAAACCTTTACTGCTGTAAATTTAGTCTTGATCAATAGTAAGATAATTTCGCATGTGTCTAAAGGGTAAAAACACCTATTCTGCTCAATGTTACTATCACTCTAAAATTTTCAGGTAATCTTATTGAGTGTCCCTGGCTGGCCTTCCATATCTTAGTTCGCACGGGTATTCATACATGCCTGATAAGAGTTGGAACTCTTAAGCTGCAAGCTGCGTCAGTCTGACTTACTGTTGCTGTAATATGGAAGAAACGTCTAACTCGCTGCCACCGTTCATTCGGGAAAAAGCATTTTGAAGTTCATGTAAAGAGTTGAGTTCTATATCTTTTGATGTAGAACCGCCCCGAATGGTACACATATAGGTTTGGTTAGGTGCCAAACTCATAATCCATGCGGTGGTATCATTGTCTTGCTCCAACTTCCGGAAGCCGAGTTGCTTCATCAGTTCCGGCGTCAACGGTATCGGCATCATGTCTTCGTAGGGAACAAGGGTTTCACCCACTCCATCCACCATGTATGCGCCCATAGAAGTAAGGGAGTATATCTGCCCTACCTGACGCATTATTTTCTTTTTTTCCTCATACCTGTAGTCACGATGTCCGACGACATTATTTTCTCTAAGTTCTTGCCTTGGTATCATGTATTAAAGTTACTAAAATTTTAGCTGACGAGAGTTTCACTTCTTTATGTATCCCATAGATCACTAAAATTTTCGAGTAATCTTATTGATCGCCTCCGGATTGCCATCAACCCCCAGGTCACGCAGGTATTCGGCGTATGCCTGATAGGAAGTATGTCCCGTCACCAGCATGATGTCCTTGTCCTGTGCCCCGTCCTGTTTCAGGTGAATAACGCGAGTGTGTTTAAAGCTGTACGGCGTATGATCCGAAGTGATCCCAGCCTTTTTCCTGATCTTGGCGAACCGCGCAGAAATCATGTTATTGGGAAAAGGCGTTTTTGATGGTGTGTTGTCCCGTACAAATTTGATCCGGTTCCCTTTACCGATCACGTAATATTCGGGCGGGTAGTGCTGCCGGACGTAGGCCAATTCCTCCATCAGTTCGTCTGGGATTGGAATAAACCGGTCGGCATCGGTCTTGGTTTCTTCGGCCTGGATCAATATCTGTTTGCGGTCCAAGAAGATATTCCCGACCCGAAAATGCTTCAATTCCTTCTCCGCCCGGATGCACAGGTAATAGATCAACTTGGTAGCAAAATAGACCAGCGGGTCGTCCTCTTTCATCACTTTACGGACTCGTTCGAACTGCTGCGGATCATAATAGCGGTGCTTTTTTGATTTGGATTTCTTTTTGGTGATACCCTTAGTGGGGATGGTCGTGATGATCTTTTCGCTCTCTAAGAAGATGAACACGGTAGCCAATGCGGATAGGTTATTATTAAAGGTGCGGTTGGTCCATGTATTCGCTTCGCTGGCCTCCCGCAAGGCGGCTTTGACATCATCGCGGGTGATCGTCTGGACAGGATCGTGTTGCCGGTTGCTCTTGCCTAGCCAAGTCGTCAGGACTTCGATGGCCCGTTTTAGCTTGGTAAGCGTGGCCTCTTCCAGGCCCCGCTGTTCCCATTCCTGCGTAAAGAGATTAAAGGCTTGGATGCAAGACCATACTTTGTCTGGAGTCTTCCGGGTATCCTGTTTGAACTCAACAAACTCCTTCTTTTCGTGCTCGAACGGGTTATACCCCTGCTCCAAACCAAAAGTGACGGCCTTTAGCAGAAGTTGAGCATATTCGTCGGTCTTGTAGCGGTTGATATCCTCGAAGACACGGAAGCCTTCCCATTTTGCACCATTATAACGATGCCGCAGTTCCTCGGGGATGCGGAACTGGTATTCAATCCACCACCTTTTTCCTTTGTAGAGTTTGGGGGGTTTCCAATTAAGTTTCTTAGCCAAATTTTGGTCACCGTTTTGGTGACTGTAATTTACTAAAAAAGAAAACGGCCTGTGTTTCAGGCCGTTCTTACTGTACCGCGTAGGGGAATCGAACCCCTCATTCCTCCGTGAAAGGGAGGCGTCTTAACCGATTGACCAACGCGGCGTTAATCTCAGTTGCCTTTCTTCGACGATTGTT
>Ga0105239_10002558_pt1 | contig 23074 bp, 13 predicted proteins | sample KBSC44metaG_FD_92761 | JGI IMG/M metagenome (GOLD analysis project Ga0105239, IMG submission 92761) | Corn rhizosphere microbial communities from Kellogg Biological Station, Michigan, USA - KBS C4-4 metaG | ecosystem: Host-associated > Plants > Roots > Rhizosphere > Soil | place: Michigan, USA... | reverse complement strand
TTCTGGGTGAGTAGCTTCAGTCTTATCAGGCTGAGGAACTATCGTAGCTTTTTTCTTCATGACGAATCCTCCTGAAATTAAGGTTTTAGAGCAATTGGTTATATAAATTTAAGCATAAAACTTGCTCATTGCAAGGATTTTATGAAGAAAATATTATTTTATTTATGAAAGGGATAAAAATACTTCTGATATCGCCGGATTTATCGGAAGAGATGTTAAAGCGGATATTATGATAAAACTTTCAGGAGGGCCCTTGGGGGCAAAAGCTACCATTACCAATAAATAATTAACTTTAGCCTACACATCCTTATCATGAATTTATTACCGTACGAAAATTTCTATATCATTACCCAACTAAAACCCGCAGAAGTACAGGAGCGCCTGGAAACCGAAATTGAACCTTATGCGCCATTTAGCTTTAAAAAAATATTTGTCCGTAAGTCGGTTTACTTCTTTAAAGGTCACGCAGCAAACGGTCATTTTCAAATCAGGCATATCATTTTCCACCGGAATTCGTTCCTGCCTCTCATTGAAGGATCTACCGAAATTTATTTGACCGGCAGCCGGATACATGTTATCATGCGCATGCACCTACTGGTTACTTTGTTTATGTGTATCTGGTTTGGCATGGTAGGCTTTTGCGCCATAGCATACTTAACAGGAGCTACTGCAAATAAATTTTCCCTGCCACCACTTATCGCTTCATTGATGTTTCTATTTGGCTACGGCTTAATGATGTGGGCATTTAAATATGAAAGTATCAAAGCAAAGGATAAACTGCGGGAGTTATTAGAGGGAGAGATAGATTATAAGTAAAATACTTTTTTCAGAAATTTCTTGATTTATAAAATAATTGTGTATTATTGTGCCATGAAAACAACAACAATACTATGCTGTATACCGCAACCGATTTATCGGAGGGGATAGCTATGTATTGAGTAAAATATAATCAAATGCGTGAATCCTCTTAGAAAAATCTAAGGGGATTTTTTGTTTTAAGGAGAAATTTCAGGGTAGTATATCAATTGGTCAGATTACTCCGTTTGGGGCGGAGAGGCTCCTGGTTCGAGTCCGGGTTACCTTACTGATTATAAAGGAAATATAGCTCAATGGTTAGAGCAGCACCCTTATACGGTGTCGGCTAAAGGTTCAAGTCCTTTTATTTCCACGGGTTTATTTTCCTATGGTGCAAGCACAGTACATCAGATCCTGGATCTGAAAGTCGTGGTTCCAACGCACGTAGGAAAACAGTTTATTCAAAAGCAACATCTGTTGCTTTTTGCCTTGATCTGTGACTGCTTAACCGGCCTGCGCCGGGTAGGGTGAAGTGCGCGATAAAATACAGAAATTTCTGTATTTTATAATATATTATAAAAAAATGGCCGGTTGCCCGAGTGGTTCAAGGGAGTCCTCTGCAAAAGGAATGTCCGCAAGTTCGAATCTTGTACCGGCCTCATTTTTTAATTACTTTGTCATACTGAGCGGAGTGAAGCATCTGTTATACTACAGGGCATATCGAAGAAGATCCTTTGTTCCTCCGGATGACAAAAGTATGAGTACCGGAAAATAAAACTTCGGACTTAAATGCGTATATTTGTATACGTACAACGGCCCGGTTTTTCTATAAAAAGAAAATCCGGGCCGTTCTGTTAAGGGGAACTACAGTCCCAAACTACACTATTTCCCATTCAATATATTGGTAATCAAATATTTAACACTTTTTAAACCTATCAAAACCGTGTTAAAATTTGTTAAAAAGTGTTAAAATCGATGGTTTTGAATGAGTTTTGAGCAATTTTCCGCTCGTTTTTAGTCGTTTTTGGGGTAAAAATTGTTAAAATAAAAGCTTTAAAAAGTTTTTCAATACGGATTTTAACATTTGAAATACCCTCGCCTGACATTTGGCAATCTGCCCGTAAATCATTAAAATAGTACCTCCTAATTACTTTAACATTAACGATGAAATTCAAACCATCCTTATCGCAGGTGCTCGGCCTTTTGCTGATCATGGTTACCCTGCAAAGCTGCGAACCTACCCAACCCGGCAGCTGGAAAAATGAACAGATCAGCAGTCCGGATAAATTTCACCAGCTTAACGCCGAGCTTCTTAAACAGCTGAAAGTGAACAATGAAAAAGACCTGGAGAATATCATGTCGAGGGATTTTATTGATACCCGCGGCAAAAACAGACAAATAGAGCTGGTGAGCAACCGTATAAAAGCAACCGACTATACCCTGCTTGATGAATATTATGTGGTAAACCGCTATATAAGTGGCGATACCATCAGCTCAGGAATTAAAGGTCCTACTGGCTATTCGCTAACCTACCAGGGCGCAACGCACGAGATGTACTTTGGCTTTTTTGTACCTAAAAATAAATCTATAGCCAATCAGGATATGATCACGGCGGTTTACTGCAAATATGATTATGGATGGAAACTGAGTCAGCTGGATGTAAGCCGCTACAAAGTTAATGGCAAAACAGCCCCAGAACTGCATGATCAGGCCCGGCAATGCTATAATAAAGGCTTTTTAATAGATGCTTTAAATATATCCTCATCGGCCATAGACTGCTCGCGCCCCAGCGATCTGTGGAAATACAACAGCGAGGAGGATATGAGCAGTTTTTATAATAAAGTTTTAAAAGAAGCCTATGGCCTGTATAGATTCCCGCTGGCTATTAAGCAGGTATCAAGCCATCCGTACATCATCCGGATATTTAACCAGACCACTCCCGAGGGTGTTTTCCCGATGATCTACTATATATCATCCATCAAAGTACAGGATACCACGGCCATCAAACTGGAGAATGAGAACATCAAAAAAGTGATCAACCAAACCCTGCCTGGTATTGACCAGGACAAAAAATACGTGCTATACTCGGCCTTTAATAAGTTACCATCCGGCGTGACGGTTGATCATTTTGATATGACCGCGAAACTGAAATAGCAAACTTTCATTTTTAACTATGACCAATTTTTTAACCAAACTAAAGCTCATCTATCTGCCATTTCTAATTATCGCCCTGTTTGTCATCGGTATATATTCGTTTTTAAACTGGGTACTGATTATAAAAGAGCAGCTACCTCTTAACCAGGAGCTTGTTAATCTTTGGTTACCTATAGGATTTAGTATTTTGTCTGTAGCTATATGGTTGCGTCCTCGCGTTAAACTACTTTCGCTGAAAACCAAAAAGGATAATCTTCCATTTTTATATTATTTTGTGGCAGCCGGAGCCATCGCCATAGCAACTATAAGTACCCAGGAGTACCTGCTCACAGCAACGGGCGAATTAACGTCATTGCAAAATATTGAGCAGCTTAACACATCACACCTAACTAAGTATTACCATCTACAAAAACACTTTATAGATAAACAACATATTACTGTTCATTACCGCACCGAGGTAAGTGGAAGAAGTAGCGAGCATCTTACTTTTTTTATTGACGTTGCTTGCCCTATATTAAGCGACTCCATTAGTAAAAACAGCATACCTGTAGCGTGGCTTGGTACCGAATACAGCAAAACCATCAGCAATAATCTAAATCTCGAAGAGAAGAAAAGTTACTCTAAAGAATTTACCCAGGAGGCTAATGAGAAGTTTAAAAATCAGGACCTTAATTACTTCACTTACCTTGATCGTGTTGGCTATACCAGTAAACAACGAGGGTTCATAGCAGGTATTAAGACTTCAAATATGTACAATGGGGGCGATCCGGTTATTATGGAGGCTAAAACAACTTCTTTTGAAGACCGAAACGGAGATAAACTACAATGGATATTCTATTCATTTGGAATAGGTGCGGGAATATGGCTTATCATGATAGCTATTCCCAAACTTAATCTCGCCGCATTAAAAAATTACGACTATCGCAGCTGGCAGGCTGATATAACGGCATTTTTCAAGCCATTCACTGGTATGAAATGGCAGGATTCTGGAATTACAGCCGTGTTGATTGGGATAAATGTGCTCGTCTTTCTCATTATGGTTTTCGCCGGCTTGGGTATGATATCTTTTGGTACAGCCGACCTGTATAAGTGGGGAGCAAATTATGGCCCTACTGTTAAAAATGGCGAGTGGTGGCGGCTTATAACCTCCATGTTTCTACACGATGGATTAATGCATTTGTTAATGAACATGTTCGGTTTGGTATTGGTGGCAGCTTTTTTAAAATCATTATTGGGCAATTTTAAAATGGGTATAGCTTATTTCATATGCGGACTACTGGCCAGTCTCGCCAGTATCTGGTGGTACCCGGCTATAATAAGTGTTGGTGCATCAGGAGCTATCTTTGGGCTATATGGTGTTGCCATTGCCTTGTTAACTACCAATAAAACCGGTGAAGGAAATAAAAAAGGAGTTCTGATCAGTTTTGTTTTTTTTATTGGTGTCAATTTATTGTTTGGCCTTTTAGGTAATACGGATAATGCGGCACACATCGGTGGGTTAATATCCGGATTGACCATGGGTTATATCTTGTATTTCTTTATAGAAGCACCAAAATCACCCAGAAAAAGAAGAATAAAAGTAAAACAGGAAACAATAACTCCTGATACAGGACAAACGGCAGAACAGGTTTAATACCTGCTATCCAAACTTTTGATAAACGCTATAATATCCTTGCTTTCTTTGGCACTGAGGTTGAGTTTATCAAAGGGCAGGGTCTGATTATCGATTTTTATACCCAAACCATTACCGCCGCCCTTGTTGTAAAAGTCCATCACCTGGTCAAGTGTTTTAAACACGCCATTATGCATATATGGAGCCGTTCGTGAGGCATTGCGTACTGTGGTTACCTTAAACGCATGTTTAAATGATGGCGTTTGCACTATATTAAACCTACCCAGATCGCTGTCAATCACATGCGCGGTTGCCGACTGTGGTACACCAATCACCTCGCTTTCCATTTTCATAAATCGAGGCGGGAGATTGCCATTAAACAATGGCATATAATGGCAGGTACCGCATTTGGCCTTACCCATAAACAGGTTAAAGCCATGTAGCTCATCTTTGGTCATAGCAGTATTATCGCCATGCATATAAGCGTCAAAACGACTGTTCAGTACAGTAAGGCTGCGCACATAGGAGCCAATGGCGTTCATGACCTCAAGAGTGTCTATCCCTGTGCGTTTCTGTACAGGATAGGCTGCTGCAAAAAGCTGCCTGTAGGCTTTATTTTGCCATATCCGTTTGGCGGCTATGGCCATTGAGCCGTGCATTTCATCAGGATTTTGCACAACGTTACTTACCTGGTCTTCCAGTGTTGTTGTCCGCAGATCGTAAAACTGTGATGGTTGAAGGCCCGCGTTTAATAGGGTCGGCGTATTTCTTTTTAGTAGTTGTTTACTACTGATCATGGTATTTTTGATCAATCCATCGGTAAAAGCTTTTTCGGGTTGATGGCAGGAACGGCAACTCCTTGTTCCGGTACCAGACAATACCAGATCAGAAAACAACATTTTGCCCAACATTATTTTTTGCGGGGTTGATACCGCTTCGGCATTTGGCGCGTATGCGTTTACGTCAAAAGCATTGGTATCAAACAAAGTTTTGGCATCCTGACGCAGCAACCGGTTGTACCTGATCACGTGAATCTTTAAATGCTGCTCTAAATCTGAAATGCTCCGGCTGATGGGATTGCCATACCTTGTTATAAATTCGGCCCGGTTAAAATTATCGAAACTGGTATGGTTATCCAGGTAGGCCACAGCAGCCGAAATTTGTGATGACAGTTTTTTAGAAGCTTCATCATTACCTGTATAATACTTCAGCACGCTTTTAAGGCTTCCCAGACTTACAGCGCTTTCGGTCATGCTTTTCTGCGTTAGCGGATCATCAAATCCAGCTATACCCAGCGTTAATATCCTGAACACTTCGAGCCGGGCGGCGTCAAACACTTGCCCATCCAGAATATCAATATTGCCGAAATAAGTTTTGTATTTATTACAGCCATACTGCAGGGTTTTAAGCTGCTTTACCAGATCCTTTTGTTTAGTTGCATCATACCTGGGGAACAGGTAGCCTTCCATGATCTGTAGCCCGGCAGGTTCAAACACCTGTCCGCTTCCCATTTCCACTTCTGGTACGGGCGCTCCGTTTACCGATCTGGTGGTGGCAGCATCAAAATATTCGGCGGCCCATTCTATTTTTTTATACCGGAGTCGGGCTTGCAGAAACAATTGCTGTAAGTGTTTTTCATCGGGCGAATTACTTTCAGCTGCTACCTGGAACTTATCTTTCAAAAAAGATGAAAGATCATCTACCTGTGTCAATAACACCTGAGCTATCGCTTTAGCCGGAGTGCGTTTTTCCTCCCCACTTGAAAAAAGTGCATAACCTATTACAGCAACCAGTACTACCCCTATAAAAACAACTTTCTTCATGTACGATAATGGCTACGCCTGTAAACTATCTTCAAAACTCAAAACCTGATAAAAAAGTACAGGGGCAGTTCCATCGAACTGTCCCCTGATTTAATATTATTTTATAGATCGCTGTACCCTATCTAGACATTAAAACTCAAACGCGTTAAGCATTGGATTTGCGTTTTTGTCCCGGTCGGTCAATGGCTGTAAATTCCATCTTTTTTCGATGAACGATAATATACTTAACGTTTCATATTGTGTGTGATCTACATATCCTTTTTTAGCAAATGGCGAAATGATCAACGCAGGCACACGAGTACCGGGTCCCCATTTTTTATCAATTACTGGCGGGGCTACATGATCCCAGAAACCACCATTTTCATCATAGGTAATTATAATTACCGCGTCTTTTCCATTGGGGCCGTTTAATACATCGTTTATCAATTCAACAGTATGGCTTTCACCATTCTGTACGTCTGAATAACCTGGATGCTCATTATTGATACCTAATGGTTTTACAAACGAAACACTTGGCAGAGTACCATTTTTGGCCGCGTCAATAAATGCGGTTTCATCTTTTAAGTGATCTTTTTTAGCTTGTGTACCATCGGCATATTTGGCAAAATATGCAAATGGTTGATGGTGAAACTGGAAGGTAGCATCAGGCCTACCAGCCAGGGCATTATCCCAGCCACCTGAATACCACGCCCATGAAATATTTTTGTCACTTAACCTGTCACCAATGGTAGGCATGGTTTGATTAGGAACCAATGTGGCAGCACTGGCGCTGGCCGGATGCGGGGCATTTACTGTATAACTGGTATTTACCACATACCCATCAGGTGTAACCGCCCCGTCGGTAATCACATTACCAGAGCCGTCCAATTTAGCAACCATGCTAGCCGGTGCATTAGGGAATACAGGGCTTGCAGCAGCAATAAGCCACTGATGGTTCAGGAAAGAGCCCCCGAAAGCGCTGTGAAAAAAGTTATCGCACAGGGTATATTTTTGAGCCATACCCAACAAAGGCAATAAACTGGTTTTATAATAACCCATTGCCAAACCGGCGGTTGTATTGTACAAGGCAAATTTGTCCATTTTACCACCGTCTATTTGCATTTGCTCCTGGTAATAGCGGTGCAACACATCGGGTGTTTCCTGATCAGATGGGATATACTGATCGATATTAAAATAGGTATTAGGCAAATTGGTTGGGAAAGCGCTGGTGCCGGATATTGGCGGCAAATAAGTATAGGCGTTTCCGTTGGCATCAACCTGAGTAACATTAGCGGTTGCGGCTGCCGATAATCCATTGGCACCAGAGAATTGGCCGTACAGGTTATCAAAGCTATGGTTCTCCAGATAAATAACCACCACATGACCTACCTTGTCAATAGCTGGAGTGGGATTGTTTTTGTTTTTGCAGCTGATAAAGGCTGCACTTATAGCCACAATACCAATGGCCGGAACTAATAATGCACCTATTTTTAAGTAGCGCGAGTTGCTTTTCATGATGGAGATAATGGGTTTTAAATTTGTCAGATTTCCCATCGCAAAAGACAACTTTAGCATCAATTGAACATTAGTTTAAAATAATCATTGTGTTAAGATAAATACTCCTCAGCGAATATTTATAACCGTAAAAGATTAATCTGAGCAATAAACAAATGCTTCCCCAAAGTGTAAATTCTCAATTATCGGTTTAATAGCTCGCTTATTACTTCTTGTTAAGAAGCTCCGATGAAAATTACTGATAGCCCCTGCAAGTACTTTGCTAATTCTGCAGCCATTAATGGATCTGTTAATTAAACTTAACACCATCTATTAAGGTCAGTAACACTCATTGAATCAGCACATAATAAATGAGGTTGTCAATTATTAAAAATAATTACAATCGATTGCGATAAAATTTAAAACAAGCTCCATATTAATCAATTATTTATCTTTTATTAATCATCCGCTCTTGTTTTGTATGCAATTATAAACCAGTTGCATACCACTTTTGCCAACCCACCGGCAATGAGTTAGTGTACCAGATTAACCGATACAACCATGAATCACTATCAATCGTACCCGCCGTAGGTGTGCTGCCGCATTACACCTACTACCTTAACCAGGTAACCCAATAATTTAAACTTAATCATTAACGAGAAACAGTATGAAAAAACTTAAATACTCAATTATAATATTTTTTCTTTTCCCGCTTAGTTTGTTAGCCCAGCAAATTCCAATTAGCGGAAAAGTAATTGACTTAACCGATGGGTCGGCACTTCCGGGGGTAAGTGTAAAAATTAAAGGAACAACCATAGGCGTCATTACTGATGTAGGTGGAAAATTCCAACTCAATGTTCCCAATACCGATGCCATTTTACAGCTATCTTTTCTTGGTTATGTAGCGCAGGAATTGGCAGTTAAAGACATCAAAGGCGGTACTATAGCCCTAAAAACCACCAGTAAAAGTTTGGATGAGGTGGTTGTTGTAGGTTACGGTGTGCAAAAAAGAGCTACCATAACCGGATCCATATCAACGCTTCAAAGTAAAGAGATCGTTAGTACCAAAAACGAGAGCGTGATCAATATGTTAACCGGTAAGATCCCTGGTGTACGCATTCTTCAAACAACCGCCGAGCCGGGCGAATATGACAACGTTTTAAATATCAGGGGTTATCAAACCGCCCCATTAGTTGTAATTGATGGTATCATTGGCGGCGACCAGTCGACCATAGGCAGAATGGATCCCAATGAAATTGAGAGCATTTCGGTATTGAAAGATGCGGCTGCATCTATATACGGTATGCGGGCTGCAGGTGGCGCTATTTTGATCACCACCAAAAAGGGATCTAAGAACGGAAAGATCAATATTAACTACTCGGTTAATGACGCGATACAAACCTTTTTGGGCATGCCGGAAGGTGTGGGCGCAGTGGACTTTATGATGCTGACCAATGAAAAAGTTAAACGCGATTTCGCCAATAATTTTATATCCAATGTAACCCCGCAATACTCTTATGCCGATATGAAACCCTGGCTTGACGGCACCCGCAAATCGGCAGATTGGGTAGGTTTGGCTTTCAAGAAAACGGCCAACCAGATACAGCATAACTTAAACATTGACGGAGGCAGCGACAAGATCAGCTATTTCTTCAACTTTGGCTATCAAAAGCAAGACGGTGTTTTTAAAAGCGGCGATCTGAATTACAATAAATATAACTTCCGCTCAAACGTAACGGCCAGTATCACCAAAGGGCTAAAGGCACAAGTGCTGACATCGGCCTGGATGGATGAAAAAAATCAGCCTTTAACCGATGAATGGACCGTTTATAAGTATACCTGGAACGAGAAACCCATCGACCAGATTTACGCCAATGATAACCCATTATACCCCAACCTGATACCCGGCGGCGATAACGTGAACCCAGCTATTGCTACCGATGCCAGTAAAGTGGGATCAAAAAGGATCAGAAATAAGAACATTACTAGTCAGTTAAATTTAACTTATGACATTCCCGGTATAGACGGGCTAAGCGCTAAAGCTTTATTCAATATTGACTATGGCACTCAGGATAATAACCAGATAAAAAGGTCATACTATTTATATACATACAGCGCCGCTGATGACACTTATCTGCCAAATTTAACCAATTCGCCCGCGGGCATATCACGGTCTTATTATACTCATTTTAACACCCTGAGCCAGGTAACACTAAACTATTCACATACGTTTCTGGAAAACCATCACGTAACAGCCATGGCTACTTATGAACAAAGCCATGAAACTGCCGATAACTTTAGCGCTTACAGAGATGTGGAGATACCTATCGATTATTTATTTGGTGGCTTGCCAAACTCTAACATGGCTGGCGGTATGGATGCCGGTGCATTACAGGATCGTGCCCATAAAAGTATTATAGGCCGGTTTAACTATGATTACAAAGGCAAGTACCTGGCCGAGTTCAGCTTTCGCCGGGATGGTAACAACCTGTATCAGCCCGGGCCCGACCAATGGGGCTTTTTCCCGGGTGGATCTGTGGGCTGGGTGTTAACCAAGGAAAGCTTTTTCCGGAAGCTGATACCAGAAAATATCCTGACCAACTTAAAATTAAGAGCATCATATGGCCAAACCGGCGACGAGGCTAATGCGCCGCCATTCAACTATGTTAACGGATATACCTACCCTATAAACAGATATATTTTCGGATCAAGCCCCGTTAACGGCTCTGCCCCTAAACTGGGTAACCCTGGGTTAACCTGGTCGGTAAATACCATCAAAAACATCGCGATGGATTTCAGCCTGTTCGGCGGAAAAGTAGACGGTACCATTGAGGTTTTCAGAAACGACAGAACAGGATTACCTGCACAACCTTCGGTAGCCTTACCCGGAACCGTAGGAGCTGATGTACCCCAGATCAATTATAACAGTGACCGTGTGCAGGGTTTAGATTTTAGCTTATCCTACAGAAACACATTTGGCAAGGTTGGCCTAAACCTAACCGGTAACATTGGTACAACACGTTTACAAAACAGGAATGTGCTTCGTACCCAATCAGGTAACGAATATTTAAACTGGAAAGAAAACCAAACCAATCGTTATCAGAATGTTTGGTGGGGACCAGAGTATGCCGGCCAATTCACCAGCTACAGTCAGATATACAATTATGGCGTAAACACAGGTGGCGGTAATAACAACGTTGTTCCGGGCGATTACTACTACAAAGATTGGAACAATGACGGGGTTATAGATGATAAAGATGATCATCCTATTGCTACTTCAGATATCCCTTTGTATAACTACGGCATTACTATTGGCTTAAGTTATAAAGGCTTTGATATGAATATGCTTTTACAGGGTGCAGCAGGCGTTTACGTACAATACGGCGAACAGTTTGCATCGCCGCTGATGTATAACCGCAGTGCGCTGACCCGCTTCCTGGACAGCTGGCACACAGCCGATCCTTATGCCAATGTTTTTGATCCCAACACGGTATGGGTACCCGGATTTTATCCTGCAATGGGCTCACCGGATGCGAAAGGCACCAAGGCCATACAAAGCGCCAGTTATCTGCGTGTAAAATCACTGGAGTTTGGATATTCATTATCACCAAATGCACTGAAAGTTATAGGCATAAAAAAGTTAAGGATCTATGTTAACAGCTACAACCTATTAACATTCACTGGATTAAAGAATTACGACCCCGAGCACCAGGGCCCAAGCCCGAGGAATGGTAATGACGGCATTTCCGGATACACCTATCCCATAAACAGGACCTTTAACCTGGGAGCTAACGTTTCCTTTTAAACTATTGACATATGAAAAGTATACATAAATTAATTATAGCAATAACTGTGGGTGTGGGCGCTACGGTAACTTCATGCCAAAAGCTAAATATCCCACCAACCAATATAGTTACCCCCGACGTTATATACAGCAGCGAGGCCGGTGTCAGATCGTTCTTAGCCACCATATACACGAATCTTCCCATTGAAGATTTTAAGTACAGACCAGATGGTGGTGACGACGTCAACATTAATGGCGTTAATCACCATCTCCCGGGCTTTAACCCTGGTAACCCGTGGATGAATTTTTATAACACGGCCAGTGTTACCGGTGAAGAAGTAGGGCCGTTCGGAGGCGTGGACGGGAGCGTAGCAGGCGGGTTTGGTTACTGGCCATACGGCGATATCAGAAATGTAAATACGCTGATAGCCGAATTGCCAAAACACGTTTCTGCCCTTACCCAAACAACCGTAAATAACCTTTTGGGCGAGGCCCATTTCTTAAGGGCATACTATTATTTTGGCCTGGCCAAGCGCTATGGCGGTGTACCCATTATTACCATTCCACAAGATCCGGGAGCGCCACTGTCAACCTTGCAGGTACACCGCGACAAGGAAGAAGCTACCTGGGATTTTATAGGTGCTGAACTTGACCTGGGATACCAGATGATGGCTGAAACCAGCGATGCAGGCCGGGCAAACAGATACGTAGCAGCTGCATTAAAATCAAGAGCCATGTTGTATGCAGCATGTGTTGCCAAATATGGTTCAGTAAATTTTGTTGACGGACCGGCTCGTTCAGCAGGACTGGTGGGCATTCCGGCCAGCCAGGCAGCCAAATATTTCCAGGGCGCTTACGATGCCGCCAAGTTACTGGAGGGCCACTACACGCTTTATAATGCCAATGCAGATAAGGTGCAAAACTATGCCGACGTGTTCCTGAAAAGCGGTAGCCCCGAAAATATCTTCATCAAGCAATACTCTATTGCCACTAATACCGCGCATAGCTGGGATGCCACCATGTCGCCCCGCTACATGACTGCTAATGCGCTGTCGCGTTCGTATCCAACATTAGATTTCGTGCAGCTTTGGGGCAATTTGGCCGTAACCAATGATGATGGTACACCTAAGCGTTTCGATAACCGTGCCGACTTAATGCAGGGTATCGAACCAAGGCTGTTGGCTACCGTTTACTTCCCGGGCTCCACTTTAAGAGGGCTTACCTTTGATATGCAAAGAGGTATCTATCCTTCATTTAGCGGTACAGCCGCCGCCGAAGTTGCCAAGCAACCCAACTCGCGCTCATACGTACTTGCAGGTGATACAAAAACGCTATACCAGGGCAAACAGATCATTGGCTTTACAGGCCCATGGACTGGTGGAGATGAGCTAACCCGCACAGGTTTTTATGTACGTAAATACATTGATTACAATAAGCCACAAGCAACTGTTGATCTGTACAGAAGCGAGCAACCGTGGATTGACCTCCGTTACGGTGAAATATTATTGAACCGTGCCGAAGCAGCAATGGAACTGGGCAACACCTCTGACGCCTTAACCTCCATAAACCAGATCAGGAGCAGAGCGGGAGCGACACCTTATTCTTCTATCGACCTGGATAAGGTACGCAAAGAGCGCCGTATGGAACTTGCCTTCGAAAATCAATATTATTGGGACCTGAAAAGATGGCGTATTGCCGACGTGGTATTGGATCGCGCGCACTTTAAAGGCCTTATGCCTTATTATGTGTTCAATGAAAACAAATACATTTTCCTGGCCGAGCCGGAGTTGTATAACCGCGAATACACGTTCCAAAAACAATATTATTATGAAGGGATCCCTGGCGACCAGATCGGCAAGAACCCAAACCTGCTTCCTAACAACCCTAACTATTAAGCATTAAAAATTTTAAATATGAAAAAGCTAATTAGCAATTTTTTAGTGGTCGCAGCTATCCTTACCATCTCTGCTTGTACAAAAATAGATAACTATGGCGGCCCTAACGCCTCATTTCAGGGTAATATCATTTCATCTGCAGGCGGTAACCTGCAAACATCGGGCGGCAGCACACAGATCAGGCTCCAGCAGATCGGCTGGACAACCCCGCAAACCATCCCCAGCAAATTTGATGGCACGTTTGAAGATACCAAGCTGTTTAAAAGCGCTTACAAGGTTGTACCTACCAACGGTGCATTCTGGCCGGTAACCGATACCATAGTGGTAAACATTGCCCAGGGCACCAAGCATGACTTTACGGTTACACCTTACATCGTTATCAAAAACTTCACTACAAGTTTAAGCGGCACAACCCTAACCCTTAAATATGATATTACCGCGCCTATTGCTGCCGGCTTGCCGACCATTAAGGACACGCAACCTTATATCAATACCACTAAGCTTGTAGGCGCCGGGGCTTCCATCAGGGAGTATTCGGATTTGTTAGCCGTAAGCATCAACAAAAGCTTTACGGATCTGACCGATGCCGAAAAATCAGTAACCCTAACCGTACCAAACATGATTCCAGGCCGTACATTTTTTGTGCGGGTAGGCGTACGTTTAAGCGACAGTTTTAACAGTTCCAATTTTTCGGAAATAGTGCAGATAGATGTTCCTAAATAATTTAACCTAAACAAACAGGAAATGAAATTTATAACAACAACGATGGTATGCTCCATCCTGATCATAGGCCTAATTGCCGGTTGTAAAAAAGAAAAATATGCCTCACGTGATACCTCGGGCCTGAAACCGCCGCCTGTTGATACTACGACAGTCCCTCCCCCCGATCCTACATTGGTGGTATTTGACAATGCCGACAAGAAAGACGGTTGGCAAACGGTGGGCGATGTAAACATTACCACACCGGGTCAAAAAGAAGGTACAGGCTATATTAAAAATACCATAGCTAATGGTTCCGATTTTATGCAGTTTATCAAGGATCTGCCAACACCACTGGATACCAAGCTTACAGCTACCAACGGGCAGTTCAAATTCTGGCTCTTTCTATCAGACCCTACCATTATTAAAGACGGCTCCATAGAAATTACCAGTTCGGGCAAGTCAGACGATCATGAGTCGGCCTGGGATGTAGCTCCTTTGGTAAGCACATTAAAAAGCGGCTGGAACGAGATAGCCCTTAATTTTAACGTGGCTATTAAAACCAACGATGGAGGCGCAGATTATTCGGCCATAAACCATTTCCGTATATTCTTTTCCACTACCAGCAAAAGCCATCCCGACTTAACTACGGGCATAGATGACCTGGTGTTCAGACAGGCGCCACCCGCCCCAGCGGTTGTATTTGACGGTGCTGACCTGGCCGACGGCTGGCAAACAGTAGGCACTCCAACCATCGAAACATCAGGTGCAAAAGTGGGGACAGGATATTTAAAAAACACCATTACCAATGGCAACGATTTCATGCAATTTATAAAGGATGTGGCCGTACCTGTAAATACAAGCTTTACCGCAGCTACCGGCAGGTTTAAATTCTGGTGGTATGTAGCTGATGTTTCTTTGCTTAAAAATGATGGATCTATCGAGATCACCAGCTCCGGAAAATCAGATGACCATGAGTCGGCATGGGATGTGGGCCCACTTATACCTAATCTGAAAAACGGATGGAATGAAATAACGCTCGACTTTGACAAGGCGATCAAAACAGATGATGGAGGAGCAGACTATACCGCGATAAACCATTTCCGCATATTCTTTTTCACAACCGGGAAGGCCCATGCGGATCTTGCTACCGGGATAGACGACCTGAGGTTTATATCAAAGTAAGCGCCTTTAATTTTTACTGACAATACCGGTGGCGGGCAGCACCCCTCTACCGGTATTTAAAAGCAAATAGCATACATAAAAATTAACCTGTTAACCCAACCCTTCATTCTACCTCAATTAAAATCTAAATGATGAGAAAGCATAAATTCGGCACTTTGCGCGTAATAGCCTTGTTTGCCATGATCAGCAGCTTTTCTATGAGCAGCTGCTCCAAAAAAACAACCGATAATCCCACGCCGCCACCACCGGTGGTGGTTCCCCCTCCCACCACCCCTGTTGATGTTACCCCCTCGCCAGTGGGCGACGTGGTGGGTAAAGTAGTGGTGGGTTACCAGGGCTGGTTTGCCGCTATTGGCGATGGATCGCCCATTAACATGTTTTGGCATTGGTCAAACGACTGGGCAAAAGCACCTTCACCAACCAATAAAGCTATATATGCCTGGCCCGATGTGCGTGATTATACCACCACCTTTAAAACCGACTTTGCTAATCTGAATAATGGCAGTGAAGCGCGTGTATTTTCATCCTATACCGATCAAACTGTTGATATACAGTTTAAGTGGATGAAAGATTATGGTATTGACGGAGCTGCCTTACAGCGCTTTAACCCCAGCGGCATCGAAGGCCCGGTACGTGATGCCATGGCCGCCAAGGTAAAGATAGCAGCCGAAAAAAATGGCGTAAAATTTTACATTATGTATGATGTAAGCGGCTGGACAAACATGGCAACAGAAATGGAGACCGACTGGACCAATAAAATGTCGGTTTATACCTCCTCATCAGCCTACGCCAAGCAAAATGGTAAGCCTGTAGTGTGTATCTGGGGCTTTGGTTTCAGCGATGATAATCATAATTTTTCGGCTGCTTCCTGCCTGGCTGTGATCAATTGGTTTAAAAGCAAGGGCTGTTACGTTATTGGTGGTGTACCAACTCATTGGCGTAAGGAAGAAAGCGATTCCCGCCCTGGCTTCCTGGCTACTTACAAAGCCTTTGATATGTTATCGCCATGGATGGTAGGCCGCATAGGTAACGTGATCGAATCAGACAATTTCTACAATACCATCAATGTTCCGGACGAAACTTATTGCAAGGCTAATGGTATTGATTACCAGCCCTGCGTTTTGCCCGGCGATTTAAGTGCACAGCAAAGGGCTCATGGTGATTTTATGTGGCGCCAGTTTTACAACATGAAACGCGCCGGTGCGCAAGGCATCTACATTTCCATGTTCGACGAGTACAACGAAAGTAACCAGATTGCCAAGACAGCAGAAAGCCAGGCTTTTGTACCGGCAGGATCAGGCTTTAAATCGCTTGATGAAGACGGCACCCCATGTTCTTCTGATTATTACCTGAGATTAACCGGTGATGGAGCTAAAATGTTCAAAGGACAGATAGCCTTAACCACAATACGACCAACCATACCTAAACCTTAATTCATATTAACCTTTCAATAAGAGCCCTGCTATTAATACAGCGGGGCTTTTTATTTGTCTATCGGAAGACACATGTGATGTGTCTCTACACCTATTTTTATGTAGAGACGCATTACATGCGTCTCTTTTATAAATATGCCCGGATCTCACCCCGGGCATACCCGTTACCAGAAATTGGTAACATCAACTAAATCCCGGATAAGTTTACTTACTCCAGAATATTTTCAAAATCATCCACACATTTGCACATCCGCACATCAACAAATCTATTTCACCCAGAAGCTACCCCGCAGTCTGATATCTTCGGATGATGAACCTACCATGATCTTAAATTCGCCGGGCTCCACCACGTGTTTCATCTCACGGTTCCAGATCTTTAATTCTTCCGTGCTTAATTTAAATTTCACTTTACCGCTTTCGCCTGCTTTCAGACTGATACGATTAAAGCCTTTTAGTGATTTTACCGGCGTAGTAACACTGGAGATCACATCCCGGATATACAATTGCACTACCTCTGTACCTGCTACATTACCAGTATTTTTTACGGTGACGCTGATATTGACCAAACCATTAGCCGGTATACTTTTCTGACTAATATTTAAGTCTGAATACACGAATGTGGTATAGCTCAAACCATGCCCAAACGGGAACAAGGCCGAAGTATCCTGATCAACATATACGTGTCTTGAAGTAGGTTTATGGTCGTAATAATAAGGTATCTGCCCTGTCGACCGCGGGAAGGTCATCGGTAATTTACCTGATGGGTTGATTTTCCCCAACAGTACATCGGCAATGGCCGATCCGCCAGCCTCACCCAGGAACCATGATTCAACAATGGCGGGTATTTTTTTAGCCACAAAGTTGATGCACAAGGGCCTGCCATTAAAAAGTACCACAGCAATAGGTTTACCTGTTTTTTGCAGGGTCTCTATCAAGCGGGTTTGCCGGGCGTTAAGATCAAGGTTTGATCTATCTTTTCCTTCGCCAACTTCACCAATATCTTCGCCCAAAACCACCACAGCCACATCCGAGTGGTTCACCAGGTCGACAGCCTTTTGTAGTTCTTCGTTTTGCTTTACTACAGAGGTGTCCTTGGTAGAGTAGCCAGCTTCATACTCAATTTTCATATCGCTGCCGGCTTTTTGTTTCAGAGCGTCCAGTATAGCGACACCTTTACCATCGTTATTGGCATAACCGCCCAGGTAAGTACTGGCAGCCAGCGGACCGATAACAGCTACCGAATGTGTATTGGAATTAAGCGGCAGCAGCGCGTTATCATTTTTCAACAGGCTGATACCCTCCTGGGCCGTTTTCAAAGCCACAGCACGGCTCGCTTCGGTATGGAATACTTTTTTTATCAGGCTTTCATCAACATAAGGATGATCAAACAAACCTAGCATAAATTTAACCCGCAGTACATCGCCCACAGCACGGTCAAGTTCGTTCATACTTAGCTGTTTGGTTGACAGCGCTTTTTTGATGGCACTCATCAACTCCGTATGCGGAAAATCATAAAACTGCATATCCAGCCCGGCACTAAGCGTTTGAGCCATCGCATCGGCGGTATTGGCGGCCACCCGGTGGTTGATCATCGACATTTTTATAGCTCCCAGGTCTGACAGCACAAAGCCTTTAAAGCCCCATTCCTTGCGCAGCACATCCTTCAGCAACCATTTATTATCTACACAGGGAATACCATCGAGCTCGCTATAAGCGGCCATCATCCCCAGGGCACCACCCTCTTTGATGGCTTTTTCAAACACATATAAAAATGACGAGCGGGCTTCGCGTTCGCCCATATTTACGGGTGCCGTATTGCTGCCGGCCTCGGGTATACCGTGCACGGCGAAATGTTTGGGTTCGGCCAATACGGCATCTGGGGCGCTTACTTTGATGCCTTGCAGGCCCTTTACCATGGCAACACCATTGGCGGCCGCCAGATAGGGGTCTTCACCATACGTTTCCTCTACACGGCCCCAGCGCGGGTCGCGCGGCAGGCAAAGTACCGGTCCCAGCACCATAGCAACCCCATGCGCGCGCATTTCGGTAGCAATGATATGCCCTGCCTGATGCATCAGGGTAGTATCCCAGGCCCCGGCCAATGCCAAAGGAATAGGGAAGGTAGTACTTCCCAAGCCCGAGTAACCATGCAAACCTTCTTCAATAAACAACACTGGAATCCCCAGCCTGGTATGCTCAACAGCATAACGTTGTATCTGGTTGCTGATATCACTGGTTAAAGGATAAAGGTCATGTACCGAACCGATGCCTTCGGTGCCTATGTTGATGCGGGCACTATCTGAGTAGGATTCTGATTCATGGCCTTTCATATTGGCTACTTCATGACCACTGTACATATCCAGCTGCTTTATTTTTTCGGCAACCGTCATGCGGTTTAACAGATCGGCTACCCGTTTTTCAACCGGTAAGGCGGCATTTTGATACGGATATTTAACAGGAGGTTTAGGCGACTCAAAAGAGCAAAACGCAGTTATTAAAATAGCCAGCGCACCGGCATACTTTTTCTTCATAAAATGTACGGTTATCAGGTTTAAATATTTTGTATATCAGTAATCCGAATGAATTACCGACCGGGAGCTAAGCTATGCGCCGCAAATAATAACACATTAATAAAACATTAACAGTGCCTATTTAGAATACAAAATATCATAGAATTTGCTAAAATCGATTTACCCGTGCCTGAATGGCTTTATTTTTCCTGAAGTATAAGAAGTTTAGGCCGTATCAATTTTCAGTTTCCTTTTTATAAACACCACTATAAGCATAGCAACAATTAAATAAGCGATAAAGCTCCAGGCTTTGTTTTGGTGTGCTTTAAAACTGTAAATAACTTCGCCATTTGCCTCAACCTGGCTAACCCTGCTCCCAAAATCAAGACAGTCAAGACTTAGTAAATTGTAAATACAAGAAGGGGTGTAAAGCGTAACCTTTTCGTTGATGTGTAATTGATCTCCTATCGACCAATCGCTATTTGTATTAAAATCGATATTATACGTTTGCTTGTTTTTTAAGGTAATTATCAATGAATAGTTTTGTTTACCTCCTCTGCCACCGTCATACGATGTTACCCTGACTTCTTTTGCCAGGATCAAGCCGGTAACCTTGTTTAACTGTTTAACAGTAAATAGCTGAGCAATTAACTGTCCGCATAAGGCAATACCCAACACCCATAACAACAAATTGACAATATATTTATTCCCATTCTTTTTAAAGGATGTATTGATATGATCAATAAAAGCCGGTGATTGTAGTTTGGGCATTATAAAGCACAAATTACATAATCTTTTTATTTTTTGTTACCATTAACCGGCGGTGGTATACTATCCTGAAGCGGTATCTGCTTACGCAGCATTTTGCCTGCATAGCCGGTTAAAAACAGGTAATAATCATTGGGGATATCATCCTCATACTTCACAAAATTGCTTAAGCCTACAGGCGGATTCTTGGACGCTTTAAGTATAGCCGTACCTTCATCAACTTCATCAAACATGGCTACGTACAGCATTTCGGCGCCGCTGGATATGGCCCCGGTGATTTGTTTCCAGTAAAACTGCCCCCGGTTACGCGGGATCTGGTTTTGCGGACTGCGTGGGTTCATATTATGCCAGCTGAATCCCGGAAAAACCACGGGTACATAATCCAGCTTGTTGGTTTTGCACCAGGCTATATCTTCGGCAATGCGGTGTTTAAATTGTGGGTACGATTGCTCATTATACCGGCCCACAAACCAGGGATGTATGATATCGGCCTTGCGCAGTACATCATGCAAATGCGGGTCCCTTTCGGTATCATTCCCAAAATCGCGCCAGTAGGTGGGTACGCCCAACAGCACAGAGCAGCCGCCATAAACCGGGTCGTTCTTTAAAAAATCAATGATCTTTTCGGCCTCCGTTAAACCGTAGCGGCGATGGTCGTTAAAGCCAATACCCCATATAGCTACCAGCGGTTTACCATTATGGTACAGGTAGGTTTGCTTGTTGCCCCGGTTGGTTAATTTCAGACTGTCAACCAGGTGTTTCCAGTCTTTGATCACCAGGGAATCGCCACCAGCCTGCATACCCGAAAGGTCATACATCACAGACACAGCCCTGTTATATTTTTGAGCATATTTAAGCACATTGCCCAGTACCACATCATTATGCGCCTTGCCGCGCCCCCTTTGCACATCGCCTATAAAACGCTGTACAAATACCCCGTCGATACCATATTGCTGCATCCATTTAAAGTGGGTTTCGGTAGAGGATGCATCGTGCGAACTATATAAATAGGCATAGCTGCTATCGGCATGCTTAAAGGGCGTTTTATAGGTTTTTTTATACTCGCTTACGTCTGGCCATACATCAATATTGGTGTAGCCGGGTTCAAATTTTCCGTGTGAGGTATAGTGGTTCCAGCCGCGACCGCCGCCATCATCGGGGGCATTGAACCAACCCTGGTAGCCGGCCATCACCAGGCCTTTATAACTGGTAAATGCCGAGGTTTTGCTATGCTTGCTTTGGCTGTAAGCAAAAGTGGTGGTCAGCAACAGTCCTACCAGTAATATGGATTGAAATTTGAAAGAATTAAACATGGGTTTATTATAAAAGGTTATAAAACCCAAATTTGCTATCGTGCCTTAATTAATTCTTAAAAAATCATTAATTGAAAAATGGTTTAACAAATAAACGATCCGGCGTTTTGATGCACCCTCTGGAAAAACTTTTTAAACCTTAAATTTTAACACTTTTCTGCCCGAAAAGGGGCTAAAAACGTTCAAAAATCAGTTCAAAACCATCGATTTTAACACTTTTTAACAAATTTCAATACAGTTTTGAGCGATTTTTAAAACTTTAAAAAGTATTAATTTATTGACTGTCAAACAACTACCTACCAAACAAGCAATTTTTAGGCCTTATTTCTCGTTAAAACAACAGCCCGACTTCCTGTTTTCGAGGAGCCGGGCTGCTGTTTTATACAATATACGAATTTTTCAGGAGTAATAAAAATCGCAAGGCGCAGATTCGACTCACCCCGACATCGCTACGCTCGTCACCCCTCTCTCCGCTTCGCGCATAGAGGGGATTTATTTTTTTCTTTACCCTCTTTCCGCCAAAGGCGAAGAGAGGAAGGTCCAGCGAAGCGTAGACCGGGTGAGTCGACTATACGACATGCTTTGCTGTAATCATTCCCCCTTCAGGGGGTTAGGGGGCTATATCACCCCCAGTTCTTTACCCACTTTAGTAAACGCGGCTATGGCCTTGTCCAGGTGGTGCGTATCATGTGCGGCCGATATTTGTACCCTGATGCGGGCCTTGCCCTGCGGTACTACCGGGTAATAAAAACCGATCACATAAATACCTTCATCCAACATTTTGGCCGCGAACTCCTGGGCCAGTTTGGCATCATACAACATTACCGGTACAATAGGATGTACACCTGGTTTGATATCAAAGCCGGCTTCGGTCATTTTTTGGCGGAAGTATTGGGTGTTGCTTTCCAGCTTATCGCGCAGGGCGGTAGTTTCGCTCAGCATATCCAGTACCGCTATCGAAGCGCCGGTAATAGCTGGTGCTAATGTATTCGAGAACAAATATGGGCGCGAGCGCTGGCGCAACATGTCAATAATTTCTTTACGACCTGATGTAAAACCACCCGACGCACCACCCAGGGCTTTGCCTAAAGTGCCGGTAATAATATCTATCTGGCCCATTACATTGTGGTGCTCATGGGTACCGCGACCGGTTTTACCCATAAAGCCCGAGCAGTGGCTTTCGTCAATCATCACCAGGGCATTGTATTGCTCGGCCAGTGCGCAAATTTTATCCAGTTGGGCAATGGTTCCGTCCATGCTGAAGGCACCGTCGGTTACGATAATGCGGTGGCGCAGATCTTTGGTGGCTTTTAATTTTTCTTCCAGATCGGCCATATCATCATGTTTGTAACGCTGGCGCTGGGCCTTGCATAAACGCACGCCATCAATGATCGAGGCATGGTTCAGCTCATCGGATATAATAGCATCCTGCTCATTAAACAGGGGTTCAAAAACACCGCCGTTGGCATCAAATGCCGCAGCATATAATATAGTATCCTCGGTACCTAAAAATTCCGATATTTTAGCCTCCAGCTGTTTGTGGATATCCTGTGTACCGCAAATAAAACGCACGGACGATAAGCCATAACCATGAGTATCCATCACGTTTTTTGCCGCCTGTACCACTTTG